>Ga0207687_10000789_pt1 | contig 21352 bp, 20 predicted proteins | sample KBSM54metaG_FD_184399 | JGI IMG/M metagenome (GOLD analysis project Ga0207687, IMG submission 184399) | Miscanthus rhizosphere microbial communities from Kellogg Biological Station, Michigan, USA - KBS M5-4 metaG (SPAdes) (version 2) | ecosystem: Host-associated > Plants > Roots > Rhizosphere >...
AATGCCGTTCATGTCCGGCATGATGACATCGCTGATGATCAGGTCGGGCTTGGTCTCGCGCGCACGATCCACCGCCGCCGTTCCTGTGTAGACGGCTGAGGCGTCAAATCCATTTTGATTGAGAATTATCGCCAAGGTATCGGCGATCACGCGCTCGTCGTCCACCACCAAGACCCGGGGTTTGGAAGGCTGGCCATTCGATGTCAATTTGGGAACTCCTGTAACGGTAAGATCAGGACCGATTCAATCGACCAAACACCATTATAACGTGTTGGCGGCGTGCCATCGTCCTTTACAGAGATGCTGGATTTGGCAAAAAAGAGGGCCGACATGGGCCAACCTGCAATCGATTGGCAGCTTCTCACCTGTGGTGTAACCCCATGGAGGACATTTACTTTATGCGCAGGACAGCCACGCTCATACTCTTCTTGCTGGTGGCTGTGGCAACGATTGCCGCCCAGAACGCGCCGGGAACAAACAACACTCCAGCAACCGCGCCACAAACGCAAAACCCAGCCGTGCCCACTAACGGAAATACGCCGCCTGCGCGTACATCGCCTGCGGACGTACCGCAGGGAAACAACGGACAAGCAGTGAATCCTGCCCAGAACGCACCGGCTGCAAACACAGCCGTGATCGACGAAGTGGGCGCGGGTACGGAGATACATGCAGCGCTGGATACGCCTCTTTCCAGCAAGACCTCGAAGCCCGGTGATCGCTTTACTGCGACCGTAAGCGATCCAGTGCTGGCGAATAATGGCGCCATTGTAATTCCAGCGGGCGCACGGGTTGAGGGCGAAGTTGCTGAGTCAGAAGATGAGAAGACCCTGGCCGCTCTTAAAGATAAACCCAAATTGAGCCTGCGCTTTCGGGACGTAGTGCTGCCCAGCGGTCAAACGCTGCCGCTCACTGCGACGTTGGTTTCTGTGCACGATAACAGCAGCAAGAATTCCAAAAGAGTAATTACTGAAGGGCCGAACGACCCGGATAAATCCGGCAAATACTCCAACACGATTGGAGCGGCCGCGCGGCGGAGTCTCGGCGGCCCCATCAAGGGTTTGGCTATTGGCGCACTTTCCGGCGGGGGCTACGTGGTAGCTACGAACGGAAAAGACGTGCATCTTCCGGCGCTGGCCGGAATGCTTATCCGCGTGGACCAGCCAGTGAACTGGAATGGGACAACTGCGCCGACGCCAAGATAAGATCCACCGATCAGACAAATGCCATCGCGAGCGAATGGCATTGCTTTGTAAAAATCTATAAGCGAGTGCGCCAAATCGACCCGCAAACAGACTTACCTAATCTAAGTTGTGAACCTCAAGTAGCTTCCGCAGCATCAGTATCGTTTGCATCACACAAGGAATCTTTTGATCCCTCTCTCCATTCTTGATCTTGCATTCGTCGCGCAGGGATCCACTCCTGCGGACGCTTTGCACCATTCGCTCGATCTGGCGCAGCACGCTGAGCGCTGGGGGTATCGGCGTTTCTGGCTGGCCGAGCACCACAACATGGTCGGCATTGCCAGCGCCGCTACTTCCGTCGTCATCGGATATGTTGCCGGAGGCACCAAAACCATTCGCGTTGGCGCGGGTGGAATCATGCTACCCAATCATTCGCCCATCGTTATCGCGGAACAGTTTGGCACGCTTGAATCACTCTGCCCCGGGCGCATCGATCTCGGGCTTGGCCGCGCTCCCGGCACTGATCAGCGTACACTGCGCGCTCTTCGCCGTGATCCCACCAGCGCCGATAGTTTTCCCGATGACGTGCGTGAGCTTCAGGCGTTTCTGGGCCCGCTGCAAGCTGGACAAACTGTCCAGGCTGTTCCTGGCACCGGCACAAATGTCCCAATCTGGATACTCGGCTCCAGTCTTTTTGGCGCGCAGCTTGCTGCAGAATTCGGCCTGCCCTATGCCTTTGCATCTCACTTCGCGCCCGACGCGCTCATGCTGGCGCTCCAGGTTTACCGCAGGGAGTTCCGGCCATCGGCGCAGCTTGAAAAACCTTATGCCATGGTCGGCGTGAACGTAATTGCCGCCGAGACTGACGCAGAAGCGCGGCGACTTTTTACTTCCGCTCAGCAGGGTTTTACCAATGCCGTGCGTGGCACGCGCCGCCAGCTTGCGCCGCCCATTGATGACATTGAGTCTTACTGGTCGCCGATGGAAAAAGCTCACGTCTCCAACATGCTGGCTTGCTCCTTCGTCGGCTCGCCACAAACCGTCCGCGCCGGACTGGAAAAATTCATTGAGCAAACCGGCGCCGACGAACTGATGGTCGCGTCCGCTATTTACGATCATTCCGCGAGATTGCGGTCCTATGAAATTCTTGCGGGGATCAAGTAACCGCGCTTCTTGACCACGGCGATGTCGGCTGAAAAAAGGCGCCGTAGCGCCTTTTCAGTATTTGGTCGGCGAACTGATCAGTCTAGCTTGGTGGCCGTTACCTCTATCTGCATGCGCTTGGTGCTGTTGATGTCGTCGACAGTGGTGAGAAGAGCAGGCTTGCCCATCGTCAGAAGCTCCCAGGAATCGGTTCGCGTGTTTCGCAGGAACGGCGCTCCCAGGCCGGCATTTCCAGTGGCGTTGGCAATCTGTTCTGGGCGGATAAAGCTGCTGATTTCAATATCGCAGTGGAGCTGCAACCTGTGGTCCACTTGTTCCTTCATGGAACAGTTAATCCTCAATCCGACATCAGTATACGTATACGCCTTGTCGCCCCCCTTTTCCATCGTAGTTATAGGCACCTTCGTAGAAACCCGTATGTTCGAAGGCTGATTATCGGTCCTGCCAATCATCATGTAATCGCGCTGGTTGGTGCGTTTGCCATCCTCCAGCTCATACATCACGAAGGCCAGCTTGAAAAAGTTCTCTGTCATGCCTTCCCGGCCTGCCAGGGTGTCTTTCTTTGATGGTTGGTCCTTCGCGGGCTGGTCGGCTGTATCTTTTGCCGGCTGCTGTGCCGCCAGGCTTGAGACAAGCGCTAGAGCAAGTATCACCTTGGTAAAAATCTTCATGGTTCTCTCCTTATCGAGTATTGCCGAACTTTTGAGGAATAAGCGTTAGATCGGGTATGGCTTCAGTCTGGTCCTGATCGCCCACCACTGGCGGTTCGTCAGGATGGCTTTCTGCGATTACCTCTTCACGCGGCGTGCCTGCCAAATAACTGAGCAATAACTTCTCTTGCTCCGATAATGGCGTTGGCGTAGGAAAAACCGCAGGGCGTTTACTCAGCGCCAGCGTCGCATTCCGCTGGGCTGCTGGAACCGTCGATGGCTTGCGCCGATGGATTCTGGCCGTTTCTTGTCGAGCAATCGGTGCCTGCGGCTGAATCTCTGGTTGGGGAACAGCTGGGCTGGTCTTAACGATCACGTGTGTCGGCGGCTCGACTCGATGCCGTCCGCTGATCAACAGCGCAGCTACGATGATCGCTGCCGTAACCATTCCCGCCCAAAGCCATTTAAAATTCCACCACCCCGCAGGCGATTTGTTTTCTTCTGCGTCTCGCAGGTTCGCCAGTATCCGGGTTTCCAGTCCCGGACGCGGCTCCGCCGAGGAATAATTGGCCAGCAGCGAGTCCAGCATTTCGTCCACCCGTTTATCTTTTTCCTGGTCAGCCATGTTTCCTCCCTTCCAGCAGGACCGTTAATTTCTCTTTGAGCTGCTTGCGCGCCCGGAACAAGCGGGTTCGCACCGAGCCTTCCGGTATCTTCATTACCTCGGCGATCTCAGCCGAGTTCAACTCCTGGACCGTGGACAGTTCCAATGTGCTCCGCAGATCTTCCGGCAAACGGACAATCAAACGTTCGAGCATTTGCTGCATCTGCGCACTGGCAAGCTGTTGATCTGCAGCGACTGCCAAATCCGGAATCGATTGCGCTAGTTCCGCTCCCGATTGTTCATCACTCAACGAGACCTCGCTCAGCGAAACCATCGCGCGACTGGAACGTCTTTTGTCCAGCGCCGTTGTCCACGCAATGCGAGCCAGCCACGTTTTGGCATTGCTCACTTCGTGCAATCGGTCTTTCTGTTTCCAAACCCGGAGAAAGCATTCCTGCGCTGCATCCTCCGCGTCATGATGGTTGCGCAAAATGGAGTAGGCGATGCGAAAGACCATTCCGGTATGGTCCGCCACCAGCGTCTCAACTGTGGGCGCCGCTGCTTCCATGGCAATCGCCGATTTCAGAACCGTATCTCCCAAAATTGCCTGCCCCGCCATTTTGTGCCTTCTCTATAAGGAAAGACAGCCGGAGAACGGAAAGTGTTCTGGTATTTTGCGATTATTTTTGGAAACGACCATTGTCCGTTGAAATTCGGGTGTTTGAAGTGGTGTGCTCAAGTGTCATTTCGAGCAAGCATCTACCCGGTGTGGTGTCTCAGAAATAGCTTCACAACACCATGAAATTATATTCAAGCAAATTGTTTATCTCTGTCTTCCTGAGCGCAGCGCCGCCACGTCTTTTCCTACCCGGAAACCCTCGAGCGCGAAGTCGAAGGACCCCGAAGGTTTTTCTTCTATCCATACTGCATCAGGGAGTTCTCACAATACCTCGCCTGCTCTCAGGCACGATCCATCATCATGCTTTTCTTAAGCTCTGCCTTTGCGCTACCGTAAAGCTATTTCTGAAACACCATACTAGTCTCTTCTGAGACCACACACCTGTAGTCGCTCTTTTAGTCGAGAAGGATGTTCGACGGCAACGGTCCAAGCGCCGTTAGGCGCGCCCACAGGTTAGCCCACCCTGAGGCGAGCGGACGCGAACGGGCCCCAGAACGCGCCGCTTTTGCGCGTTTTGGGCAGGAAGCCGGAGGGGTGGGTAGGCGATAACGAAGATCAAGCGCCGTAGGTGCGGCACAGCACGAAAAACGCCGGCAAAATCTAGCCAGCGTTGTTTAAATGAATGTTAGCGGGGATGATCTTCTCCGCGCAGAGGTGGTTAGCTGCTGAAGCCCGTTTATCGAACGAACAAACACAGGATGCGAATAGCTAGTTTTTCCTCAAGTTTGGCTACGAGATGCTTGATGGATGAGCGAAAGATGAGGGATTGCATTACAGCCTCCTTGAAACTCAAATTTGGCAAAGGTTGGCCATCCATGCACTTTGCCGGACCTTTTCACTCAGCAGCGCAAGATCATCCTAAGACAGGACGATTAAGCGAGTGTTAACGCGAGATTGAGTTTCTTTGAAAAACAAGCAGGTGCAAAGGTTGCGGCACGCACAAGACAAAGCCCTATTTGCGATCACGTGGGGTTTCATATCAATAGTTTGTGCGCAACATTTGCAGCGTTAAAAAGGGCCCGGCCTAAGCCGGACCCATTCCCAGGGAGGGGGAACTTACTTTGTCGGCGTGCAGTCCTGCGCCGGCGGCAGCGCCACGCCAATCTTTGTGTTCAGCGATGGCGAGGTGTTGAAGTCAAACATATCTTGCAGCGTGTTGGCATGTAGGTCACGTTTGGTCAGGTGAGGGCGCGCCGGTTCATCCTTATCATCATCTTGCTGAGCGCCCGCTGGCGTCATAAAGATGGTTTCAATCAGCGCCAGGATTGAAGTGTGGTCGCCCACAGTGTGGGAAACATAGCTGGGTTTGGAAAACGGTGAGATCGCCAAAAACGGAACGCGAACGCCGTACTGATCAAAGTTAGCGCATGCAGTCGGGAACGGCCCGGTGGGATCGAGCGCGAATTGCGGGCACAGATCAGCGGCGTCTTTGGTCGTGGTGTCGGTGGCGCTCAGCAGATTGCTTGAGCATTCCGCGCCTTTGCCCGGTTGCAGGCTCAGTGGAGGATTGGAAAGATCAGCGCACTGGCCCGGGCTGATGCCATCCGGGTTGGGAGCATGGCCCTGCCGTGCACGCGGCGGCTGTACGTGGTCATAAAATCCGCCGTGCTCGTCGTAGGTGAAAAGAATAATCGTGTCGTTCCAGAACTTGCTGTTGCGTACCGCATTCACAATCTGGGAGACGAAAGCTTGTCCGCGTTGAATGTCTGTGGGCGGATGCTCGTCATTTTCTTTTGTGATCCCCAACACGCCCAGGTTCGGATCGACGAACGAAACCTGCGGCAGCGGCGGCAACGCCGGCGAGCCGGCAATCTGTCCTAAAAAGACAGGCAGCGGCAGAAAGTGCGGATCGATTGGAGCCGGAAACGGACGGAAGCTGCCACCCTGCGGGACATCCTGAAAATAATCTGCCCAGGTCACGCCGTTCTTTTCCATCAGATCAAAAATCGTGCCGGTAATAGGTTTATATCCGCCGCTTCCCGGAGGCGGAAAACTGTCATTGGTGGTGAGATGGCCGAATGAAGTTGCCGCCATCAGATACGACCGGTTGGGAAACGTCGGCCCCAGCACCGAAGCGAAATAGCGATCATTCACTGAGAATTTCTGCGCCAGATCGTAATAGAAAGGAATTTCATTCTGGTTGTAAAAAGCCATGGTCTGGTCATCTGTGGCATTTTCCACGCCGTTGTCGAGTTGCTCGGTCTTGTCATTGATCAGCACAAAGCCATCCATCAGCGACTGGAAAAGCGTGTCATTAGGGTGGTTGAAGTTGGCCTCGCGATGGGTATTCGCCCAGCCGTGATCAAGGTCAGGCGCCACGCAGCGGCGCGAATCATGAAACGCAAACACCGTGCTGCCGTCATCATCTTTGTTTGCATTGCGGCAGGTGAAATTTCCTGCGGCATCCACGCGGCAGCTCAGGCCGTCCACACAAGAGTGATCATCTTTGCGGCAGCCGCCATCGTGATCATCGCCATCTTCCCGTTTAGGGTTGTGATATGGGCTGCCCGGCGCATAGGCCAGCGCGCCAAAATAGTTATCGAAAGAGTGGTTCTCCTGCATGATCACGATAACGTGTTTGGCCTTGTGAGGATCGCCTTCAGCCATGGCGGTAGTTGCTGCCACCAAGGCTGTGGCAAAAACAAAGAATGAAAGCACAAAGCGAATGCCGAACCGACGCATAATCATCTCTCCTTTTTCTGTGTCCTTCTTAAATCCTGCGATTTATAGCACAAAACTTCCCGCTGCTGCATTACACATGAGACATTGGGTTAGTTGGTGAAGATCTCATTAAAATTACTAGTCCGTGCCGCTGTTGAATTTCCGCACAAAGAGCCCATTACATCGTCTTTATACGTTTACACATCCAAGAGAGTTGGGCTGGATTGCTGATTCCAGCGTCAAGGCTGGCCAGCTCTCATGGGGACAACCGCATGAGCTTTCTTCGCCGATTGCAGAGTCTTACCTCGGTCCAGCGAAATACAGCATTGTCGGTCCGTGCTGCCGAATGAAAGAAATTAATTCTGCCAAATCAATCCTGCGGCAACCCATCCCTTTCTTTGTGGTTCTCACTGATTAAGCAATTCGAAAATTGAATGAATTCGTCAGGGACGGAAGATCCCGTCCAGCTAACTTATAAATTCTACAAACCCATCACCCCATCGGTTGATGCTACCCAGCTTTCTTGATCGACATGGTCCGGTTGGATCAAATCGCAATTTGATCCACTTGACAATAGCGACGTGCTTCCCAGAGCACGACCTTTAATGATCAGTGCAAATATTTAAAACAAGGAGTGAAACATGAAATTTTTCTCTGCCAACCTTGATTCCCTGAGAGATCTTTATCACAACCAGCTACGCATGCTGCTTTCCACTGAGCAACAAATTACTGACGCGCTGCCCACCATGATTGAAAAAGCGACTGACGTTCAACTAAAGCAGGCTTTTCAATCTCACCTTCAGGAAACCCGCGTCCATGTATCCAGGCTGCAGGGCATTCTTCGGGAAGAACATGGCGATGTCGACCCGATTAAATGCAAAGTACTGTCTGCCCTGGTATCTGAAGCCGAAGACATGATTAAAGACACATCAGACTTGACGGTCCGCGACGTTGCTTTGATCGCTGCCGCGCAGCGGGTCGAGCATTATGAAATTGCGTCGTACGGAGCGGTCCGCCGTTGGGCCCAGATTCTTGGTGAAGCGGAGCAGGCGGCGTTACTGAACCAGACCATTCAGGAGGAAGGACACGCCGACCAACTGCTGACATCGATTTCCGAACGCGTGAACGTGGAAGCCGATAAGGCCGCGTAATTACGACTTCTTACGATCGCCAGAAGGGACCATGAAATTGTGGTCCCTTTGTCTTGATGGCTGACACGCTACTCGCGGCAAGATACAACGACTGAGTGCGACGCAAAGACCGCGAGCCTCATCTTTACCGCCAACCACACGTGCTGTCTTACGTCCGTATTCATGGGATTGCCAGCAAGGGGCCGTGTTTGAAGGCGTGCGCTTCTCGTCCGCATCTAAACTTCTCAGGATTGGAGCAACATGGCGAAAACCAATAGTGAGATGCCAGCCGTTCTTTTTGATCTGGACGGTACCCTGATTGATAGCGTTTATGAGCACGTGCAGGCGTGGTGGAACACATTAAACGAAGCAGGGATTCTGGTGCCTAAATGGATGATTCACCGGCGCGTCGGCATGAGCGGCAAATCGTTCGTTACCGAACTGTTGCGCGAATTTGCTCCAAAGAAAAAAGTGAACATCGCCAAGTTGGAAAAAGAGCACGATGCCAGGATTGTTGCCGCCGTTTCTCAGATACAGCCATTGCGCGGGACCAATGATTTGCTCAAACATCTTCACCGCTCCAAAGTCCCTATTGCGATTGCGACCACCGGTAATCGCAAGCAAACATCGCTGCTTCTGAAAAAAATCAAAGTTCCAAACGGCACGCCGGTCCTGACTGGAGATGACGCGGAAAAAGCAAAGCCATCGCCTGACATTTTTATCGCGGCGGCGCAAAGTCTCAAAGTTCGGCTCAGCGATTGCATTGTGGTTGGTGATAGTGTCTGGGACTTGCTGGCAGCAGGCCGTAAAGGCGCGTTGGGCGTGGGCATGTTATCCGGCGGATATGGAGAAGAGGAGTTGCATCGCGCCGGAGCATTTCGGATTTATTCTGATCCGCAAGACATGCTGTTGCACCTGGAACAACTTGGGCTTCCAGGCAAGTAAAGAAGTAAATGCTGGCGAAGAACTCTGGAAATAAAGAGTTGAAGAATTGGGGTGGGTAGTGGGGGTCGAACCCACGACATCCAGAGCCACAGTCTGGCGTTCTGCCACTGAACTATACCCACCGTAAAGGCTAGAAACCCATTTTACACGATTTCAGCGGCGCACCCGCGACAATGCACTCGTCGGACCTGTGGCTGTAATGGAGAAGCGCTAATTCATGCTGCAAGCGCCAGGACCACGAGGGTCGCCGCAGCTACCGCATGGGGCGCTGGCAGGAGCGGCCGCGCGGGATTTGTCGGCTCCCACAGCGAAGCTGGATAACTGCTGATTCAGCCGTTTGCTCTCACACTTGGGGCAAGCAGCTTTTTGTTTGCCCATTACGATGGCTTCAAACTGATGGTTGCATTGCTGGCAGACGTATTCAAAAATCGGCATATTTCAGGCTCGGTTAAAATATTACAGCATCATTATTATAGGCGAACTCGTAAGAGTTAATTTGTAACAGCATGGCTGAAAATCCAAAAGAGCTGTTTTTCGATCCATTTATTCCGCGCCGTTATCTGCGCAATCGCCACGCCATGACGTTGGCTGGCAACTTCTTGCGCCGCAAAAACAACCTACCCGCCGCGGAAGAATGTTTGTTTCGAGTAGATACCGATACCCAGGTTCTGTGCCACTGCCATTGGCACGCCGATGCCGAGCGCCGAGCGACAGTGATTATCGTGCATGGGCTTGAGGGATCAAGCTTGTCACAATACGTGATTGGCAATTCCGCCAAAGCCTGGGACGCCGGCATGAACGTTGTGCGGATGAACATGCGCACGTGTGGGGGCACGGGAAGTCTGACGCCCACGCTCTACCATTCCGGCTTGTCAAGCGATGTGGGCGCGGTGTTGCGCACGGTAATTGAGCAGCGAAAAATTTCACGCGTTGGGTTGATTGGCTATTCGATGGGCGGCAACCTGGTGCTGAAACTTGCCGGCGAACTGGGTGCGAATGCGCCTGCCGAATTGAAAGCTGTGGCGGCTGTTTCTCCGGCAGCGGACTTGGCTGCATCGGCCGACGCCATGCATGTGGGTGGGAATCGCATCTACGAATGGAAATTTCTGGTTAGCCTCATGCGGACGTATGAACGCAAACGCAAGTTATTTCCTGAGACATACAAAAAGGTCGACCGCTTTCCCACGACTATCCGCGAATTTGATGATGTGATTACCGCGCGCTATTGCGGCTTTGAAAGTGCGCAGGATTATTACATGCGCTCTGGCGCGTACCGCGTAATTGAAAATATCGCGCTCCCGACTTTAGTGATCCATGCCACAGACGATCCTTTTATCCGCTTGTTGCCGGAAACCCGCGCCAAGATTGTCGCGAACCCGCACATTACGCTGCTGGAAACCGCTCATGGCGGCCATTGCGCTTTTTTGGCACAGCCAAATGGATATGATGGTCGCTGGGCAGAACGCCAGATTATGCACTTCTTTCAGCATCATGGAATGGTCTGATGCAAGCCGATTTTTCCGTTGAGTTGGGCCGCGACGCTCCAGCGCTGGAAATCCCGTGGCGCTCTGACGATACTCATGTCCGCTACTTCGACCTGAAAATTCATCCTGAGATGGTGCTGCAAATTCCTGAGGCCATAGCCTATCCGGAACTTACCACGTTTCTCTCTCGCATTAATGCCCCTGGATTTCCGCTGGCAACTGCCAAATGTGACGCATGGTCAAGTAGTGAAGTCTCGCCGGAAGAAGAGGTCTTTGGCGATCGAAAATTTGTTTCTTACATTGATTTAATTTTCGTCGATCAAGAGGATCGATGCTCGTTGGAAAAGCATGAAGCATTTGCGCGGGAACTTTGTCGACTGCTTTCCCATGCTCCTGAAATCGCTGCTGCCGTGGAGTTGGTGATTCGCCACTGCTATTACCATCAGGAAGAGCTGCGTTCTGAGAAGAGTGGTGAGCTAACCGACCCAGAGTCGTCGGCCACCATGAGAGCGTCTGAAATAAGTGCTTCCGGAAACAACGATGCGACGAGTGATGATCGACGAGCCGATATAGCGATTGATGATGAGTTCGCGAGTGTGAAGGAGCACGACGAGTGCCGTGACCACGCAAAAAATCGCGACGAGCAGAGGGATCTACTGGCTTGGCACAAACCCGCTGAATTAATGGATTGTGTCGCACCCTACAGTTCGCACGCCCATGCCACCGATCCGCACGGCGTTTCGAGAGTGACAGAACGCGAACTCGCCGCTTTAAGCGACCGGCAGCAATCGAGTTCACGGGAATCAGAAAGAGCTGATTTGGCAAAACATGCTGATTTACTCAGGATGTCACAATCGGAAGAAAGCGCTAATGTTCCGCGGGAGCCGAAGCCCGGAACGGATGGACCAACCGATTCGGTCACAGGTTTCTGCATCACAGCGTATGTCACCGGATTCGGCAATCATGACCATGACCCGGTGCGTCGATGGGCAATTGCGCTCTATCTGCTACAAAATGCTATTGTCCAGTTGAACTGCAATTTACAACAAAAGCTCTAGACCATGAATTCGAAATCCGCGCTCTATTCACAACAGCAGCACTAGATCCGAAATCGCGAAATACGTGCTCTATTCACAATTGAGTTGCTAGATTCGAAAATCCAAAGTCCGTGCCTATCCCAACGGGCATGCGTCCCCAACATTTGCCGAAATAAATACGCAAGTAAAAGAATCAATCCCCTGGCAAGATCCAAAAGCAGGAACATCAGAAGCACACATGGAATGATGCAAAAACCAAAGGCCGCATAAGACCTAAGACAGCAGATGGCCACGATAGGGCAAGAGGATAGGGCCAGGATAAGATCAAGAGAAACTGCAAAGAACAATGCCAGGAGCATAGGCACGAGCTATGGCCAGGAGCACAAACATGAGCACGAGGCCAGAGCAAAACTTCAGGATCACAAGGCACGCGAATAAGGCATGACCATAAGGCACGAGCATAAGGCACGAGCATGGCCGAAAGGACATACCAGATTAACTGGCGGCCAAGCCAAGGTCGACCTTCAACGACAAGGTGAATTTACGAGATGCAAAAGAGCAAAATGCAAAGGTCGAAAGCAAAGAGCGAAACCAAAGATGAACGCAAACAGCGAAACCGAAGTCCAGAACGCAAGGCAAAAGCAACCGCTGAATAAAGTGCTAAGAAAATAGCAAGGGAAAGATTGATGGCAAAAGCAGGCTATGGACCTAAGCAATGAGTTGAAGCCATGCCAGGTGGAAAAGCGAAGGCAGTAGAGCACAGCAAGTCAGCCGAAGCCGAAAAGAGAAAAAGCACTTAATGTCCCCGAACTCCATAAAGTGTGACACGAGCTCTTTGATTTGCTGTATTGCTTTTCGAGTGTGATGTAGATCCGCTACTCCAGCACCTACATAGGCGCGTTCAAGTAAGCCATACCTTTCCAGACGGCCCAGCCGACATACGATGGCCCTCTGCCTTCTAAGCAGAGGGCTGCAAAATTGCGGCTTGTTCAAACGTGGGTTCTGCTTTCATCTATCAAAAGCGATGACTTTATTGCTCTTTGATTCGGCTGTATTGCAATCGATCCGGGCAGCCCATCAGCCAAAACAGCAAGGAACACCTTGGAGACAGCTGTCTTCATCTCCTGACTCGGTAGCCGACCACTCAATCCATCAAGGCTCCCATTGCGACCCAAACAATCCTTCGACGGAAGACAGGTATGTCCACTACCGGCAGCAAACGGCGGAAGTTTCGAAGAAACATTGCTTATTATCTTCAAACTCGTCCCTTCATTCACCCACCATGCTCCCAGCAGATCGCCTGTGTCTTGTATGCGACGCGCATTGTTTCGCATCATGTGTTGCTTGCGACCAGGATTTCTGCAGCACTCATCTTTACGCATGCCCAGAGTGCGACAACCACTATTGCAGCCGGTGTCTTGACGACCATCGCGCCGACGGTCACTGGAGCGATTCCGATACTGCTGCCGAACTAAGTCGTGGGTGGAGCAATAACTCTGGATCCGGCTTACACGTCGGAAGCCTGCATCTCTCTCCGCTCGCAACGCGACGCAATGTTCTTGCAGTTACCGAGCCGTGTATCAACCTTCAACCAGTACCATCTCAAGTACCAGGCGATACTCGCCAATCTGAAGCCTCGCAATCTCACACGCCTCGACCTACAATCTCGCAACCGCACGCTCGCGGATCTAAAAACTCGCAACCCCACGCGCGCCAACGCGACGCTCACCGATCCGAAAGCTCTCACGCTCACCGACCCAAAACGTCGCCACGCGCCCCTCTAACCGTTATCACATCGTTACTCGTCTTTCTATTGCAAGCCATTCGGCAAGGTCTCTCATCGTTTGCGGACTGCATAACCGTGAACTTGCTCTCGCAATCAGAAATCCTCCTGGAGGTCTCACGGTGACCCAGTCGCGCAATCCTCATCTGGTTACAACCGTCAAGTGTGCCGCGCCCGGATGCACCAACGTACGCCGCCAGGCGAATCACTGGTTCGTTATCTCCGTTGAGCAGCGTTTTACTTGCCGTCCGTATTCGGCCACCGCTGACTTGCGCCCGGCGGATGAACCGGCTTGCGGTCAGGCGTGCGCGCAAAAGCTCTTTGAAAGATATCTCGCAAAGCAGGCCTTATGACAGCCCAGTTCAATCACAACCTTTCAGCTTTACCAGAGAAGAACAAAATGCCTGTCGATCATGGACCGTCATCAGCTTCAATGCAGCGCTTCTCACCTGGCACTGCAATGTCCGATGATCTCAGCCAATCTTCTTCTCTAGAGTCTTCAGTCTGTCAGAGCGCGTTGCGCCCATGTATCTATATCGCTCTTCGATGCTCACGTTGTGGCTCTGTCCGCCAGGCAATCACAGAGCTTCCAGCGCAGGCTCTCATCGCGTGCCCGGAATGTGGCCGTGAGTGCAGCTTCGTCCTGCTTGGCCAGGGGCTCACGTCAAGGAGTCTTCCATTTCATCAGGTACACATCGTTGAACCCACGCGGTGGGACCCGCAGATCGACTGTGAAACCAACAGCTCGTGACGCTGCACAGCGCAGTAAATCCTGTGCTCGCGAATGCCAACTGCCCGGTGACAACCAGCATCAGGCCGCCGCACAAACCAGTAATCAGTCTTAACTTGCAAGGGGAATATCCAGTGTCGCAGCTTCTTGTACCCGTATATCGGATGCACCAGCCAACGTTTTTTTCTCCCTGTATTTTGGGAGATCCGTGCCACACATGCGCGATTCACGCTTATTGCCTTTCAGATCCCTGCAAAGATTGTCTGGAGGGTAAGACTGTGGCGTGTGAGCGTGCATATCCCGCGCCGCCCGCTTTTACTGTGCGTTTCCGCTCTGCCATCGCGCTCGTTAGGGACGGAATGGCGCAGTTCATTCATCAGAACAGTGCCTTGCAGCTCACTTTCGCCAAGATTACTTATCTGCGTGATACCAGCTGCAACATCAATGGCATCGCCATCTGGGAGTATGCGGCGGGGTCAGACCGCGTCAAGGCTGCGCTTTACGTTGGATGGCGAAAGAATCTGGCAACCGTTACATCTATCGACGACGAAACCTTAGCTGATCTGGAAATTGAAGATGAAGCTGACATGCCGGGCGAAGCATTCAAACATCGGCAAATGTACTCCGTAAAAATTGAGGCATAACCATGGCTGAAACCGGCAAACGCCAGATGATGAAACGCCGCAAAAAAGAAGGCGGTTCCAATCGCATGCCTCGATTGCAGCCAAAGACCGATTCCGAGCCGGTCTTGACCAAGCAGCGCAATCATAAGACTGGTAGTGCGTCCGCATCGGCAGAGAAAACCAAAGTTCTCGAGCTCTCGCTCAAAGAGTTTGTTGAAAAGGCATGGGGCATTCTTGAGCCTGTCAGTACTATCGTCTGGAGTTGGCATCTTGATCTCATCTGTGAATACCTCACGTTGATCAGGGATGAGGAGTTCAAAACTATTTGCGGCGACCTCGAAGGCATCATCTTCAATGTTCCTCCACGGACAATGAAGAGCCTGCTGATCACTGTTTTCTTTCCCATATGGGTCTGGACCACCAGGCCATCATGCCGGTTCATGTTCGTTTCATACTCTGAGAAGCTCAGCACGCAGCACAGTGTTTTTCGTCGCAGCATTATTGAGTCAGAGTGGTACCAAAAAGAGTGGGGCAGCATTTTCACGCTGTCGCGTGATCAGAACGTCAAGAGCCATTACGAGAATTCGTCGCGTGGCGCCATGTTCTCTACCGGCATGCAGGCCACGGCAACCGGCATGGGTGGTGACGTCCTGATCTTTGACGATCCCCTCAACCCAGAGCAAGCCATCAGCCTGGAAAGGGAAGCCGTGAACCTGCGTTTTGATACCACTTTTCGCAGCCGCATCAATAATCCGGCAAAGGGCGTAAAGATCATTATTATGCAGCGCCTGCATGAGCTTGATCTCACCGGTCACGTGCTCGCCCGTGAAAGCAGCCGCTGGAAGCATGTCAGCCTTCCGGCAGTTGCTGAAAAAGACCAGTCCTGGAATTTTCCTAAATCGAAGAAGATCGAAATCCAGAAGGCAGGTCAACTTCTCTGGCCCGCGCGTCTGCCGCAGTCTTTTCTCGATAGCCAGCGCGTCGGCATGGGTAGTTGGGCTTTCAACGGACAGTACCAGCAAACTCCCGCGCCGCTCGATGGTGGCATCATCAAGCGCCAGTGGGTGCGTTTCTATCGCCAACTGCCGGAAAAATTTGAATTCGTGGTCCAATCCTGGGACTGCACTTTCAGCGGCGGCCAGGAGAATGACTTTGTTGCCGGCCAGGTTTGGGCACGCTCCGGCGGAAAATATTTCATGCTGCCGTATCGCACCTATGACCGGCTTGATTTCGGTCCAACCATGGCCGCCATCAAAGCCTGTCATGCCAAATATCCGCAGGCCCACGCCGTGCTGATTGAAGATAAGGCCAACGGTCCGGCCATCATTAGTGAGTTGCAAAAAGAAATCGCTGGCGTGGTGGCTGTAAATCCTGAAGGCGGCAAGATCGCTCGCGCTCAGGCTACCGCGCCTCTCTGGGAAGCCGGCAGCATTGAGCTGCCAGATCCACAGGTCTTCGGCTGCGACTGGATTGAAGACTATCTCCACAATATCTGCACGTTTCCCAAGGCCGCGCATGACGATGATGTGGATGCTACGTCGCAGGCGCTCATTTATATGCGCAACCGCCTCGGCGGCGGCATCGTTGAGTTCTATCGTATGCAGGCGACTGGAGAAATTACATTTGGACAAACCATCAAGCTGTCTGGACGCGGGTCAGAAAATGGTCGTGGACCGCAGGCGCCCTCGCCTGCGCAGGGACGGCTTTCTGTTTTCAATTCGGCTCTTCAACTCAGCGTGATTGCCGCTGCCGATCAGGGTAGCCAGATCCATTGCAATTCCAAACAGTACCCGGAAATCCGCGCAGCATTGACTGAGGCCGTGTCGAGATGGAGCGAATCTGAAAACAACGCTCATGCTTTCTGGGCACGCAGTGAGATTGAGCGATTGGATTTGTTGTTCTTGGATCGCATTGAACAGGAGGCGATCTCCAGAACGTCGGCACAAAGACAAGAAGAGCCGGATCAGATGCCGACCGTTATCCTAAGCGACCTTATGTCTACGTGACTTCTCCCTTTTCGACCTGGTGTTCCATCGGGTCCTTTGTCGTCCAGTGTCTTCGGCCAGCGCAAGCTTATGAAAATCGGATTTTCGACCTTGTGGTAGAGAGCTCAGCGCCGCAGGCGCGAAATTATTGAGCCCAGCGCGTCAGCGCTGGGTAAGTAAATTAAAAAATAGCCAGCCCCGTAGGGGCGACACAACCTGGGTTGACCTCTTCAGGTGTCAGGACACGGATTCAGAGTGTAGGGAAAAGTCTCCAGAAACGACACAACTGTCAGGCACGACTTGAGTCTTGAGTTGTGCCGTAATCGGGTCGTTAACCTCCGTCATCCTAAGCAACGGCTAGGGAGTGTAGCGACTGAGGAGGAGTCGAAGGATCCCAATAACCCGCATTCCTTTTTACCTTGCCGCCCTTTCCCGCGCTGGTTAAACTTGCGGGAACCTCAATGAAAAACGCCTTCATTCTCTTGGCTGGCATCACGCTCGTCTTACTGGGCTATGGAACATATCAGGGCCTCATTGTCGCTCCGCGCGAAGAAACCATGGGAGATGCGCAGCGCATTTTTTACTACCACGTTCCCGCCGCCACGGCAGCTTATAGCTTGTTTTTTGTCAATTTCGTGGCTTCCATCATTTATTTGTGGAAGCGCAGCGCTCGTGCTGACGCCTGGGCCCTCGCCGCGGCTGAAGTCGGCCTGGTTTTTGCCACCGTTACTCTTGCTCTTGGAATGATCTGGGCCCGCTATGCCTGGGGACACTGGTGGGCCTGGGATATGCGTCTCACTACGTTCCTCGTTCTGTGGCTGCTCTATATCAGCTACCGCATTTTGCGTCGTTCGGCGGAAGCCGGCTCCACTTCCGTCATGGCCGCCGCGCTGGCGGTCATGGTTTTTATCGATGTTCCGATCAATTACATGGCAAACCGTTGGTTTCGCACCAACCACCCCCAACCGGTGGCGCTCGATGATCCGCGCATGAAGTTCGCTCTCATGACAACCCTGATCGCATTCTTCGCATTTGCCGCGTTGATTGTTTGGTTTCGATACTATGTGGAGCGCATCGCGCAGAAAATTGCCATCGTTCACGTTCAGAAGATGGGCATACTGGCCTCATTTGTACTCCCCGCTGTCTTCTTCTTCCAGTCGCCGGCGGAAATTGACCTGCATCGCCAGCGCGCCTTTATGTACAGCGGCTACATTGTTGCTTGGGTCATTTATATCGGATATCTGCTGCTTCTAATGGCTAAGTTGGGTAACCTGAAAAAGGAAGCGGCTGAACTTGCCGCAGAAGGCCAACTGTCCGATTAGTAAGCGTCAAAGCGTGTATGCACTGTAGGGGGGCCAATCATGCTCCCCGGCTAAACATCTTGACCTGTTTTGCCGGATACACGCACAGCTCCTTTACCGGGCATTCATAACACTGGGGCGATTTGTCTCGGCAGATTTCTTTGCCGTGTTGCCGCAACAACAGATGCGCCTGGGCAATCGCCTCCGCTTTTCGAGGAAGCTCCGGCTTCAACGCCTCTTGCACTGACTTGTACGCAGCGCCGTAATTTTTCTGCCATCGTCCATACCCGACGCGTGTCAGCACCCGCAGGCCGTTCCATTCCAGCGGCAACCCGGGTGAAGCCCCGCAGAACATAAGGATCTTTTCCGCGCCTGGGTCGCCGATGTTCGGAAACTGTTTCAACGCTTTCTTTGCCTGCGCATAAGGCAGCTTGAGTATCTGATCCAGGTCGCCATCAAACTGGCTTAAGGTGATTCGGGCAATCTCCTGCCAGCGGAAAACACGGACCTTGGGACGCATGCCGCCCATTGTGGCCAGCGCTAGTAAAACGTCCGCATCGGCTTTGAGGATTGCTTTCGCATTCAACCCTACCTGCTTTCGCAGGCCTTCGAACACCGCGGTACGGCGATCGTCGGGCAGCAGATAGCAGGCGTTCTCCCACATCACCAGCTCAAACGGTCCGCGCGCTGGCGGCAGCTTGGGAGGGCCGTAAGTCCGCTTCAACCGGGCAATGATCTGCTTCAGCTCAGCCATTTGTGCTGAAAAGCATAACTCAGAAACCTGGCGCCGTAACCACTGATTGTTCTAGCTGAAAGCTAGGAAAGGACTTGTATGAGTGACGACGAATTCCTCGCACGTCTAGCCGCTTACCTTGGCCGTTCCGCGGACGGCATCGAGCCCGAAACTCCCATTTTTATGAACGACGATGGATCTATCAATCGTGAAAAAACACTCGCCTTGCCGTGCTACTGGAATTTCAAGCTTTAGAACAGGCTCGGCCGTGCGGAACTCCCTAGCAATGAGGTATTTACGTTCACAATCGTGTGCGTGCCTTCGTGCCCGCCAAAGGCAAACAGCAGATACACCATCGGAAAGCCCCCGGCGCGCAGGTTTATTCCGGCAGCATAGCTGTGTCTCCACGGATTGCCACCCAGGTCCCCGCGCAGCAGAGCTACCTTGCCCTGATCGGCACGCAGCGTGATCCCCAGTGGCCAGTTGCCAATCGAATGATCGATCCATTCTTGCAGCAGCAGCACATTCGGCGCACGGAAACGATAGTCCTGGTAACTGGGTATCGCGGGGTTGCCGTTGATGTCGGCTCCGCCCAGCGTTGGCTGAAAATAAAATGGCACCACGTTTGTGCCCGGCACAAAGGAGAGGGAAGTGGCCGCCCTCAGCCCCAGCGTGCCCTGCATGCTTCGGCTGGTGGCATGTGGGCAGGTTGAGTGAGCGTCCGTTGGATCAATACGGCAATCGTTCGGATCATTCGTATCTCGCGCCACATAGACATTGCGGTGATAAAACGAGATCTCCTGGCGAAGGTCAAATGTTAGCCGCTGAAATGAAAAACCTGAACCATCCGTATCGATGAACGGCTGGTACATTGCGCTGTAATCAAAGTGCAGAAGATTATTCGCAACGGACGGCCGCATCCTCAGGCCCATGCCCGGTTGAAAAAAGAACGGCTGATGCGCAAGTCCCGGCGCGGTCGCCGCTGTGTACACAGCCTCAATGGAAGGCGATGGCTGGCCTGTGCTTCGCCGAATGTCCGGCAGGCGTCCGTTGAGTTCAGCGAAAAAACTCATGTTGAGCTTTTGATAAACGGGCCGGACCATGTTGCCGCCGATGATGTGCTCGGTCATCCCAAAGAAGGTCCGTCCGGCGGTTGTGGTCGCTGGGCCTTCGCCAAAGAATGTTAGCTTGTTGAGCGAAATGGATTGTGCATAAAGGTTATAAACCGGCCGCCCGACATAAGGCTGAATATCGTCCGGGTTCACGCCGGCCGTTCCCATCTGCACATCTGACGGTTGAATGCGGGTGTCCACAAACTTCAGGTAAAACCCCGCGCGCCATGACGCGTTGCTTGAGCCGATCGCGTCCGCGCTCCATGAGGTGCTCCAGTTATCTGTGTCTTTGTGTCCCACATACGCCAGCCCGGCGCCAAAACCGTTTTGCGGCGCAATGCTTCCCACTGCAATGTGCAATGGCTGCCCGGTAAAGAGCACCTCTGCGCAGCCAACAATGTGCTTGGGACAGTTCTTCTTGAACTTACCCGACTCCGTCGCCGGCTCCTGCTTCTTTTCGTTCTCTACGCCGGGATTTGGGGTCGGACTGGAAGTGGGCTGTTGTGCCCAAACGCTTCCAGCGAGCAGCATGAACGCGAAAACAAATCGTCGCACTTACTTTCTCCTTGCTTTGCTTGACGTACGCTTGTTTTGAGTTGATTTCTTTTTTGATTTGCTGGCAGTTTTTTTGCCGGCAGCTTTCTTTGTGGGCCGCTTCTTTGCCCGGGGTTTCTTTGCTGCTTTCTTGCCGTGTTTATGCAGCAGCGCCGTCACTCTTTGTATGTACTCGCTTGCTTGGCGCTCCGTGTGTAGCGTATTGATGTTGACATTCGTCCGCTGGTTTTGCGGAACCATCAAATTCTCCGCATGGTGCAGGTGCAGCAGCTGCGTACGGATTAGGCTCGAGATCGGCCGGTCCGGGTTATAAGCATCTTTTACATCGAACTCAATAATGTCGACTACGGGAGCATCTTTGATCGCCATATCTCAGCCTTTCATTGCCTTCGGGAAGAATACGCATTCGTTGTCCGGGCGCAGTTTGTCGCCCAGCAGATCCAGGAACGTCTCTGCCTGCTGCTCTCGCGGGGTGCCCATATCCTTGTCGTCAAGGAAATGTCTGCTCACTGTTGCCGGGATTGACGCATGCTCGAAAATCCTCTGATTCGCGGGATCTTCCGGCCCGGGAATAACCGTACCGCGCGGTATGTAGGGTGAAACCAGCACGGCAGGCACGCGAATGCCCAGCCGATCAAACTCAAATGTTAGCCCCGGTACTCCGGTCGCTGCCTCCGGTGCCTTAAAGCCGTCCTTCGGACACGCAGGCGGCACCACGTGGTCATACAGTCCGCCGTGCTCGTCATACACAATCAGTAGTGCGGTGCTCTGCCATAGCTTCGGATTAATTCGAATGCAGTCGTAAACTTTTCCGATGAAATTGTCCCCCGCCAGCACGTGATGGTCCGGGTGCTGGTCCGTCGCCGGCAACTGTGTGCCGTCCGGGGCCGGATGGTCAGAGTAGTTTGGCTCTACAAAACTGTATTGCGGCAGGTTGCCGGATTTGCAATCGGCGACAAAGTCGCTGAACACGCCAAAGAAACTCTGGTCTTTGA
>Ga0207687_10000793_pt1 | contig 21309 bp, 26 predicted proteins | sample KBSM54metaG_FD_184399 | JGI IMG/M metagenome (GOLD analysis project Ga0207687, IMG submission 184399) | Miscanthus rhizosphere microbial communities from Kellogg Biological Station, Michigan, USA - KBS M5-4 metaG (SPAdes) (version 2) | ecosystem: Host-associated > Plants > Roots > Rhizosphere >...
CTATATAACTCAAAGCGTCGACGAGGTCATCCCGGGCACCGTACGGAAATTGCAACAATTCTTTGCGCGCCTCCATCCACCACGGCGCAAACGATGGCCAAAACACCTTCTTCATCGCGATCCGGCCTTGCACGCTCTGCGCCCGGCTGACCTTGTCGGCAATGGGAGTCATTTCATAGACAGAGCAGAAGACGCTGCGCTCCAGCATGCGCTTGCGCAAAAACGGGCCGATCGACTTGGTGATCTGGCCACGCTCCGCCCACCAGAACAGCGGCCGGTGCAGGTCCATGATGTCGATCATCCGCTCGACGATCTGGTCGGTCGGATAGCGCCCCCAGACCACATCGGGCAGCACCCAAATGTTCTCATCTTCGTCCAGCGCCACCGGCAGCAGGCAGGTCTTGTCTCTTTCCTGTTTCGAGCTCACCGCGTGGTCGGAGGCGACGTAAAAGCGCAAGTTCTCCTTTGGCGGCAGGTCGCCCCGCTTGTAGGTCAGCAGGCACTCGGCGGCGAAGAAATTGCCCTTATCCGGCGTCGGGCTGCCCTGATAGAGGCTTTGAAAGCCGCGCGGGTCGGCCTCGCGCATTTCCTCCAAATAGCCGATCGGAAACCGCTCCGGCCACAGCGCCTCGCCAGGAATGCGGCCGAGCGGGTCGTCCTCGACGGCGATCGCCGGCAGGTCGATGATCCGCCACTTCCGCCCCTCGACGGCGCTATAGGAGGGGTTGAGCGGGTCCGTCAGCCGGCCGACGAGGTCGTCTTCGCTCCACCGCGTCTGAATGATCGCCACCCAACCGGCGTGGCTAAGCAGCCGGGTCTTGGCGACCTGATTATACCAAGACCATAGCTTCTCTCGGGTCAGGGTGCTGTCGGCCTCGACCCGGTCTTTGATCGGATCGTCGATCAACAGGCCGATCGCCCCCCGGCCGGTGATCGCGCTGCCCCTACCGACAAAGAAAACCTTGCCGCCCTGCTCGGTCTCGATCCGATCGACGCTGGCGGTCTTCAGGCGCACATCGGGAAACACCTGGCGATAGAGGCTGTCCTCCAGCAGGGCGTTGACCTCGCGGCCGAAATCCCAGCTGAGCCGGTCGGCATAGGTGGCCAGGATCAGGCTTTGCTCGGGGTGGCGGCCGAGGAACCAGGCCGGGAACATGCGTGAACTAAGCTGACTTTTGCCGTGCCGGGGCGGCACGTTGATGATCAGCCGAGTGATCTTGCCCTGCTCGACCTGCTCGAATGCGGCGGCGATCGCGCGATGATGTTTGGCTGTAATATATGCGGAGCGGGTGACGTCGTCCGAATGGTCGGCATCCGGCATCATGAACTGGGAAAATTCGAGCAGGTCGTCGCGGGCGCGCGCCGCCTTCTGCCGGCGCCGGAGCGCCGCCAGATAGCGTGCCTCGTCTTGAGAGAGCCGTTGGCTCACTTCTTCTTGGCGTCGCGCTGCTGTTGCTGGCGCTTCTGCTCGGCCTCGCGCTGGGCGCGCTCGTTCTCTTCGCGCTTGTCCTGGGTCTGCTGCTCGCGCTGCGCCTGCTGCTCGGCCTCGGTCGGCTCGGCGGACGGGTCGGGATGGCTCGGATTGCGCTCCGGGTGGGCGAGGATGTCCTCGACGTCGGCGTAATCTTCGGGAATGCCCTTGCGCTCGGCGAGCTCGGCCGCGGTCTTGGCCGCGGCAGCGTTCTTCATCTCGCCCTCGGTCGGCTGCCGCAGCGGCGCGCGTCCGGCAGCGCGCTCGGCCTCGACCTGGCGCACCAGTGGCGGCCAATTCTCGCTGCGCTCAATCAGGTCAGCCTGCGTCCGTAAGTCGGCGGCGGCGCCTTCGCGGGGGGTTTCCCCCGAATAGTTCTCAAGCCATTCCTTGAGATCTTGCGCAAAATTCTTTGCCATCAGTCGGTCCCTTCCTCGGAGGTTTGAATGTCGTCATCTCCGGCGGCGCCGGACTTTCTCTCGGGCCAGCTCTCGTCGCTGACTTCTTCGGTTACCACATCGAGCGCGTCGAGTATTTTCTGCTTCGGCAGATGTGGGGCGTAGTGGTCGCAGACCTCGCGCAGGGCGAGCTCGATGTCTTTCACGGGTTTGGCGGCTTTCAATGTCGTGCTCCTTTCGAACAATTCTTCGAAGGTCATCTTGCCTGCCCCGCCCATGGTGCGCCACCGCTCGATTTCGGTGTCGCCTGGCCGCGTAAACCGCCCGGCCCCGGGCTGAACCCAGGCTTGCCAAGATCAGGCCGCCCCGGCTTGCCGAAGTCCGGCCGATCTGGCGGCTTGGCGCCATTGACGATTCGCGCGATCGCCCGCGCCCGTGCCGCGTCACGAATCTCACCGCGCAGCTTGGCCAGCGCCGCGGGATCGATCGTCGGCTTCTGCGGCGGCGGCTGCACGACTGGCTCGCTGGGGTGCCGGTCACCGCCCCCAGGATTGCCAGGCGAGCCGCCTGACGCGCTTGCGCCGCTGCCAGGTGACGATGCCCCCGGCGTGCTGCCGCCCGCGTCAGCGCCGCTGCCTGGGCCGCCAGACGGCGAAGAAGGTGAGCCACTTGGCCGGCCAGCGGATGGTCCTGGCCCCGGGGTATTCGTAGAGCCTTGGGCCGTGTTTGCGGCTGCGGTAGGGGTCGAGAAGTTGGCGCTCTCGGCGCGCAAGCTGGCGAATCGCTGGTGACATTGGGCGACTCCTATCTTGGCCTGACGGAGAGCCCGGCACTGATCGCCCGAAAAAACGATCGAGTAACCATGGGTCGCGAGATAGACGAGGGTGAGCAATTTCATATCGCCGGCTGCCCGAGCTTCTCGGCGAGCAGCTTGAGCGTCGCGCAGTAAGCCGCCAACTCGGATTCGGACGGGGCGCGATTCATCGCCACCGCGATGTAATAGCGGTCGCCACCGTGGAACGCCCAGCCGGTCGAAATCGCCCAGGTTTCGACGCCGCCACGCTGCTTCGCCGTGCGCAGCGTACAGCCGGTCTGCTGCGAGCTTTCCTCCTTGTAGGAGCTGAGCATGCGATCCAAGAGCACCGGATCGTTCAAGGCGCGATAGACCAGATAGGCCGGAATCGCGATCGCCACCAGCGCCGCGATGGTCAGCAGATTCGCCCACGACAGACCCTTGACCACCGTTGCCGCGGCGGCCAGGCGGCCTTCGCTGGGTGGCGGGTCGGTCAATCAGCGGGAAGCTCCCGGTCTGGATGGTCGGCTGGTTCGTAGGGCGGAAGCGACCGCGCGTCAGGGTCGTCGACCTCGGGTTCCGGTGGCGCCTCGTAGGCCAGCACCTCGCCGTCTGCCTCTTGGAAGCGAAGCCAGTCGCCGACCTGGCTGTCCTCGGTCAGGTGCCATTCGACGCCCTGGTCGTCGGTGCAGATGACCATCTGGTCTTGATTCGGCGCGTCGGGCGCGGGCGGCGGGGCGTAGCGGCAGGAGACATAGGGCATGGCTCACATCCTCGCGCTGGCGGTGACTGTCGAGTAGAACGTCCCCGAGGTGCTCGTTGCGTTACAGGCGCGTACTTCCCGATAAATTGTCGGCGTAAGCGGAGCATCCAATGCGCCAATTGTGTTAGCGAAGCCGGTCGCGCCACCACTGACACCTGTCAAGGCCGGCACAATTCGTGTCGGAACCGGTTGCGGCATGACGGCCGCAAAACTCACACCCGTCGTTGCATAACCGTTCCAATACAGGCTGGTCCGATGCCAGTACCTCTGGCACGCCGCTAATTCCTGCGCCTCGTCGGGCATCACCCAGGGCGGCGGCACTCCGGTGTTCTGGTCGTCGAGGTAGAGGCCGACATTGGTAACAAAGAAATTCGCATTGGCGGGTGCCGCCAGATTGGTATGGCCCGCCATCTGCACCGCATTGGCGCCCTGCCAGCCGGCGACGCCGGCGTTGTAAGTCGATCCGGCAGCCAAGCCCCAACCGTAATACATCCCCGCCGTGGCATCGGTCGGCCACGTCCCGGTGGGGTCACCAGGGATGACAACGGTGATTTCCTTCCAAGTGTTCGCCACCAGCGTAAACGGGGCGAGAAAAACCCGGTTCGAAGCACCATTGGCAAGTTTGAACGTGTAGGTACCGGCCTGGGAGCAGACAGCCGAGAAGCGCGCCACGACCTGCTTGGCGTTGGCGGTGCCGAAACGAAAATCAGCGACACGCTTACCCTCTAACGGCTGCAACAGTTGCCAGAAATCGCCGGCCGCCAAAGAGGGTTTGGCAGTTGTAAGTGTCGTTGCCAGTGCAGCAAGACCTTCCGGCCCAAAGGTTGGCTGCCAACTGGCGTTGATGGTGGCGATATTGCCGCTTATCAAAAACTGATCGACAGGATAGCCAGATGCCACCGGCCCCGGGACTTCTTGGTTGATCTGCATCGCCCCGTTGACGATGCGGTTCCTGGCCTGCGCGGTCAGCGTGGCGGGATTGCCGGAGACCTGGTTCCAGGTGGTGCCATTCCAAATGTATTGCGCGCCGTTGGAGCCGGTGAAGATCTGGTTGACGGTCGGGGAAGATGGGAAATCGAAGCTCACGGCAGCCACTCCATGGTCAGATTGCCGACACGCGGCGCTGCACCGCTCGCAAGCCAACGAATGGCTTTTATCGACGCGGTTCCAGCGAACGCCGAGGACACCACCCAGCCGTGATACATGTCGGTCTCGTAGAGGATCGCAGAATTGAAATTGTAGCCGCTACCGCGTGACCGCCAGCCGAAGAGATCGGTGTTAGCCACACGCACGATGTTGAAATCGGCGACCACGGAGATCGGCACTTGAGTGTGGTCAAAATTTCCAGTCAAAGCCATAAGATTAGTACCGGTCGTCGGTACGTTATTAACTGCCGTGCCTGGAGCCGCAGTGCGGTGTACAAAGCCAGCAAGTTGATAATCGCTTGCGCCGGCCGCGAATGTCGTGCCGTCGACGCTCAATCTGGCGTTCATGCCGCCTATGGAAGGCACATGTATGCTGCCGGTCAGCCGGGCTTTGGTTGGTCCCCAGGTCGGCACAGTGAAATCGTACTGACTTACTCCAGCGACATTGGCGCTCTGGCTGACCATCCTCCAGGTGTTGCCGGCGCGGACATAGTGGTTGCCGTCATTGGGCGGATCGGTAACCGGCGGCGGGCTGACATTGAACTGCACCCACTGGGAACTGTCCTGGTCGACGTACCAGATGTAGCTGTTACCGGTCGAGGACTGGAACCAGAGTTGCCCCGGCACCGGGGCCGGCGGCGGGTTGTCACCGCTGGTGACACCGGAACCGGTGGTGCCCTGTGACAGCAGCCAGACGGTGCCATTATAGATATAGGTCTGCCCGGACGGGGCCTTGTATTGCTGGCCATTGGTCGGAGAGGCGGGGAAGTCGAACATCAGCGGGCTCCCCCCTCAAGTGCTTCGATCCTGGCAGTCAAGGTTTTGACCGCGTTGACCAGGGCATAGACCAAGGCCGAGTTGTCGAGCACGCGCAGATCGTCGACTGGTTCACCATCGATGTAGGCCGAGATCTGCTGCACCATTTCCGGCATCACCGTCTCGGCCTGCTGGGCGACCAGTCCGATGAACTCGGTGGCCTCCTCGGCGGCCTGTAAGTGGTGGCTCTCGGCGTAGGGGGTCGCCGTTCGGCTCTCTGGCGGCTCGCGAGTGTCGTTGCCGTTATAGGTGAACCTGACGGGTTCCAGCGCCAGCACCTCGGCCAAACCGTGCTCATAGGCGCCGATGACGGTTTTGATGCGCTCGTCGCTGCTGTCGGTGAAGCCGCCGGCCCCCGGTTTGTACTGACTGGCGTTGGTACAGACTTGCTGACCGACATTATTGAGCGTCCACTGTCCGCTCGCGCTGGCGGCCCCAATGGGACGCAGATAGACAGCACCTGTCGGACTGGCGGCAGCCAGGATGACGTTGGCAGTCGTGCTGGAGAAAGTGCTGCCAACAGAGTAGAAATTGCCGGCAATCGTAATATTGCCGTTGGTGCCGAGGTTGCCGTTAGAGGCGAGGTTCACTTCCCCCGTCGCGCTAGCCAATCCATTCGGCCGCAGATAGATCGCCCCTGCAGTCGCGCAGAGGATGGCAGTCGCTGCGGAGGAAGCAAAATTGCCGTTGGTCGCGGTGATGCCGGCCCCCGCCACGATGCTTGAAGCGGCGGTGAGAAAGCCGGTCTCGGAGACCGTCATGATATTGGTGCCAGTGCCATCGGCCTTGTCGTTGACAATGAAGGCGTTGCCGGAGGTCTTGAACCCGGCATACATGTCGGCGTCAGACGAATAGATCGCGTTCGGCGACCCCTGGGCGGCGTTAACTTGCACCCATTGGGTTGTATTTCCGTCATCGAATGACACGTAGAGGTTGCCGGTGTCGCTCTCCCACCACAGCGCGCCCTGAGACGTGTTCGGCGGAATATTGTCGTAAACCTGGACCCCTCCCCCCACCGCCTTGAACTGGCTGCCGTCCCACAGGCTCATCGAGCCCTGCGACGAATTCCACCAGAAGTCGCCAGCGTCCAAGGTCGAGCCGCCCGGGGCGCTGGCGGCAACCACGGTCTTGGCCCCGGAGGCATTGACCTGCGTCGAGGACGAGGTCAAATAGGCAAGCTTGCCGGTGGCGGTGTTGTAAACCAGCATGCCGGTACGTGGCTGGCTCGGCAGGACAGTCTTATCGGCGACGCTCTGCGCCGCGGTGAAGTCGTTCCACAGGCTGGCATTCCAGGCGGTGCCGGCATTGATCGCGGCTTTGGCCTGGTAGATCAGGTCGTTGTTGACGACCAAATCGCCGGCGGCGTAGGCGGTCGCCTGGAGCCAGTTCTTGATACCGATCTGGCCGGCTAGATCTCCCGATGTGGTGCCCAGCGCCGCGGCGAGGTCGGCGGCATTGATCACCGCGTCCCACTGCGCCGCGACGAACGCCCCGGCAGCAACGCTGGCCTTGGCCTGATAGAGCTCGCCGGCCTGAATGACGAAATCGCCAGAAGCATAGTCGGTGGTCGGGCTGAAATAGCGGATCGCCACCAGATCTTTGGCGGCCTTGGCTTGGTCGATGAAGCCGATCTGCCGGTCGGCGAAATTGACGTAGAGCTCGCCCGGTTGACGACTGCCGGCGGCGGGCCGGACCGCCTTGGTCTGCGAGCGGATGCTTTGAACGCGTCCCTGAGCCATTTTTACGAGCTCCGCCCCCGAAAGTCGGGGATTTTTGTTTCAGATTTCGCCGCAATCGATGTTCGGATCGTCCAAAACCAGCCAGTCGGCATCAACCGTGCCAAATCCGGTCTTAACGTACGGCAAAGCGTTGAATTGGGCAAAAACCACGTCATTGATGGCTGGTTTTGGCGTGTAGGCAGCCCACGCCGCGCCGATCGAGCTGCCGGTGCCGAGCTGCACGCCAACCACGGCAAACGTAAACGGCGTGTTGGCCTGGCGCCAGGCGACGCCGTCATGGGCATAGAGCTGCGGCGTCCCTGCGGTGCCCGGCGCCCCCGGGAAGGCGATGGCGATCTCGCCGGCCAGGCCCTCGTTCGCCGCCGGCGCGCCAAAGCCGTTGATCTTGCGCAGGAACTGAATATCGGTGCCCGGCACGCCGCCATAAATGCCCTGGTCGAGCATCCCGGCGAACCAGTCGAAGCCGGGCGCGGCGCCGGTCTGCAGCACCTGGCCCTGCTTGGTCTTCGGCGGAAACGGGTCGCCGGTGGCGATCACCGCCCACTTCGATTTGTAGAGGTCGCCGGAGGTTTCGGTCAGCACCACCTCGCCCTGGACCGGGTCGAGGGTGGGAATGTGCAGGGCGGTGCGGAAAGCTTGGGTCATGGCAGCGGCACCGATTGATACCAGGTGATGAAAGTCACCGAATCGGCCAGCGGCGCCTCGGTGAAGGTGATGGTGGCCAGGCTGGCCTGATAGTGGACGCCGGGCTGCTGGATCACGCCGTCAACCGAGACCAGGAGCTCTTCCGGGCGCTGCACGGCAACGGGAATTCCCGTATTCGGGTTCTTGATGCTCAGACTGAAGATTTTGGTGACGCCGTCCTTGGGGGTGATGTCGTTCAACGCATAAACCGCCACCGCGCCCGGCCGCAGCTGGTCGACCGGGACCAGAATATCGATCAGCGCGACGTCTTCGGCGCGCAGCGGCCGGGAGAGTGTGACAGTGCTGGTCGGCACGTCGACGGTGTAGTCGCCAAAACCGCCGCCGAGCGTCTGCACCAGCTGAACGCCATTGATGTGGACCTCAAGCCCTTCCGGCTGGCTCTGATTGAGGGTGAAAGTGTCGCCGTTGACGTCCATCGTCGTCAGATTGATGGCAGTCTGGCCGTCGCTGGCGGCGACATAGGTCAAATGCGCCGTAGCCGCCCGCTGCGGCGCCCACAGCGCGTTCCACGAGGTGCCGTCCCAGACATAGGTCTGGCCGGTCGCGGTGTTGTAATAGATCGAGCCGACCGCGATCGGGCCGCCCTCCAGATTGGTGGTCGGCGGCTCCGGCCAGGCGCCAAGATAAAGATCCGTCAGCCGGCCAAACGCATTGTCCGCCCGGTTCGCCCACCACCTGGCCGACCAATGCTCGCCGCTGATATCCATCATCTTCAGCGTGTTCGGCGGGATGGTGTCGGGCATGTGCTCGGCCCAGTCATTCGAGACGACAGCCCAGTCATAGGCGGTGTTCTCGGCCAGTTCCGCGTCGTTCTGGGCGTTGGTCAGCAACGGGCTGACCTGGTCGATGCGGCGGATGAGCGCCTCGGCCGTGGCAATGGCCGCCGTCAGCTGCTCCAAGGCGGTGTCACGACTGCCGGCCACGGTGTCGGCCGCCTGTTGAGTGCGACCGGCGACCGTTTCCACCTGTTTCAGCGCGGTTTGGACGGCCCTTTTGCCGGATTCGACCGCCTTGAGCGCGGATTTGACGGTTTCGACGTCATTTTTGATGGAATTTTGCAGATTTGCGGCCAGATTTTTGCGCAAATCGGGGCTGAGCGAGCTCTCTTGGACGGCACCGGCGGCAATGATGCCGTCGTGGCGCACCGCAATGTCAATGCGCTCGTCGCGGCGGTCGAGGTGACGGAAAATCTCCTCAAACTGCGCGTCCAACATGTCGCCGGGGATCTGATCGGTCGGCCGCGATCGGGAAAAATCACCGAAATCAAATAGCTTCCTGATCGTTCGCAGCATTGGGCTTCCCAAGTTGCGATCCGGACCCGTCAGCGTGGCGGCACGCCAGCCATAGCACAGTCTGCCGGCCACAGGGTAGGGGTGCAGGGGTGCAGGGGTGCCTTCAGCGACTCTGAATGGCCGAATCCTGCGGAAGCTCAGCCTCGCCAAGGCGGGTTCGCATCTCGCGGAGATAGGTCAGCCGGGCGGCAATGGCTTCCGGCGTGGCGTCCAGAAACCACTGAATCTGCATGGCAAAGGCGTGGGCCTGCTGTTCGGTCCGGGCGAGCTCCATTTGCAGGTTGCTGGCGCGGGTGGACAGGGCGTCAAGCTCAGCACTCTTGCTGTCAATCGTCTGCTCCATGTCCCACTCGCGCGGGTTTAACGGCGCATCCCAGTCAAAATCATCGTCATCAGCGTCCTCATCCCGCTCAACAGCCAAGTCCAAACGCGCCCGGCCAGCCGCGATGTTGAGGCGATCCAATTCCGTCAGCAGCGCCTCAACCACCTCGCGCTCAAAGGTCGGACGGGTCAGCTTGTCCAACCGGGAACGCGTCTGGGCCAGAAGCAGGGGGAAGTCAGTCGCAGTCATGACGGCCTCGCTAGCCAAACGGAGCGGCCCGGCTAGCGAACCAGCCGCTCCGGCCGGTCGGGGATTGTCTTTCGCCAAGAAAGCCAGACTGATCGGCGGGGGAAAGGATAGGCCGAGAGGCCGAGAGGGGAAAGGGGCGGGAGATAAAAACGGAAATTTTTTGGGGGTGGGGATACCTATGTTTCCGCCGGGTGGCGGGGTGGGTGGCCAGGGGGTGGTTTTCATTTTCGCGGCCTTAAGGAGTGACAGCCGCTGCGCGATTCGGTCCCGCCCATTTCCCCCGCTGATTGTGTCCAGATCTGTGTCCACTTTCCTGCTAAGCCATTGATATCATTGCGCTAATAGTTGATAGCCAATCATGCGATAGGCGGACGCTTACAGTCGCCCCGACAGTTTGAAGCACGTTGCTTCGTGCTGCCCATCGCACGCGCTCGGGACCGAGCGCGGCCGAAGCTTACGGTACCTGAGTACCACCACGTCTGCGTCTTAGACGGATTTGATACCGATAAACATCGGGTGCCATCTCCCGATTATCGAAGGCTTCGAACAACTGGCCACGTGCCAGCGGGCCAAGTTCGGTCAGGTCTGGGCGCTTTGGCAGCCCATACGGCCATGGGGCAAGCCCACGTTGAGCCAGGGCGCGCTTCCGATAGCGTGGCCGAGTGATCACGAGTTTGGCTCCGTAGCGTTCGGCCTCCCCCTTCTCGGCTGCGGCACGCCCGCCATGGAGGGAGCAGAAATTGGCATGGCGCATAGCGGGACGGCGGCACTGCGCACCGGTTTGGCGTGCCTTGGCGGTACATTGCCGAGCGACATCGGGGAACGAGGGCCGCTTAGCCAGGAACGCCTCTGACAGCACGCTTGGCTGTGACGTTCTGAGTGGCGCTCGCCAAGCCGGCCGGTATCCCATCAGGCTACGATCTCCTCGAACTCGGCGATGGCTGTGCCGCTGAGGTCGTAGCCTACCACCTTGAGATATTTGCACACCAGATTGCCCTCGACATCGCGTCGGCTTTCGATACTGCGCTCCACGACCGCCACGCCTCGGCAGCCTGGCGTTGGCTTGAACGGTTCATCGACATCGCCGATGATTTCGTCGAGGCGTTCGAGCGCCAGTTCCATCAACGCTTCCTCTTCCATGCCATCGATGTAGATCCAGGCGGCGATGGTTTCGTCGGGAGCGACGATCCTGGCTCTGAGCTCATCCACCTCGGGATCGTCGAAGATGACGATCGAGTAGCCGCTCTCCTCCTCGAACACGGTGCCCCAGTCCTCAACGCTCCACTCCTCCCAGTTAATCGCCACCATCCCCTCTCCCAGGTTGCATTTCAGAATTGGCCCCGGCAGCCTTGCTGCTTCAAATAGGGGTGCCCCTACAGGGCCCCCTATATAGCGAAGCTATAGTGTTGTGTGTGACGATGTCTGTCATTGCGTAACCCATGGATATCATTCAACATTCGACTATGTCTGCGGATGTCTGCAAAATACACACACACCGATGTCTGCTGCCTACCTCTGATTGAAAACGACTTCCGACGTTCGACGACTATGGCGGTCGTATGGAAGGATCTCCAGCTCGCCTTTGGCCAGCAGCGATTCCAGTGCATTTCGGAACTCGGCATAGCTCACCGCCTCGCGCTCCTTGCTGGGCAGCGCCGAGAACACCTTGGGAGCGAAGTTGGGGGATCGGGGAGCTGCTGATGTGGCCAGCCCCCGGCCGATATTCCTGGTCAGCAGCAGCTTGAACACCCGCTCGGCCTTGTCCAACCGGCCAATATTGCTGTCGGCGCTCGGCGGCGGTGACAGGCAAATGTAGCGGCCGAACTCCCACTTCAGCAGGATCTCGGTGTCGCGATCAGAGTAGTTGGCCTTGCGCACCGTCAGCTTGCGCAGATTGGAATCGTCGCCCTCAAGGGCCAAGAAGAGCACGCTGCGGGCGGTGTTGAACCACGCGGTCGAGCCCGAAGCGCCCGTCCCCGTGGTAATCCCGGCCTGGCTCGGATGGGCAAGCAGAACGATAGCCATATCAAGCTCTTCGGCCAGCACTTGCAACTGCCGGATGACCTGGGTCGCAACCCCGCGATCGTTCTCATTGCCGATCACTGCCTGGCCGCGATTGTCGATCACCAACAGCTTCGGCCGTGAGATCAGCAGGCGGAGCCTGAGCTGCGCGAAGAACTGCGTGGCCGTCACCATGCCATTACGATCGGTGACGAACAGCGCCGGCTGCATCACCGTCGCCAGATCGACGAGCTCAAAGCGCTCGGCCAGCCCATCGAGCGCCACATATTCGGCCTCGCAGATCTCCGCAACCCGCGTATGGATCTCGCGCAGCGTCTCTTCGGCGGAGAAAAACAGCACCTTAGCTTGATCTATTGAGGCGCCGAGCCAACCAGTAGCCGCAGTCATCGCCACCGATGCCTGCAACATCAACAGCGTCTTGCCGACCCCGCCATCGCCGGTGACAATGGTGACATAGCCAACCGGCAACAGCTTGCGGCCATCGAGAAAACGCCGCACTGGCCGCGGCTGGTCGTGCCACGACGAGGCCAGGATCGTCGGCAGCGGCTCAAACTCAGCACCCACTTCGGGCTCGCCACTACTGCCTGAGCTTCGCTCATGGCTCGGAGTATTCGCGCGTTCACGCTGCGGCCGGTACTCACTGTCGGGATCGCGGCCGAACGGCCGATCCTCTGGATGCCGGGGCTTGTCCATGCCCGCCCTCATCCCGCTGTCGATGGTGTTCTCGCTCTCGCGCTCGTCGAGGCCGATCGACAGCGCCGCCCGATAGAGCTCACCGCGGGCCATGCCCTCGTGCAGATAGCCGCCGCCGACCACCTGGCCGACCGAGAACGCCGCGATGTTGAGCTGATCATTGCGGCCGCCGACCTGGGCGCGGCGTAAATCGTTGAGCTCGCCATCGAGCGCCGCCTGCGCCCACCGCTCAGCGGAAGTGTCGGCCCGCGCCCGCTGCCTCGGCTCCCAGGCTGGCGGCTCCTTCGGCTCTGGCTTCCTCAGCAGCTCCAGCAGCCTCGCCGGGGCCTCCGGCGGGTTGATGTAAGAACCGACCACGAATTGGTAGCTGACCCCAGCCGTGTTCTCTGAGCCTGCACCGATGATGTAGCCCCCAGTGGTGCGGATATCCAAGCCTGGGCCCAGCTTGCCGGCCGAATTGGAAATCGGGAATGGCGGCTGCTGGAAAATCAGATGGGTGCCGCCGGAGGGCGTCCTGATGCGCGGCGTCGACTGGTCAATGATCACCCCCAGTGCCGTCAACGTCGCCCAGCCATCGACGCCGTTCTTGACGTCGACATCGAGGGTGAACACGCCGGCCTCGCCGCCCATCGCCAGGCCCGGCATGGCCCGCGGCCACTCCATCCACCAGCGCCGGATCTGCGCCTCGTCGGTGGTCGCATCCTTGATGCCGTGCATGGTGTAGGGGCGCTTGTTCTCCGGCTGCATCGGCGCCACCCGAATGCCCTGCCGGGCATAGCGCAGTGCCAGCTCAAGCATCGACGCCATCACCGACCAGCATGCCGGTTGACAGTGTGGAAAATATCGCTACCGTGGGGACTAGACATGGACACCCTCGTCCCCTCGTTGCGCACGTCCATGTCAGCCATGTGAGTGCTATGGCGCGGCCGCCGGGTCATCTCGTCTGTCTCCCCGGCGGCCATTTTTGCGCCCCGGCTTAACAAAAGCCAGCGCGACTTCTTCACATTTTGACCGGGGGTGTGGATAGCGGGAACAGTGGCGAGTCTGCCAATCCCCGAACTAGGTCAGACGCCACACATCCCTTCGCACTCGTTCAGGAACAGATTGAGCTGACCGCGATCCTCGGCAGTCGAGAGGTCCACTTGGTCGAGCGGCACCAGTGAACGGTGCATGTATTGCGCTCCCCGCATGCCGCTTCGCTGCACGTTGGCGCGCAATTTTGCATCAACGGCAACCGCATCTGCCCATTCGGCGGGGGCCTCGTCGCGCAGCGCCCGCCATTGGTCGTCATGATGGAACGGGCAGCCGATGCAGGCTGATTTGGGCGGCGGCGGATAGCCTTGGCGTTCCATCCAGGCCAAGCACTGGCGCCGCGTCATCCTGAGGTCGATCAGCGGCCAGCGCGGCACGATGTACTGGACGCTGGACGGTTTCATGCGGATGGCCTCGTCCATTGAGATGCCGATCCACATTGAGCAGCCGCCTTTCGGTGTCTTGCCGCCGAGCATGGCGCGCACCTGACGGTGGATCGGATAGAGTTTGTATTCCTTGGTGCATTGGCGCCGCCCCATCGCCGCCAGGCCGTCCTTGCCGCGCACGAACCACGGCACCCGCGAGAACTTCGATGCGCGTCCCTGGCCCTCGCCGAGCGTGTCGGCCCGCAGGTTGCCAGCGCTGACCCGATGCACGGGGAACGGCAGTTCCTTCTCCAGCCAATCGAGGTGCTCGTAGACCGCTTTCGGCTCCCAACCGGTATCGGCGAAGATCGCGCAATCCGGCATTGGCCCGAGCTCGCCATGCGCCGCCATCAGCGCCATGGTCGTCGATTGGACGCCAGCGCCCAGCGAAATGACATGCAGCATGAGTCCCCTCTTTAGGCTTCAGCCGACCTTATCGCCATCAGCACCTCAAAGCACGGCTCGCACACCGCCAGGCAATCGGCCGGCTGCGGCACCCCGAAGGTGGCCAGGAATTCCGCCTCGACCTCGGCGTCATCGATCGGTGAGAAGAACGTCCGGCGGCAGCGCTCACAGCGGAACTGGTGCCCGGTAGCGGCCAGCCGCCGCTGCTCGTCCCAGAAGGCCGCCCGCTTTAATTGCTCTGCCTTGCGCTCGGCGCGCAGCTCGGCCTCGATCGCGCGCAATTCCTGCGGGCTGTAATGCTTCACCAGCGACCACTTCGGATAGACCTCGCGGTCATAGCGGACGTAGCGCGCCGGGCAGTGGCCCCGCCACAGCATCTCCTGCGCGTCCTCAAGATCGTCCTCGTTGAGCAGCCACATCGACCAGTCATTGTTGCTGCCGCGGCGTAGGCGACGCTTCCTAGCCATCACCGCCTGACCCTTGTCATGGCGTCAGCAGCCGGTCGGAGAGCGCCCCCCAGGCGCGCAGCGCGGCGATCGCGGCATCGTAGTTGTCGGTCCATTCGGCCACCCCGCCCGCCGCCACCACCGCGTCCATGAACGCATGCTGGGCCTCGGACGGCTTGAGGCCGCGCCGCTTCAGCTCCAGCGCGTGCAGGCGCCCTAGTGGCGGGCCGACCAGCAGGAAGTCGGACCAGCCAACCTGCGTCCCCATCCGCTTCAACAGCGCCGCGGTCTTGTCGGCGCGCAACTCGCCGGCCGGAAAATGCGTCCACAGCCAGCCGGGAGAAATCCCCCACGCCAGCGTGTCGGCGACGGCGATGTGCAGTGCCCGTTCCTTCGGCGCCGGCCCCTTGCGCACGCGCTTGGTGAATAGGTCCGGCTGGCCAAGCTTCATGCCGCCTCGGCCTCTTCAGCCAGCCGGTTCTTGGCAATGAAATCGTGAAGCATTTTGGCAGTGACGCGACCGCCGGTCAGCGCCTCGATGCGGAAGGCCAAGCGCAGTGACGGAAACACCGTGCAGCGCTCCGCGAAAAGGTCCGAGGCATAGCTTCTGTCGATCCCCAACGTCCGCGCAATGCTTGACTGATTGACCTCTCGGGGCTGCGTCAGCAGCCATTTACGCAGGGGATTCTTAGGCGACTTCATGCGGACAACTCCGTCATAAGATATGGTTGCGAGGCCACAGATTAATGGTTAGGTTTCCCCAAATCAATCGGAGACGGGGCTATGGATGACGACGACTACGAGGACGATTCCTATGCCTATTGGCGGGCCGCTCTAGCCGATCCAAAGCGCCTGCACAGTCGCGACTTCACCGTCACCTCGACGCCGGAATGCGGCTTCTACCGCACCAAGGACGGCGCCCCGGTGGCAATCTGGAAGGATGAGGACGATACGATCATCGCGGTCGGCGGCGAAGAGATCCACCACCGCCGCCACGAAGGCATCTGGCTGGCGGTGGCTCGCCGGCCGATCCGGGAGGACTGGTATCACATCGTCCGTGACGGCGGCGCCTGGCCCGACCTTGACGAGGGCCTGGCGCAGATGGGTGACAATATCCGTCACGGTCAGGACGAGGTCGCGCAGATCGACGAGCTGCATGACCAGGTCCGCACCTACCGCGAGATAGACGACGACGAGACTGCCGCCCGGGCACAGTCGCTGCGTGCCCGGCTGCTGGAGCTGCGCGCCATCGTCGACAAGAAGCGCGAGGAGCTGAAGGCGCCGCACCTCAGGGCCGCGAGGGATGTCGATGAAGCCTGGATGCCGCCGGTCAAGAAAGCGCTCGGCGCCGCCAATATCCTCAAGGCGCTGATCGAGACCTGGGAATCGAAGAAGCGCCGCCTGGCCCGCGAGGCCGAAGAAGCCCGCCGCGCCGCCGAAGCGAAAGCCTTTGAGGCGACCTTCGGCACGGTCGAGAAATCAGTGCCTTCAGTGCCCGAGCCAAAAAGCCAGATCAGATCAGGCTATGGCCGGGCGGCCAGTGTTACCGAGCGGCGCGAGGTGGTCGGCATCACCGACCTTGATCTGGCGCTGCAAGCCTATCGCTGGAGCGACGAGGTCGCCGAAGCACTGATCAAGCTGGCCCAGCAGGCGGTCGATCGCGGCGCCACTGAGCTGCCCGGGTTTCTGATCGAAGTGAAGGCGAGACTGAGATGAGCAAAGACGACGATGACGGCAAGCGCGGCAAAGACGACGGCATGGGCCGTGCCGACGAGAATGCCAATGAGGCGTGGAAGCGGGCGGCCGACGAGGCGGTGCTGAAGACAGCACGGGAAAAGCCCGTACTCACCACCGATGACGTTCTGGAGCGCATGCCTGCCGGCGTGAAGACCCATGAGATGCGCGCCCTTGGGCCGGTGATGCTGCGCGCCGCCAAGAATGGCTGGATCGAGAAATCGCTCCATGCCAACCGCTCGACCGCGCGGCCGACCAACCATCTGCGGCCGCTGCAGGTCTGGGACAGCTTGCTGTTCAGAAGGCAGCCGCAGCCATGACCAAACGCGCCGAAGGCAAGTTCGAACGCCGCTTCCACGACGCCTATGACACGCCCCCGGAGGCGGTCCACTTCCTGGTGCCGCACCTGCACGACGTGGAGTCATTCTATGAGCCGTGCGCCGGCTCCGGCGCCTTGACTGAGCAGTTGGTCGCCGCCGGCGTTACCTGCATCGGCGCCTCGGACATCGCTCCACGCTCGCATCTGGTCGACCGGCTCGATGCTTTCGCGCTGAACCCCGACAACGTGATCGGCGTCGACGCGCTGATCACCAATCCGCCCTATAACCGTGGGCTGCTGCACCGGCTGATCGAGCACCTGCGCCAGCTCAGGCCGACCTGGCTGCTGTTGGAGGCGGACTGGTGCTTCACCGAGCAGGCGGCCAGCCATCTCGACTATTGCACCGACATCGTCGCTGTCGGCCGGCTGAAGTTCATCGAAGACAGCGAGCATTCCGGCTTCGACAATTACGCCTGGTGCAAGTTCACGAACCAGCTGTCCCGGCCGCGCTTTCACGTCAGGCGCAAGAGCAAGGTGAAGGTGTTGACGCGCACGAGCGGGCGCTAGCGCACCAGCATCACCGCTTCGATGAAGCTTTTAGCGACCGGGGCGCAGAGCGCGTTGCCATAGCCGCGCAGTCGTCCCACGCGGGCGGCAGTCCCTGAAGCCAGCGGGAATGTGCCGGGTTCAACTGGCCGCCAGCGTCCATCCCGGCAGAGCAGCCAGTCAGCAGGGTGCCAGAAGCTGTCACCCTCGCCGGGCCGGGCAGTTCCGTCCTGGCCATCTGGCCCAGCGTCAGGCCGAAGCCGTTGCCGTTGCCGTGCTTCTCCTGCGTCTGCTTCCGGCGCGCCTGCATCGCCTCCACGTCCGCGATCTCGAACTCGTTGCGTGTCGGCGTCGGCCAGCCCGCGAGCTGCGCCTGCTGCTCCAGCCCCGGCGGGCTCGACTGGCCCCCCTCGGCGTGCGCCCGCATCGCCTTCTCCGACTTGCGGTTGTGGACCATCGGCGTTTGCCACGAAGAAAAGCCGTTGCCGGATATGCGGCGCGCCGACGCCCGCAGCCGCAAGATCGGCACACCCGCAGGCATATCCACTTCGCTCCAGGTCAGCGCGTACAGCGGCGAACCACTCGCGCCCATCCTTTGACGCAACCTGCTCGCCAAGGACCGTTGCAGGGCCGCACTCGGCGATGAGTGCGTGAAAAGCGGGCCAGAGGTGTCGCTCGTCGGCATGGCCGCGCCCGAGTCCTGCGCTCGAAAGCGGCTGACATGGACAACTGCCGGTCCAGACGGGGCGGTCGTCGGGCCAGCCGGCGCAACGGAGCGCGTAGCTCCAGACGCCGATGCCGGCGAAGAAGTGGCACTGGGCGAAGCCCCTGAGATCTCCTGCGGCCACATCGAGTATTGATCGTTCATCGACTTCCCCCGCAGCGATGTGGCCCGCCTTGATCAGCTCGCGCAGCCACGCCGCCGCGAATGGATCGATCTCGTTGTAATAGGCGCCGCTCATTGCACCTAGCGGGCGTTGAACCGCTGCCGCTCGTTTTCGAAGTCTTCCATGATTTCGTCCCAGTACCACCACGCCCGCGCCTGCCGGCTGTCGCCGTCCTTGTGTGGCGGGCGAATGGTGCCGCGCTTGATCAGGTCAAGCAAATGCGGCCGGCTGCCGACGAGGCCCATCTTCTTTAGATCGGCATAGGTGAGCTTGAGCGGGTGTGGCGGGTCGTAGGTGTCCAACGGTATGGCCTCGCACAAAGAAAATGGGTCCGATGATGTATTAAATCATCTGGACCCATATTTATGCACGCTCAGGCATTTTCCACAGCTTAGGCGACGGCCTTCAGCGGCGGGCCGGCGTGGCCGGTGACCATCTTGGCCCACAGCGCTAGCGCGTCGCGCATCTCCTCTTCGAACTCGTAGTGGGTGTAGACGGCGGCGATGGCGCCCATGCCCTTGAGCTTGTGGTGAAGCAGCGCCTCGCGGACTTCGAACGGCACCTTGGCGCGGGCGAGCTGCGAGACGATCGTGTGCCTGAGCGTGTGGTGCGACCAGTCGGTGACGCCCGACAGCGCGATCACCTCGTCGTTCAAGGCGGAGAGGTTGTTGAGCAGCCCGCCCCGCTCCGAGGCGAACACCCGCGCCCCCGGATCGCCCGTGCCGACCTCGGCCAGCGCGGCCTCGGGCAGGGTGAGGACGAGCGGCGTGTCGCGCTTGTTCTCGTTCTGCGTCCAGACGCCCTTGACGATGTCGCGGTGCCTGAGCTCGGTGCCGTTGGAGAGCCGCTGGCCGGTCAGCATCAGGAAGCGGACCATGCGGCCATAGTTGCGGCGAGCGATACGGCCCCGGCCAGTGCCGGTGTGCTCCAGGGTGAGCGTTGCCTGCCAGACGGCGGCCAGCTCATCCATGGTCAGCACGCGGCTGCGCGGCTTCTCCTTGGTGCGCTCGCAAGCCTTGGAAAAATTCTGGGGCACGAGGTCACGGTTCATCGACCACGTCCACAGCTTCGAGGCGTAGGCGGCGAAGCGGTTGGCGGCGACCAGGCGCGGCTCGCCACCTGGCGTCAGCGGCTCACGCATGCGGTCGAAGGCGTCGAGCATGTCGCTCTTCCTGAAGGCGTCGACCTCCAGCGTGAGGTAGGGGGCTAGCCCCCGGCGCAGTACCCGCATGCTCTTCGCGAAGGTCTTCAGCCCGTCATAGCGGCGGGCCTGCTCATACTTGTCGAGCAGGTTGGCGATGGTCATGCCGGCGTTCGGCTTGGCCTGCGCCTTGGTCATCGGCACGCCACGCTTGCGGCGATCGGCGAACTCCTGGGCGGCGGCCCGAGCCTCGGCGACCGTCATCTGCGGGTACTTGCCGAGCTTCTCCTTCCGCGATGCGCCGTTGGCGTCGCGGTAGCGGACGATGAAGGTATGCACGCCCTTGGCGCCGCAGCGGACGACGAGGCCGTTGACGCCATCAGGGATGATCTCGGCCTCCTTGCGCTTCGGGCTGGCGAGGTAGGCGTCGGAAAAGTTCTTGGACATTGGAGTTCTCCAGAAAAAGAGGAGAGGGGCTTCAGCCCCCTCGGGTTAGGCGCGGCTGAGCTGCGCCTTGCGCATCCGCACCGCGTCGCGATAGGCGCCCGGGGTGACGCCGCGGCGCCAGGCATCGTGGGCGTAGTCGATCGAGTAGCCGTCCTGCTCCTCGTCGCCGTCGAGGTCGTGGCCGAGGCCGGTTTCGACGGTGGCGCACCACAGCAGCCAATCGCGCTCGCGGCGGCCGGGGGCGCCGCTTTCGAAGGCGACGGACTGGGGCGAGAAGGGATGATCGTTAAGGTCGGTCATGGAAGTTGCTCCTGAGAAGAGGGGAAGGGAGGGGCCGCAGCCCCTCAGATGGTCCAGCTGGCGGCGGTGGCCGGCAGCTCGTCGTTGTCGATCTTGGTGGCGATGAACTGCTCGGCCTCGTAGGTGCGATCGACCTTGAAGCCCTCGCGCTTAGCGGCGGCCTTGAGGTCGGCGTAGTAGAGGCGAAACTCATGCTTCAGTTCGGTCTTGGTCATTTTGGTTCTCCAGAGTTGGACACGAAGTGGACACAGCCACTCCCTCCTATATAGATCCATATACTAACACTGTCAAGCTTCTGAATGGAAATAGTTTAATGGATACAATAGGTTGTACTCAGCTAAGCCATTGAGTGATAAAGGGATTAGTGGTGATCGATGATCATCCGCAAAAAGCCCGGAAACGCTGGGTTCCCGGGCTCTAAATCGCGATCTGGACACAAATCTGGACACAACCGGCGAGCGAGTGTCCTACTTGATGGCGTAAGCCTTCTCGCGCAGCAGCTGGGCGCGAGCCTCCAAGACGATCGCCTCGGCGACCAGCACCTCGCGCTGTGCCTTCTTCAGCTCGGCCTCGGCCTGGACAATGTCGGCCCGGGCCGGGCTTGCCAGCAGCGGCGGCAGTGGCATCTTCTTCCGCCACCGGGGCAGCCCCTTGACGTTGAAGCGGCTGACATTGCTCACCGTCGCCTTCGACACGCCGAACTCGTAGGCGATCTCAGCGTGCGGCCGGCCCGCTCTGATCGCGGCAGCGATTCCGGCATTGCGCTGGCGGATCCGCTCGCGCTGCTCATCCGGCAGATGGATGCCCCACGGTGCCGAGCTGCCGTTGGTGTTTGCCTCGATGCTCATTGGCCCACCAGCCTCCGCTCTTTCTGCTTGAACAGGTCGAAGGCTCGGGCCCGCTTGTCCTGGCTGGCGCTGTTATCGGGATGCAAGCAAGCCAAGATCGTCTTGTAGTCGTCGGGCGTGAACACCGCCGACTGGCGCACGATCTGGGAGAGCTGCAGGTTCTCCTTGCGGAGCTGAGCGAGCTGCTGCCGGGCGGCGCTATCGGCACGATCGATCTCGCGCCGCACCTCCTCACCGACCTTCTGCTGAAAGGTTCGGTCCAACCTCTTCTTGTGCAGCGCGATCGCCTTCTCGATCGAGATCTTGCCCTTGGGCGTGAACTCGGCATTGGCGAGCTGCTGCTCTTCATTGAGCACAAGCTTGAGCTGCGC
>Ga0207687_10000797_pt1 | contig 21277 bp, 19 predicted proteins | sample KBSM54metaG_FD_184399 | JGI IMG/M metagenome (GOLD analysis project Ga0207687, IMG submission 184399) | Miscanthus rhizosphere microbial communities from Kellogg Biological Station, Michigan, USA - KBS M5-4 metaG (SPAdes) (version 2) | ecosystem: Host-associated > Plants > Roots > Rhizosphere >...
CGTGGTCGGTCTTGGTGCCATCGAGGATCACGCCCTCGTGTGCGGTCCTTCTGACCTTCAGCGTCTCGCCGTCGAAGTCTTCACGTCTTAGCGGCAGCACCTCCCCCAGCCTCATGCCGGTGTCGGTGAAGACGCGCACCATCGCCTCGTAGCGGCCGGCTGCTTTGGCGAAGGCGTGCATCTGCTCGAAGCTGAAGACACGGATGGGTCGCCGCTTCTTCTTGGCTCTTGGATCGTTTGCCCTGACCCGGACCCCCTTGAACGGGTTGAGGTCAGCGACTTCGTCGGTGATCGCGTCCTCGGCCATCGCCGAGAGCGAGCGGAGGATGCCGACGACTCCTGTGGTGGCTCTGCCTTGAATTCGCAGCATGTGGTCGACCAGGGCGAGGGCCTGGCGGCGGCGCAGCTCGCGCATTGGCCATTGCTTCAGCGGGATGCCCTCTATCTCGACCTCGAGGACGCGGCCGATCCGGTGCTCGTTGGTCTCGTTGGTGCGATCTGAACGCGGGTGATGGGTGGACCAGGTGGCGAAGTACTCGCCCAGGGTGTCGGGGCGGTCTGACAGGCCGTAGGCCTCGTCAATCGCCTGCTGGGCTTCTCGCTTCAGGGCGAACGTGCCCTTGCCTTTGTTCCAGCGGGGATTGGCGATGTAGCGCTTGCCATCTCTGCCGGTGTAGCGCGCCATCCAAACGATCTCCCCGGAGGGATTGCGGCGCTTGGTCGGAGCCTCACGGCGTCTCACGACGCTTCCTCCCGTCGCTGAGAGAGGAAGGCGTTTACATCGGCCGGGTCGATCCTTCGCGAAGCTCCGAGCTTCTAGGAGGACAACTCGCCGCGCCTGATCCAATTGCGGATCGTGCGGTCTGAGACGGCGAGATAGGCGGCAAGGGATCGCTCGGTGAAGAAGGTGATTGGCGGGGCATTTCGTCTCATGACCCGTAGGTGCCGGATGGGCCTCTGGTTGATCCACTTCTTCAGCAAAAGACCGAAGGTCAAGACTCCTGCCGGGCCTCCATACAGGCGGCCTCCGCACGGCGAAGCCGTGCCACAATCGGCCGCCGGAGGCACGGCCGGAGTCGCCAGCGCCATCACCTCCGAGGCTTCCTGACGTTTGGGATCACCAAACTGCGGCCCAGGCACGAATCGGAGGGATTCGTAGTGTGTCGGCGGTTGGGTTGTTGCTGTTTGAGTTCTTCCTTTGCCTGCTTTCTTGGGTCCTTCTTCTTGGTTCTCTTGGTTGTCGGTTTTGGCTTCTTTCTTTGTTGGCTTACTTCTTGTCTTGGCTTCTTGCTTTTGACTTTGCCTGGCTTCTTTTGTTGTTGGCTTCATTTCCTGGTCTCATCCGAAGCCGCGTCAGCGGTTGATCGGAGGCCGGGGCAGGAAGCGGAGCCATCAAGGCCCCGCAACCTCCCTGTGGCCTGCGCCCCGGCCCCCGAGAAACCGCTGAAAGCTCTCCCCTCGGGTTGGGGCTAAGAGACACCCCCGAGCAGCTCGTCGAAGCGCACGGCCGCCCGGCTCGGGCTGAGCCGCCGGCAATCGCAGAGGATCAATCCGTCGCGCGCCAGTTCTCGGACCGCGCGCTCAATCGCATCCTGTTCGCAGCTTCGCCGGTCGGTCTCGACCCGCAAGGCAAGCTCCAAGATCGTCAGCTGGGCCGGGTACAGGACCAGCGCTTCAGTGAAGACCGAGCGCTGGATGATCTCGTCCTCTTGGGCAGTCGTCAGAAACGCGCCGCCGGATATCTTCGTTGTGCATGGGAGCGAATACCTCCTGTGCCATGCCCCCGGCTGTTCCACCAGCGCGGGGGCGCTTTTTGTTGGATCGCCAGCGTAGCACGATCCGTCGAGATCCCTCTACGGATTTACTGCTTCGTTTTGAGGATCTGCGCGACTCGTGTGAAATGCAGGCCGGTCTCCTTGGCGATGTCGCGCATCGACAGGCCAGCCGCTCGCGCTTGCTCAAAGCTCTCGCGGCGCTTCTCGCGAATCTGGTCGTGCTGCTCTTGCGAGCGCTCGAAATCGGACTGCGCCTTGCGAATCGCCTTGCGTGCTTTGGCCTGAGCCGCGTCCGCCATGCGGTGGACCCTATTTGGCCCGCCGAAATGAGACCAAGATGACACCAAGGCCTCGCGGACCCGCCCGGAACGCCGGGGAGGCGCACGGAACGTCGATTCGGGAGCAACCGCCGCAATCGGCTCTACACCGGGAAACGCGCGGCCATCCGAGGAACACCAAGGAACGCGCCAGACAGGATTCGAACCTGTGACCTTCGGTTTCGTAGACCGACGCTCTATCCAACTGAGCTACTGGCGCAGGGTTGGGCCGGGTGGCCCGGACGGGCGATTCTAGGGATTCGGGGCGGTTGTTAGGCGGCTTGGGGCTCGCTGGGCTTGTTCAGCCGCACGTGCCACTCGACCGTGGCGGTGGCTACTCGCTGGCCGTCGGCGTCGGTCAGCTCGATCTGGCAGGGGAAGACGACCTTGCCATCAGCGTCGAGCGTGGCAAGGGCCGCATTGGCGGGGACGCCCAGGGTCGCCTTGGCCTCGATCGGGCCGTTGGCGATCTTTTCGTAGGAGATCTCGGCGCTGCGGGCCAAGGGCGTGACATCCGCCATGCGCTCGACGAAGGCACCGACGAAAGCTGCGCCCGAGGCCGTCTCGGCAGCGGTGAATAGGGCGCCGGCGTGCTGGGAGCCGACGTGGTTGGTCAGCTCGGGACGCTCGGGCAGCAGGGCGACGGCCTCCCCCGGCGCAACCTTCGTCACCTCGATCCCCAGGAATTTGGCGAACGGGACGGCCTGGCTCATCCCCTGTGCAATTGCCTCGAAGTCGGTCATCGGCCGGACCCTATCCCGTTCCGGTGCGCTTTATGCGCTCACAGGGTGCAAAATGCGCACCGGAAGGTCAGCGACCCTCGAAGGTGGCGTGACCTGGCCCGCCGTGCTCGAGGAAGGTCTTGACTGCGCGCCGTAGGTCCTCCGTGGCAAAGAGCTCGCCGGCCTCGGTGCGGATCGCCTCGTCGGCGGCGGGAACGCCGCCCTCGCGGAAGCGGCGCAGGACTAGCTTTGTCATCGCGTGCGCCTTGGTCGGACCCGCCGCCAGCTCGGCAGCAAAGGCACGCGCCTTCGCATCGAAGCCCTCGTCCTCGAAGACCCGGTTGACGACGCCCCAGCCCTCCAGCTGCTCGGCGCCGAAGAGCTCGCCGGTCATCACGAACTCGCGCGCACGGCCGCTGCCGGCTCGCTCAGCCAACCGCTGCGTACCGCCCATCGAGGGCGTCAGCCCAACGACTTTCTCGACCAGGCCGAACTTGGCCGAGCGCGCAGCAAGGATCAGATCGCAGCCCAGGGCCAGCTCGAAGGCCGCGGTCAAGGTCAGCGCGTGGGCGGCGAAAATGACGGGAAGGGGCAGCGCTTCCACCCGCTCAACCGCGCCGATCAGCTCGTCCCAGAGGGCGCTCGCCCGCTCCGGCGTCAGCCCGTCGAACTCGGCGACGTTGACGCCACCGGAGACGGCACGGCCCTCGGCGCGAAAGAGCAGCGCCCGCGGCAGGTCGCCCTCGACCGCGGCGATCGTCTCCTGAAGGGCTTCGAACATCTCGCGATCGAAGAGATTGAGTGGCGGGCTGTCGAGGGTTGCCACCGCCAGGCCCCCGTCCCGCTCCAGTCGAATCGCCATGGCGAGACCCTACCGCGCACCCGGAGCGCCTCAGGGCACGCGGTGGACCTCGAAGAGGTTCGTCCCCAGCTCCTGCTCGGGCAGCCCCGCGGTGATCGCGATCAAGTCGCCCGAGGCGGCGATGCCGTGCTTGGCCGCCAGCGCCGCGCAGTCCTGCAGCAGGCCGCGCACGTCGGTCTCGTGCTCGTTGAGCACGGCGGTGACGCCGAAGAGCAACTTCAGCCGCCGCACCGTCTCGATCCGCGGCGAGACGGCCAGCACCGGCACGTTGGGCCGGTGCGCCGAGACGAGCCGCGCCGTGCGGCCACTCGTCGTCGGCACCACCAGAGCCGCCAGCCCGAGCCGGTAGACCGCCCCGACCGCGCCCTGCGCCACCGAATCGGCGACATCCTGGGTCGCCTGATCGGTACGGCCGAAGAGCCAGTCGCCATAGGGGAGGTCCGGCTCGGTCGCGCGGGCGATCTGGTCCATCACCCGCACCGCCTCGACCGGGTGCTGTCCGACGGCGGTCTCCTCGGAGAGCATCACCGCGTCGGTGCCGTCGTAGATCGCGTTGGCGACGTCGGTCACCTCGGCCCGGGTCGGCCGCCGCGCGATCACCATCGAGGCCAGCATCTGGGTTGCCGTGATCGACGGCTTGGAACGCCGCCCGGCACCGCGGATCAGCTTCTTCTGCACCACCGGCACCTGTGCCAGCGGCAGCTCGATCCCGAGGTCGCCGCGCGCAACCATCACACCCCCGGTCGCCGCCGCGACGATCTCTGCGGCGTTCTCGGCTGCCTGCTGCTTCTCGATCTTGGCGATCAGCGGGATGTCGGAGTCGAGGCTGCGCAGGCGCTCGTAGACCGGCTCGAGGTCAGCCGCGGTCGAAACGAAGGAGACCGCCAGCAGGTCGATCCCCTGTTCGACCGCGAACTCGACCCAGCCCAGATCGCCCGTGGTCGCCGCCGGGGTCTTGATCCCCGGCACGTTCATGCCCTTGTGCGAGGAGAGTGTGCCGCCGACCTCGACCTCGCAGTCGACACCACCGTCTTCGGGACCGCGCACGCGCAGGCGGATCGAGCCGTCAGCCAGGTAGACGGGCTCGTCCTGCGCCAGCGAGGTCACTCCCGGCCAGGTGACCGGGATCGTCTCCCTGTCGCCCTCGACGTCTTGTGGCGTCAGCTTCACGTGCATGCCGGTCTCGAGCTCGGCGACGTCGTCGCGCAGCTCTCCAATCCGCAGCTTCGGGCCCGGCAGGTCGCCGAGCACCGCGACCTCCTCGCCGACCTGCTCGGCCGCCGCCCGGATGGCCTCGACAGTGCGCGCGTGCCGGTCGCGATCGGCGTGGGAGAAATTGAGACGGAAGACATCGGCACCCGCGTCGATCAGGCGCGCCAGCGTGTCCGGCTCCCAACTTGCCGGTCCCACCGTCGCGATGATCTTCGTGCGCCTGCCGTGATGCATTTCCACTGACTGTAGAGAGTGACGAATCGCACCCTGTGAAAACGCAATCTCTACACCGATCTCTGTGACAATGGAGCGGTGAGCAGCGTTGCCGAGCGTCCCGCCAGCGCCGATGAGCCGGCCTTCCCCGATCTCGTTGGCACCGCGCCCCCTTCCCCGGCCGGGCCGATTGAGCCCGCCCTCGCGGCGGAACTGCCCAAGCCCCCCGTTGTCCCCCTGCCCCGGGCTGCACAGATGCTGCGCTTCACCCAGCGTCAGATCGAGTACGTCTTCGGCGCCCGCCGCCGCATCGGCGAGACCTTCCGTATGCGCACCGCGATGCCGGGCGGTCCGGTCGTCACCAGCCACCCCGACCACGTCCGCTCGCTCTTCACCGCCAAACCGGATCTGGCGCCCTCGCTGACGGGTGAGTCGCCGCTGCGGCCGATCCTCGGTACCGGCTCAGTCCTCACCTCGCTCGGCGATCGCCACATGCGCCAGCGCAAGCTGCTGCTGCCGCCCTTCCACGGCGAGGCGATCGAGCGCTACACGGAGATGATCGTCGCGGCGACCGAACGCGAGCTCGACCGCTGGCCGCTGAACCAGCCCTTCGCGCTGGCGCCGCGGATGCAGGCGATCACGCTCGACGTGATCATGGCTGGGATCTTCGGCATCGAGGGCAAGCCCGAGCGCGGCACACCCGAGGACCGGATGCGAGTCACGGTCAAGCGGCTCGTCAACGCGTCCACCTCGCCGGTCGGCCAGGCCGGCGAACTGCTCAGCGTCGGCCGCGAAGACGCATCCGGGGTGATCAAGCTCGGCGTCGCCATCCTCGACCGCCCAACCTACGCCGTGATCAAGGCCCGCCGCGCCGACGAGAACCTGGCGGAGCGCCGCGACATCCTCTCCTTGCTGCTGCAGGCGCGCACCGAGGAGGGCGAGACGATGGACGACCAAGAAGTCCGCGACGAGTTGCTCACCCTCGTCCTCGCCGGTCACGAGACGACCGCCAACACGCTCTCCTGGACATGGGAGCGCCTGGTCCGCAACCCCGCCGCCCACGAGGCCCTGCGCGAGGCAACCCGCAACGGCGGCAACGCCGAGGAGCAGGTCGAGGCGACGATCATCGAGAGCATGCGCTCGCGCCCGGTCGTCCCCTTCATCGGCCGCCGGGTGACGGTCCCCTGGCAGCTCGGCCCCTACGGTGTCTCGGCCGACACGCCGATCGGGATGAGCATCCTGCTCGTCCACCACCGCGAGGACCTCTACCCCGAACCCTTCGAGTTCCGCCCCGAGCGCTGGCTCGGCCGCAAACCCGGCACCTACGAGTGGATCCCCTTCGGAGGCGGCATCCGCCGCTGCCTCGGCGCCGCCCTGGCGATGGCCGAGATGCGCGTCGTGCTCGAGGCGACCGCGCGCCGCCTCGACCTCGAGGCCGCCGAGCCTGAGCCCGAGCGCGCCCTGCATCGCAACGTGACGATGATCCCGTCTCGCGGCGGTCGCGTGGTCCTGCGCAGCCGCAGCTAGCGGAGAGGGAGGGATTCGAACCCTCGAGAGAGCTTGCGCCCCCTACTCGCTTAGCAGGCGAGTGCCTTCAGCCACTCGGCCACCTCTCCGGGCATTCGGCTCGATTGTAGGAACTCACGGGATACGGCGCGGTTAGTCTCGTGAGCGTGTCCCGCCGCTCGCACGAGCAATTCGAGACGATCTTCGCCGAGGTCGAGGCTCCGTTTGCCTTCGTCGACCTCGACGCGATGTGGTCCAACAGCGAGGCGATGCTGGGCCGAGCGGGGGCGAAGCCGATCCGGGTGGCGAGCAAGTCACTGCGCTGCCGGGCGCTGATCGAGCGGATCCTCGCCCGCGACGATCGCTACACCGGCCTGATGACCTTCACCCTGCCGGAGACGCTTTGGCTGGCCGAGCAGGGCTTCGAGAACCTGCTGCTCGCCTACCCGACCGCCGACACCGGGGCGCTCGAGGAACTGGCGCTGCGCTCGGTCGCCAACCCGGGCGGCGCGCCGATCGTGATGGTCGACTGCGTCGAGCACCTCGACGCGATCGAGTCGGTGCTGGGAGCGGGCGCCTCGCCGGTGCGGGTCTGCATCGAGCTCGACGCCGGTTGGTGGGCGGCGGGCGGGCGGATCAAAGTCGGGCCGAAGCGCTCGCCGATCCACACGGTGGAACAGGCGGTGGCGCTGGCACAGGAGATCGAGCGGCGGCCGCAGCTGGAGCTGGCGGCGCTGATGGCCTACGAGGGCCAGATCGCCGGCGTCGGCGACCGACCGCCGGGCCGGCGTCTGCGCGGCGCGGCGATCCGCTCGATGCAGCGACGTTCCGCCGCCGAGCTGGCCGAGCGCCGCGCTGCCGTCGTCGCCGCGATCCGCGAGTTCGCCGAGCTGCCGATCGTCAACGGCGGGGGCACCGGCAGCCTCGAGCTGACCGGCGCCGAGGACGCTGTCACCGAGATCGCCGCCGGCTCGGGCTTCTACGCCCCCACCCTCTTCGACACCTACAGCCGCTTTAGCCTGACTCCGGCCGCAGGCTACGCGCTGCCAATCGTGCGCAAGCCCAGCCCAGCGATCGCGACCGCGCTGGGTGGGGGCTACCTCGCTTCCGGCAGCGGCGATGCCTCACGTCTTCCCTCTCCCTGGCTACCGCCCGGGCTAAAGCTCGATCCCGAGGAGGGCGCCGGCGAGGTTCAGACCCCACTCAGCGGCGCGCCCGCGGCCAAGCTTCAGGTCGGCGACCGCGTCTACATGCGTCATGCCAAGGCGGGCGAGCTCTGTGAGCGCTTCAACAGCCTCTACCTGGTCGAGGGCGAGGGGATCGTCGACGTCGTCCCCACCTATCGCGGCGAGGGCAAGGCCTTCCTCTAGCCAGGCGTACCTAGGGACCGAGGACGCGTTCGGCGTACTCGTTGGTGAAGGCGTGAGCGGGGTCGAGCTGCTCGCGGGCCGCCAGGAAATCGGCCCAGCGCGGGTAGCGCTCGGCGAGGGTCGCCGCGGTCTGGAAGTGGCGCTTGCCCCAGTGGGGGCGGCCGCCGTACTCGTTCATGATCGTCTCGACCGCTTCGAAGTAGGGGCGCCACTCCATGCCGCGGTACTGGTGCACGGCGATGTAGGCGGTGTCGCGCTCGTGCGAGGGACTGAGCAGGGCGTCGTCGCCGGCGGTCACCCGCATCTCGATCGGGAAGAAGACCGGGTAGCGGCTGGAGCGAATCCACTCGATCACACGCCGCGCCGCCTCCGGCCCGTGCTCGCGCGGCACCCCGTACTCCATCTCGGTGAAGCGCACGCGCCGCTCGTTGGCGAAGATCCGGTCGCTGCGGTCGGTCGACGTGCTGCCCGATGCAAGCCAGGCGGCGAAGCGCGAGAGCGACGGGATCGCCCGCGGCATCGCCTTACCTGCGGCGGATACCGCCTCCAGCGCCCAGTTCTCGAGCACGACGTCGTTGAGGAAGGTGGCGGCTCGGCTGCGCGGGCGAGGCGGCCCCTCGGTGCGGTTGCGTTCCAGGACGAGGGCCGAGTCGGCGTAGGGAAAGGTGAAGAGCTCGAAGTGCTCGTGCGCGTCAGCGCGCTCCTGGAAGCTCTCGAAGACCTCCTCGCGCGGAGCAGGGCTGTCGACTCGGTGCAGGGCGAAGGCCGGCACGCACCGCAGGGTCACCGAGCTGATCGCTCCAAGGGCGCCAATGCTCACCCGCGCGGCGCGCAGCAACTCGGGATCGTTGTCAGCGGTCAGCTCGCGAACCGAGCCGTCGGCAAGGACCAGCTCCATCGCCACCACCTGCGAGGAGATGTTGCGCAGCTTGGCACCGGTGCCGTGGGTGCCAGTCGAGATCGCGCCGGCGACCGTCTGGCGATCGATGTCGCCGAGGTTCTCCATCGCGAGACCGAGCTCATGCAGCCGCTGGTTGAGGTCGGCAAGCACCGTGCCCGCGCCAACCTTGACCAAGCGGGAGGAGCGATCGGCCTCGAGCACGCCGCTGAGCGCGCCCACGTCGATCATCGTGCCGTCGGTCATCGCCGTCTCGGTGAAGGAGTGGCCGCTACCGGGCACGCTGATCTTGCGGCCGGCCTCCGTGGCGGCAACGACCGCCCGGCTCAGCGCCTCGCGATCGGCCGGGCGCAGGCGCTCAATGGGAGCGCAGGCTTGATCGCCTGCCCAGTTGCGCCAGGAACTCACCAGCGCTCCCGCCTCGACACCGAAGACATGCTCCGAGAGCCTAGTCCGGTCAACCCTCGACCGTTCTGACCGCCGGCGGCGCCAGGGCGTGGAACGAGTAGAAGACCGTGCCAAGCAAGAGGACGATGATCGCCAGGCTCGGGACCGCGTTGCCGGCAACGCTGGCCGCTGCACCGCCGGCAAGGCCGCCGATCACCTGGCCCGCCGCCCAGGCCATGTTCGAGAGGCCCGCGGCAAAGCCCTGATGTAGGCGGCTGGACTCAGCCATCTCGGAGAGCATGGTTAGGGCCGGGGTGAAGCAGATGCCGCCGCCGAGCGAGGTGAGGATCAAGCCGGCCATCACGATCCCCATCGCCTGCCCAATCGCCACCGTCCCCATCGCCACCGCGCAGATGCTGAGGCCGAGCATGAAGGGGCCTCGCCGCCCCGCCCGGTCCGAGTAGCTGCCGGCAAGTGGCGCCAGGACCGCCTCCAGGGCGGCACCGGCGATGAAGCCGGCGGCGATCAGCGCGTGGCCACCGCCGAGGTCGGCGATCTGGAGCGGCACCAGCACCTCGACCGCGCCGAACATCACCGAGGGGATGGCGACGAAGGCGGTTGCGAGCAGGATCGGGCGGGTGAGGATCGTCTCGGCGACCTCCCGCAGGTCCTGTCGTTCGGGCGCCTCGGCCTCGGGCAGACGGGCGGCAAAGGCCGCGAGGGCGAGGGCGACTAGGAGCACGCCGCTGAAGACCCGTTCGGTCCCGACCGTGGCCGCCAGCGCGCCCAGGGCAGGGCCGAAGAGGGCGCCGGCGACCGCCGTGCCAAGGGCCGTGCCGATGATCGAGCCCCGCTTCTCCGGCGGCGAGGCGCTGACCAGCCAGGTCAGCGCGCCAGACCAGATCAGCGCCCCCGCGGCACCCTGGGCAAAGCGCGCCACGTCCAGGAGCAGGAATTGATGGGCGAACCCAAAGGCGACGCTGGCGATACCGAGCAAGAACAGACCCGAGATCACCGTACGCCGCGGGCCAAAGCCGGCCGCCACCAATCCCGCCGGCAACGAGAAGACAAGCGTGCCCGCCGCGTAAGAAGCCGAGAGAACCCCAGCCTGCGCCTTACTCAGCCCAAGTTCGGAAACGTAGCTCGGAAGCAACGGCGCGATGGCCGAGAAGAAGACGACGTCGAAGAAAACCATCGCCGAGGCAAGTATGAGCAATCGACGCATTGCAGACAATACAATCATCTGGAGCGATCCCAGTCGTGGGCCGTCACGTCTAGCATCAGCGAATCGCCTACTCCCCGGAGGGGTGGCAGAGCGGTTGAATGCACCGGTCTTGAAAACCGGCAGGCGTCTAACGGCGTCTCGAGGGTTCGAATCCCTCCCCCTCCGCTGTTTGCTCGCGGGCCCCGCTAGTCGAGTACGCGTATGAGACTGAAGCCGTCGTGGCCCTTGCCGCCGACTGTCTGGATCGTCGTCGCCTCGACTCGCGGCTCGGTGGCCAGCTGCTCGTGGAAGCGGCGCTGGGCGACGATCGCCGGGTCGTCGTCGGAGAGATCGGCGAGGCGGCCGTCGCGGACGACATTGTCGGCGACGATCAGGCTGCCCGCTCGTGAGTGGTCTAGCGCCCAGGCGAAGTAGTCGGGGGTATGGACCTTGTCGGCGTCGATGAAGGTGAGGTCGAACGGACCGGCTCCGTCAGCCTCGAGTTGGGGAAGCTGCTCCAGGGCCGGGCCGACCCTGACCTCGACGACCTCGCCGAGACCGGCCGCACTGATGCTCGCCGCGGCCACCTCTGCGTACTTCGGATTGGCCTCGAGCGTGACCAGTCGCCCATCCGCCGGCAGAGCTCGGGCCAGCCAGATCGTGCTGTAGCCGGCCAGGGTACCGAACTCGAGGATCGCCCTCGCCCCGATCGTCTTCGCCAGCAGGTAGAGGAGCTTCCCCTGCGGTGGTGAGACCTGAATCTGGGGAAGCCCCGCCTCTTCCCCTGCGAGCACCGCCGCATCCAGTGCCGCGTCTGGCGGGGCGAGCAACCCGGTCACGTACTCGTCGACTGCGGTCCAGGTGTCTTGCGCCACGGCAGAGGTCTATCAGGAGGCCCCGGCGAGCAGGAAACCCGCCGGCCCAGCCGAACCAGCGGGGATGGAGACAGCTTCGCGCCGGGCGCGCAGGCGTGAACGATGGCTGCAGCGCGCGGAGCGCGTCAGCGACGCCTTCGGGCTCGTCCTGATCCTGGTCCTGATCACGTACGTGTTGGCCTCGCTGCTGGAGAACCGGGGTTGGACCGCCGTCCTGCTCACCGTGGCGACGAGCGCGACCTCCGTGGTGGCGCTGACCAGCTCGCACGCGAAGGCTCGGCTCGTGCGCAGCGCTCTGGCGCTCTCGGTGCTGACCGTGGCGCTCGCCGCGATCGGGGCCGCCTCTGGAAACCACGACTGGCTCAACCTGGCGACGCTGATCCAGGTCTCGCTGTTGACGCTGGCGATGGGAGCTGTCCTGCGCCGCGTCGTGATGGCCCCCGAAGTGGGCTCACGCACGATCCTCGGTGCGCTCAGCGTCTACGCGGTGCTGGGGATCCTCTTCACCTTCCTCTACGGGGTGATCGACCGGGTCCAGGGCGGGCCCTTCTTCGAAGGTCACCCCCACCCCGCCGGCTCCGACTTCCTCTTCTTCAGCTACACGACGCTGACCACCACGGGCTATGGCAACCTCGTCCCGGGCGGCCAGCCGGGTCGCCTGATTGCCGGCCTCGAGATGATGGCCGGCCAGATCTTCCTCGTCACCCTGGTCGCCGGCCTGGTCAGCCTCTGGCGACCCGGCGAAGCGATCCGGAAGCGCCGCGAAAGACGCGACGGAGAAGCGCCCGCCGCGGGCCCGCCGGCAGCGCCCTAGCTACTCGGAGAGCTCGACGCGCTCGATCATCTGCGCCTCGAGCGGGCGATCGGAAGCGTCGGTCGGAGACGCCTCGATCGCATCGACCACGTCCATGCCCTCGACCACGCGGCCGAAGACGGTGTGCTTGCCGTCCAGCCAGGGCGCTGAGGGCGTGGTGACTATGAAGAACTGGGAGCCGTTGGTGTTGGGCCCGGCATTGGCCATCGCCAGGGCCCCACGCTCGACCTTGTGGTCGTTGAACTCGTCCTCGAATGTGTATCCGGGACCGCCGCGGCCAGTGCCCTCCGGGCAACCGCCCTGGATCATGAAGTCGGGGATCACCCGGTGGAAGACCAGTTCGTCGTAGAACTTGTCGGCCGAGAGTTTGCGGAAGTTCTCGACCGTCTTCGGCGCGTCCCCGTCGTGCAGCTCGAGCACGATCGCTCCGGCGCTGGTGTGAAGTGTTGCCTGCGACATGGCGCATCACCCTACCCGGTTACGCGGAGAACCAGCGGACGCGAGGCTCCGGGTGCGTAGGGCCAGCGCTCTTCGGCGAGCACCGCCGCGCGGAAGCGGATCCGCGCCGCGCCGCTGATGTACCGGAAGCGGTAGCGGGCGTGAAAATGGCCGTCGTGGTCTGTGCGCGTGACCAGCACCGGGCGCCAGCGCCGCGAGGCCTGCTCGAAGTACTGAATCGAGACCAGCTTCCCGCGTCTTGGCAGCGGGGCACCAAGGCTGCGCACGCGGCCGCTGAAACGCACCGATTCGCTAGTCCGCAGCTGCGAGGAGGATGCCTTCAGTTCGACCCCGCTCCGCACTCGCAGCGTCAGCGGGCTCCGCTCGGCCGGCCCCAGGTGCGCATCGCCGGGAAAGGCGACCGCTATCCGGCGCGAGGTCCCGGCCGGCAGCTGAAGCTGAAAGCCACCGTGGGAGCCCGTCTGCAGGGTCTCGACCCGCGCCGCGCCGAGAGCGCCGCGCGAAGGACGAGTGGTGACGCGCAGGGAACGACCGGCAAGCCCAGCGCCATCGTCATCGACGAGGCGGCCACTCAGCATTGCCGCTGTCCTGAACGGCACCGTCAGCTCGGTGCCACTGCGCCCGCGCCAGCGCAGGTGGGCGAAGATGCGCGCCTTGCCCCGAACCGGCTCGGATCGCTTGACCGCCGCGATCGGTTCGCCGGCAACCTTGCGCACCGTCATCTCGGTGCCGTCGCTGCGCCGGGTCGAGCTCGCCACGTTGCCCGCTGCGTCGACCGCGTCGGCCCGAAAGACGTAGGTGCCGGGACCAAGATCGCTCGGCAACCGTGCCAGCAACTCGGCCTTTTCCGCCGCGCCGCTGCGCTGGAATTTCGCCGGCAGCTCCGTCCACTGCTGGCTGTCGAGACGGCGGTAGTGGATCTCACCGCTTGCCGGGCCGGAATACGCGTCGTTGATTTCGACCTGGATCTGGGTCGCGGCTGCATCCCCGGCGGCGGCGGGCTCGAAGGCGACGCCTGGGGGCACGTCGTCGAACCGCAGCGGCAGCGACGCCGCCGAGGATGCAGATTCATTGCCGGCCTCATCGCGCAGCCAGACGTTGACCGCGTAGACGCCGGCGCGAGGCACGAAGAGGTTCTGCAGGGCCCCGAGTTCGTGGCCTGGCAGGAACTTCACGCCGCTGTCATAGCCGGCCGGTCCGGTGATGCGCCACGAGGCGCCGCCGATCGGACTTGCCGGCGCTTGACCCGGGTTGACCCAGGAGAGATCGAAGTCGTTGCTGCGCCGCCAGGCATCGCCGCCGGAGAGGGTGAGTTCGCGGGGATGCGCCGGCGGGTTGTTATCGACCAGGAACATCTGGTCCGCCGTGCAGGAGAGATTGGCGGCAAAGTCGGTCACACAGTGGTGGATGCTGTGCGGACCATCGCTGAAGCGCGTGGTGTCGATCGGCGCGCTGCCGGAGACGCCGAGGCTGCAGGGGCGCATTTGAGTCGCGCGCCATTCGCCGCCGATCGAGACCTTGGCGCAGCCGTACTCGGTCAGGTTCACGCGGGCGCCGTCGACCGCAGTTTCGCCGAAGCGGACGCCACCGCCGACGTCACTCCCCGCGAAGCCGACGTTCTGGGTCCCGCGGCGCCAACCCCCAGTGGTGATTTCGCCGCCGATCCCCGCGCCCGGTGGCTGGTCGTCTTGAACCGTAATCGTCAGCGCCCGGATCGCCGACCAAGAGCCGGGTTCGAGGCTGCACCACTTGCTTTCGGCCCTGGCACAGAGCAGGCGATCCTCGAAGGCGGGCTGGGCCGGGTTGAACCCCGCAACGAACTCGCGGGGCGTGGTGTCGGTCCCCCCGGCCGCAGCGAAGACATCGAAGCCGCCGCCCCAGTTAGCCATACCGAGCCGCTGCTCCATGCCATCGTGCAAAGCGTGCCACCAGGTTCCTCGCACCTGAGAGATCCCGGTTCCGGCCGGGGCGTCCCAGCGCCAGCGGGCGTAACGCGTTCCTGTGACGGTGGATTGGCCGTCATGAGTAAAGCTCTTCAGATGCGCCCCGTCGAAGGGATCCTGGCCGACAGGGGGCACGCACCAGCCGTCGGGCCGGAACTTCGCTCCCCCGGTGCTGTCAGCCCAGTTCGCGTCGGCGCCGACGTACCAGCCGCACTGCGCAACCGAGTACTTGCCCGCGGTGGCCTCCTTGGCAACCAACAACAGCAAGGCCAGCGCCAGCGCGATTCCCATTGCGACGATGCGGCCGATCCCGCCCCGCGTGCCCGACATAACCCCTCCTCCGCTCGACGACATGTGCGGGGGCTAAGGCGGCGGTGGCGAGTTCTCTCCCCCGGCGGGCACCCGGCGGCTGCCGCCTCGGCGCCTTTGCGAGAATGGCTCCAATGTCACTTCCGACGCAGGACCAGATAACCGAGAAGCTGCGAGCCGTGATCGACCCCGAGCTGCGCCGCTCGATCGTCGAGTTGGGCATGGTGCGCTCGATCGAGGTTCGCGACGACGGCCGGGTCGAGGTCGTCGTCTCGCTGACCACAGCGGGCTGCCCGATCCGCTCCCACTTCGAACAGGCCGTCGCCAAACAGGTCTCCGAGCTGGACGGGGTGACCGGAGTCGCGGTCGGCTTCGACGTCCTCTCCGACGAGGAGAAATCATCCCTGCAGCAGACCCTCGGCCGCGGCAAGTTGCCCGCCGGCGCCCTCGCCCAGGTGAAAAACGTGATCTGCGTCGCCTCCGGCAAGGGCGGCGTCGGCAAGTCGACGATGACCGCCAACCTGGCCGCTGCGTTGACCGCCGAAGGGCATTCGGCCGGTGCCCTGGACTGCGACGTCTACGGCTACTCGATGCCGCGCATGCTCGGCGTCAACAACAAGCCCGAGGTCAACGGCGAGCGCAAAATCCTGCCGCTCGAGTCCCCGGGTGGCGTCAAGGTGATGTCTATTGGCTTCTTCGTCGAGGAGAACTCGGCGGTTGTCTGGCGCGGCCCGATGCTGCACAAGGCGATCCAGCAGTTCCTCGAGGACGTCGCCTGGGGAGAGCTGGAGTACCTGCTGCTCGACCTGCCGCCAGGGACCGGCGACGTCTCGATGACCCTGGCCCAGCTGCTGCCGCAGGCAAAGTTCGTGATCGTCACGACGCCTCAGCCGGCTGCGCAAACCGTGGCCAAACGGGCGGCCGACATGGCGGCGAAGTTCGACCTCGAGCTGCTCGGCGCGATCGAGAACATGTCCGGCTTCACGACGCCCGACGGCGAGCGTTTCACGATCTTCGGCGAGGGCGGAGGGCAGTTGCTCGCCGACGAACTGGACATTCCCCTGCTGGGCAAGGTGCCGCTATCCGAGCCCCTGCGCGAACACGCCGACAGCGGCTCACCCCTGGTGACGGCAGAGCCCGACTCTCCCGCGGCGCAGGCAATTCGTCAGGCCGCGCGCGGCATCGTCGCGGCCACGCCACAAGAGCTGCCGGTCCTGCAGGCGACCCCAGCGACGGCCGAACCACCACCGCTCAGCGGAACGCCGCTTCCGGTCGTCCAGTAGCTGGGCTGGCGCTTAGTTGTGCTTGAAGACGTGCACGCTCGGCAACACCGCGCTCACCGTGGTGATCCTCATCCCAACTCACCTCCCTTCCTTCTCCTGCCCGCCTGACCGGGATTTGGAGGCGATACTAAGGAAAAATTAAGTATTGAAATATCGCTGAGTGTCGCGGTCTCCAATCAGGGAAACTTGCTTATCCTCCGGCCGCCTACCAATGAGATAGCTCTTGACTGGAGGATCAGCCTTGGCGACGACCGCAAAGGGGCAGAGGAGAAGCATTGACGAGGCGGTGGCCTACGCCGTCGGTCACCGGATCAGGATCGACGCCCTCGCGATCCTCAACGAAGGAACGGCCAGCCCCAACGAAATCGCCAAGATCATTGGCGAGGGAGTCAGCAAGGTTGGCCACCACGTCAAAGAACTGTTCGATTCCGGCTGCATCGAATTCGTCGGCACCGAGCAGCGGCGCGGCGCGACCGAGCACTTTTACCGTGCGATTGCGCGGCCGTTCATCAGCGACGAGGAAGCGCGCCAACTGCCGGCCGAGACGAAACGCGAGTTCGCTGCCCTGATCCTGCAGGCGATCATGGCCGAGGGCCTGGCCGCCTTGCGCGCCGGAAAGATGGATTCCGACGAGGACATCTGGATGAGCTGGCGCTCGGTCTCACTCGACGAGGACGGGCGGCGAGAAATAGCTGACGAGATGGCTGCCTCTTATGCGCGGATCGAGGCGATCGAGGCTAAGAGCGCCGCCCGCCTGCTTAACAACGATCAGGACGGAACCTCGACCGTGGTCGCGGCGATGAGCTTCGAGCGCAGCCGGGCTGGGCGGCCGCCGGGAGAGCGCCTGGCCACCAGCGAGCAGTAAATCTCCAACGGACTATCCCAGTGCGGGAGTGACAGCTAGGAGGGCGGCCATTACTGCACCGCCCTCCCAGTCCATCGAGCAAGCATCGAGTCCCCAAATGCTAGGAAGCCTCATGCTGACGACCTAGCGGGTCACCCGACGCAATAGCGATGTTAAAGCTAAAAAATGGTGCACTACTGCGAGAGTGGACATGGGTGACAACGCCCACATCGGTCTTACTGCAGAGTGGCTACGAACCTGTACACCAAACAGTGTTCAAGTCACCATTTAGGTACGTATTAAGTACCCAAATAATGCCGGACTGCAAGGCGGAGCTGTTTAGGCGCTGGCCTTGCTCTTGTAGTAATTGGCGTTGATCTCGGCGTACTTTGCCCACTCGGCCGGGAGCTGGTCCTCGGCAAAGCAAGCGTCAACCGGGCAGGCCTCGACGCAGGCGTCGCAGTCGATGCACTCGTCCGGGTCGATGTAGAGCATCTCAACCGAGTCGTAGTCGGGCTCGTCCGGCGTCGGGTGGATGCAGTCGACGGGACAGACCTCGACACATGAGTTGTCCTTCTGGCCGATACAGGGCTCGGCGATGACGTAGGTCATTCGAGGCTTATCTCCTGGGTCGTCGTTTCGGGTGCCGCCGGAGGCTCATCGCCCCCACCAAAAGCGCGGACGCTCATTTTAGGGATCAGGCGGCGAAAGCGTGATCGGCAGGGGAAATTCGGTTAGCAAGTTCGGATCATGCATGCGGCCCAGATATCGTGGCCGGGTGCCTCGTCCTCCGTTCCCGCTCGCCTGTGCGCTACTCGGGCTGCTGCTTTTCGCCCCGGCCGCCCTTGCCGGCAGCGGTGAGATCCGAGCGCTTGGAGCCGCGGCGCCCACGGCGGTAACGACCTTCTCGCCCGACCGAGTCATCGTCGAGTGGGCAGCGGGCGCGAGCCGCAGCGACCGGATCTCGGCCCGCCGAGGCGCAGAGGCGACCTCGATGCGGCCGCTGGGCGATCCCCGATTCCAGTTGCTCGCGGTCGGTCCGGACCAGAGCGCAGCTGACGTTCTGGATTCGTTGCGCAGCGACCCAGCGGTGCAGGCCGCGTCGCGCGACGGCTACAGCTCGCTGAACTCGGTGCCGAACGATCCGCTGTTCGGAGAGCTTTGGGGACTCAGCAACGGCGGCAGCGGGATCGGCGGCTTCACCGGCGCTATCGCCGGAGCGGACATAAGCGCCCCGCTCGCCTGGGACCGCACGACCGGATCTCCCTCCGTCGTCATCGCCGACATCGACTCGGGCTACCGCTTCGACTCGCCCGACCTCGGCCCGGTTGCCTGGACCAATCCCGGTGAGACCGCCGGCAACAGCACCGACGACGACGGCAACGGCTTTGTCGACGACGTGCACGGATACGACTTCGTCGGACCCAGCGCGGACGCGCCGACGAGCGACAGCGACCCGACCGACGACAACCTGATCTCGGGCGGGCACGGAGTGCATACGGCGGGCACGATGGGCGCGGCGGGTAACAACGGGACCGGGATCACCGGTGTCTCCCAGAACGTCCGGATCATGCCGCTGCGGGTCTGCGCCAATTCCGCCCCCAGCGAAGATGAAACGCGCTGCCCCTTCTCATCCCAGATCGAGGCAATCAACTACGCGGGGGCGATGGGCGCCAGGGCGGCCAACATGTCGCTCGGGGGGACGACGTTCAACACTCCCGAGCGCGACGCGATCGCGGCCACCCCACAGACGCTCTTCGTGATCTCGGCCGGCAACGACAGCGCCGATAACGATTCCGAACCCCACTACCCCTGCAACTACGATCCTCTCGCCGAAGGAAAAAGCTCGGTGGACAACGTGATCTGCGTCGCAGCCACCGACCAGGCGGATCAACTCGCCGGCTTCTCCGATTGGGGAGCCTCCTCGGTCGACATCGGGGCCCCGGGCACCGAGACCCTGAGCACGTTTCCCGTCCTGACCACGAGCGTCATCGACGACTTCGAGACCAACGATTTCGCCTCCAAGTGGGAAACGACCGCGGGCGCGGGAATGGGCCGTGCCGCAGCAGGCGACGGACCGCTGACGTCGTTTGGGATGAACGATTCGCCCGGCGCAGCACCTGCCCCGGGCTCGATCCACCAGTCGACGCTCACCAACGGGATCTCCGTCCCGGCAGGCTCCGGAGCCTGCAAGCTCGGCGGGCTGCGATTCCGCCGCGCCGACTCCGGATCGAGCTTCTCCTACTCGGTCCTGAGCGACGGTGTGCCCGTGTTCACGAATACCGGCTCGTCAAATACGAGCGGCTCGGCGATGGCGCCGTTCAGCACGGTGTCGATCAACGGCCTCGGCGGCCACTCGGTCAAGGTCAGCTTCACCTACAGCGCCGGCTCTTCCCCCACCGCCGCGAACGGGATCTGGCTCGACGACTTGAAGCTCACCTGCTACGCGCCGCTCTCGACGCCGCCCGGATATGCCTTCCTGCAGGGCACCTCGATGGCTGCCCCGCACGTCACCGGCGCCGCCGGCCTGCTCTTCTCATTGGAGCCGACGGCAACCGTGAGCGAAGTGCGCGATGCCCTGCTGGGCGGGGTCGATGCGATCCCGTCGCTGGCCGGCATCACCAGCACCGGCGGTCGCCTCGACGTCGCCAAGGCGATGAAAGTCCTCGAGGGCGAACCAACTTCCGACGAAGATCCTCCAGCCGCACCCCTACTCGAATCCACGGTCCCCGTCTCGCCGGCGAACAACAACAACCCGAGGATCCGCGGGACCGCTGAGGCGGGGTCGACTGTCCGCATCTATGCCGGTGCCGCCTGCGCCGGGACGCCAGTTGCGACAGGCACCAGTGCGGCGCTCGAATCCCCAGGCATGGCAGTCAGCGTTCCCGACAACTCCACCTCGAATTTCTCGGCGACGGCAACCGACGCGGCGCTGAACGAATCGTCGTGCTCGGCACCCATCGCCTATACCGAGATTCACGCCGACCGTCGAAGAACTGCCCGCGGGGTCGGTGGAAAAAGCGGAAGCGGACATCCGCGCGGCCAACCCGCCCGCCATCCTCATGCAGCCGCCGAAGCCCGCGTGCAAAGTGCCGCTCTTGACCGGCATGAGCCTTGCCCAGGCGAAGGTCAAGCTCGGGGCCGCCCACTGCACCCTGGGCACCGTGACCAAGCCAAAGGCCAAGAAGGGCCACAGGCTGCCGTCGCTGATCGTCAAGTCGTCGAACCCGGCTCCCGGCTCGCTTTCCTCCGGCAAGGTCAGCATCACGCTCGGCCCCAAGCCGAAGCCCAAGAAGCACCACCACTAGCATCGCTCGGCGATGCTGCTGCTGACAGGGGCAACCGGAAGCGTTGGGTCGCGGCTGCTGCCGCTGCTGCTCGAGCGCGGTCATGACGTGCGCTGCCTGGTGCGCGAGCCGCGGCGCCTCGGGCCGCGCCGGGTCGACGTGCAGATCGCCCTCGGCGACCTCGGTGAGATGTCGGACCCCTACCTGGTGCGACAGGCGCTGCGCGGCGTCGACACGGTGGTCCACCTGGCGGCGACGATCCGCGACCAGCCGCCGCACCGGATCGAGGAGCTGAACGGACTGGCGACGGTGCGGCTGCTGCGCGCGGCCGAGCGCAGCGGCGTCAGGCGCTTCATCTTCTTCAGCGCGCTCAACGCGTCGGAGGCGCAGCGGACGCGCTTCTTCCGCGCCAAGTGGCTGGCCGAGCAGGCAATCGCCTCCTCATCGCTCGAAACGACGATCTTCGCCCCCTCGATCGTCTACGACCGCTCCGACCCCTGGATCACGCTGCTGCGCCGCTTCTCCTTCCTGCCCGTGCTGCCCGTCTCCGGCGAGGGCCGGGCCCGCTTCGAGCCGATCTGGGCCAACGACGCGGCCCGCTGCGTAGTCAGCGCGCTGGAGCAGGACGGGCGCCAGCGCTACGAGCTGGCAGGCCCCGAGACCCTCGACTACGACGAGATGTCTGACCTGGTCAGCCAGATCGCCGGCCGGCCGCGGCCGCTGGTCCACGTCCCTTTGCCGATCGTCCGCTCGAGCTTGATCGCGATGCGCTCCCTTTTCGGCGAGGCCGTGTTTGCAACCTGGGAGGAGGCCGAGCTGATGGAGGTCTCCATGACCAGCGAGCGCGGTACGGCCGATGCGGAGGAGCTCGGAGTCGTGCCAAGAAGGATGGGCGATGTACTGGAGGCGGATTAGGCAGGCGACGGTGTTGGCGGCGGCGATCTGCGCGATCGGCGCCGCGCCCGCGCAGGCGTTGACCCTGGTACCGCCCAAACCA
>Ga0207687_10000798_pt1 | contig 21269 bp, 22 predicted proteins | sample KBSM54metaG_FD_184399 | JGI IMG/M metagenome (GOLD analysis project Ga0207687, IMG submission 184399) | Miscanthus rhizosphere microbial communities from Kellogg Biological Station, Michigan, USA - KBS M5-4 metaG (SPAdes) (version 2) | ecosystem: Host-associated > Plants > Roots > Rhizosphere >...
CCCAAGAGTAGGCGAGCCAGTAGTAGCCCGGCGTGACGAGGGCACCCGTTCCCTCGTCCACGATCCCCCCCTTTGGCCTGAAGTGCTCGATATGCCCGTTTGTGACCGGACGTAGCGGCGCTTCGCAGTAGGCGCATTTGCCATGATGGAAGGTGTCTAGCTCTGCCCGGACATCGTCCGCGCCGAAGACATGACCGCGGAAGGAGATGGACTTCACCCCGCGATTAAATTGCTGTTGTGCATGCAGGTCCGCAGCCATTTTTAGGTTCAATAATGTCTTGGGAGCGGCCGTCGGGCGATTCAGTCGCCGCAATCACGCCTCCCGCATCTTGCGGGCCACCTCGCGCAGGAAGGCCATCGCGTCGCGATCTTGCTCGCTCTCGCCGACCGGCGGGTCGCCGATTTCGCGCTCAAGCCGTTCGACCTCAGCGCGGTCGCCTGCAGACATGACCGGCTTCGAGAGCAAGTCGGTACGCTTTGCTTCCAACGCCCCGATCCGCTTCGACCTAGGTGATTCAACCCCGAATAGATCGCTCGTTAGGATTTGGTCGACGCGCCAGTTTTCGATCTCCTCGGTCTCCTCGACAATCCGGACGACGCCTGATTCCTTACGCAGGAGGTATATCCGGGCGTGCGCAGCTCCTTGGACCACGAGCGGGCTGTGCGTAGTGGCGATGAATTGCACGTTGGGGAAGATGCGACACAGGTCGGCGAGGAGGCTTCGCTGCCAAGCTGGGTGCAAGTGTAAATCAATCTCGTCGATCAGCACCAGCGCTTCGCCTGCCAAGGGGTCCGCTAGGCGGGGGTAATAGTCGAACAACCTCGACGCGAGGTCGACCATCCAGGCGATGGTGCTTTGGTAGCCGAGTCCGAGTTCAGCATACGGAACGATGCCCAATTCGGTTGCAAACAGAACCGCGGCGCTCGAGCTCTCCTCCGTGGGCGGTAGTATGTTCAGCGCGGTCACCCCCGGCAGGATCGAGAGGAGAGCTTCGCGGATGCGCCCGTATCGCGCCGCCGTCTGTTTGTCATCGGGGGAGAGGCGTCGCGCGTAGTCAGCTTGCAGCAGCCATTCCTCCGGATTTCGCAGGACCTGTTCTTGGTCGAAAAGACTTGCGACGTTGCCTAGCTGATCTTTTCGGGCAAGGGATGTGGACCCGACCACGCGGGTCGCACCGTAACCTACGAGCAGGGGGCGACCTGTGAGGTCGAAATTGCCAGTGTACGTCATCCCATTCCGGCCAGAACTCACGCTGATGCGTTCGAATCCGAGCTCAAGCTCTGGGAAGAGCTTGTCGAGCGAGTACCCAATGCAAGTCCCGGTCAGCAGATGCTTCGGTTCGTGCTCGACGTAGGCTTGGAAGACCGCCTCGGCTCTCGCCGTTCCCTGGCTCAAGTGGTTGGGTTGAAATACCCGCTGCAGATCGCTCCGAAACTGAAGTGCGGGAGCTGTCTCGCCATCGACTGACTCGGCACCCGGCCAAAGCGCTGCGACGAGCTGTAGGAGCGTCGTTTTGCCAACGCCATTGTCCCCAATCAGGATGGTCCACCTCGGATTGAACCCTCCGCCCCCGATCGATAGTCGCTGGTCTTGAGCGAAGCATTTTACACGATCTACTCGGAGTTCTAGGAGCTTCAGGGAGCTGTACGGTGTCACGACACTGACACCTTCCGGCTCATCGTCGTCCTGTTCGATCAGCTTCTTACCTGTTTCTGTCACTTGGATGCGGAGGCCTGGATCGCCCGGCTCGGATGTAATCAATCCTTCTGCTTCGAGCTCCGCGATCGCGGCGAGCGCACGTCCTGAGTCCGGCGTAAACATCACAGCGGCCCAGCCTTCCGGCAAAAGTCCATCCGGCGCCCGCTTCGCAAAGTACAATAGAGCGAGCGGCGCCTCGGGAGGAGGAATCTCGGTGGCACGTAGCACCAAATTTCTGGCTGCCATCTCGTTGATTGCGTAGTCTCTGCTCAAAGCCGCGCGTCGAATACGCCCGCTAAGCAGAGCCCTTTTGTCCTGCGGTTCAGACGAAAGCGCTTCCAACGTCTGTATCGCTTCATAGGTCGCCGAGAAGGCTCCGCAGCGAATGCACTCCACGCGGGCGAGCCCGTTGAGTTCTCGCGTGCCTGCCGGTGTCGAGCAGACGGGGCATAACGTCGCAGTGTACATAGGGCCACAAGTGACATGGCAACCGGCGAAATGCTAGAAGCTATCATTTGACCTGCTGTCGTTCAGGCGTGCCCCAGGAAATGACCGCTAATGCGACACGGGGTCCACAAGCAGCTAGCCGTCAGGTGCGACCATAGCTGGCGCGCGCCTAGTCCGGCGCTTCCGGACTAAATTCGCTCCGCCGAAAGCGAACCGACCACCACCGCATCAGAATCCGGCACGACCTCGATAGGCTCTCCCGCTAAGCCATGCTAGCGGAGCCTCGCATGCCCCCGATGCCGGCAAACCACTTGCCAGCCACAAAGAAAGACGCTGCTGTCGCCCTATGAAATCGACTGATGAGTCTTTGGAAGAGCTCGGCTGGAATGACTTTTTCAGCGAACAGGTTTCGGCCGAGGAAGCACAATCATGCCATCCCGTCCGCGTCATGGCCGTTCATCGCGGACAAATCGCTGTCGCGGGCGCCGGGTTTCAGCACGAGATCACACCCTATATTCCCGGTGCCTTGCCCTCGGACGATCATCCGACGGTCGGCGACTGGTTGCTGGTCGATGACGCCACGCAGCTGCCGACCCGCGTCCTTCGCCGGCTGAACCTGTTCAAGCGGCGCGCGCCGGGCGATCCGCGCAAGGAGCAGATGATCGCCGCCAATGTCGACACCCTGTTCATCGTCGCCTCCTGCAATCAGGATTTCAGCGTCGCGCGGCTCGAGCGCTATCTGGTGCTGGCGCGGGACGTCGGCGTGAACCCGGTCGTGGTTCTCACCAAGACCGACCTGACCGACACCCCGGAGGCCTTTGCCGAGGCGGCACGCGCGATCGAGCCCGGGCTGCGGGTCGAAACCGTCAACGGCCGCGATCCCGCCAGCGCGGCGCGCCTCGCCGCCTGGTGCGGCACGGGCAAGACCGTGGCGCTGCTGGGGTCCTCGGGCGTCGGGAAATCGACCCTCGTCAACACCTTGCGCGGCTCGGACAGCATCGCCACCCAGGCAATCCGCGCGAGCGACGATACCGGGCGCCACACGACCACCGTGCGCGAAATGCATCGGCTCGAGCGAGGCGGCTGGCTGCTCGACACGCCCGGCATGCGCGAATTGCAGCTGTCCGACGCGGCCGAGGGGGTAGCGGAGATTTTTGACGACTTCCTGCTGGTGGCTGAGGGCTGCCGCTTCTCGGACTGCGCGCATGGCAACGAGCCCGGCTGCGCGGTTCGGGCGGCGATTGCCGAGGGAACGCTGACAGTGGAGCGTTTCAATCGCTGGCAGCAGCTGACAGCGGACGACCGCGCCACGCCCGCATATCCGAAGAAACGCCGCCGATAACGAGGCAAGGCCAAGGGCCGGCCGGATCAGCGCTGCTTCTTGGTCGTGCCCGCAGTGAAATCCGGATCCTTCTTCGCCACCCAATCGACGAATCTGCGGATATTGGGGTTGGCCAGCAGGGCCTCCACATCCATTCCATGGCGCTGCAGCTCGGAATTGGTGAAATTCGCGGTCAGCGTCTGCTGGCAAATCGGGTGCATGGGCACAATGTCACGCCCGCCCCGGCTCTTGGGCACGGGATGGTGCCAGACTATGGTCTTGCCGGTCGGCCGACCACACAGCCAGCACAGTGTCGGCGGAGCGGGAGCCTCCTCCTCGCGGTTCAGCTCTCCATAGGGATCATTTTTTGAACGTCTGGCCATGCATCTGCCTTAGAGCATCGTGCTGAAAAATGGGAACCGGCCGACTTTGGGCCGGCGCGATATCTGGATCGCCTGATCGATCACGCTTCAGACCATCGCGCTATGGGTCCTCATTTCTTGACCACGGGCGTCAGTTCCAGCCCACCCGGCTCGACGATATTCACGCCCGAGAAGACGATTATCCCGCCACGGAACTCGACGAGTTTGTCATCCTTGTAACTGCCCAGATCGAATCCCCTCCACTTCAAAGGCTTGCCGACGAAGGGGAGCAAACCGTTAGTGTTGAGCTTGGCTTCGTCGTTCCGGGGAAAGGGCTGCGAGCGATCGAGCAGCATCACGTTGACGGCGGTGTCCAGCTCGGCCGTCAGGAGTTCCTTCAGACGGGCGCCGTTATTTTCGGTCAGGCTCGCAAGCGGCACCGGCTTACCTTCGCAACAGAAATACTTGATCGTCTTGCCGGAGTCGCCGCCGGTCGCGACCTTCGTCTTCAGTACGATATAGGGGCGCACATCCTCGCTCTTTTTGACGAAGGTGAGCACGACATACGGCGTCACCGTCATCGTGCTGCCGCCCGGCTGGGGCGTGAGGGTGAAGGCCGTCCGGAACTTGTCGCCCGCCATGATCGTGTTGGTCATGTCGATCGCCTTTGCCCGGACGTCGAAGCGCAGGTCATCCTCGACATTGCGGACCTTGCTTGTACCGGTCTCCGTGTTGATCGAACTCTGCACCAGCATGCCGACCACGCCGAACAGCATCCCGATCCCGCCGCCGCCCTGATATCCCGAGACAACGACGTTGCTGTCGGGGATTCGGTGGACACCCATGGGCAGATCGCTCATCCCGTTCGCCCCTTTTTCCGAAAAGACGATGGTCGTCGGGGCCGGTGAAGATGTCGGTGCCGGCGATCCGCCGGCCGGCCCTTGCGGGGCAGTCGTTTGCGCCATCAATGCGGGCGCGCTCGCGACCATCGCGAGAATGGCTATATGCTTCATCTTTTTCCCCCCTGAACCTTGGCTCGAGATGCCGCCCCCGGCTTTTGCTCGGCCACTGCATCGATTGTTAGCCCACAGTCTTAGCCAAAAACAACCGCGCAAAAGATTGAGCGTCGATGCGATCTCGGTGACAGTGCGCGATCTCGGCGATCCCGGTGACAGTGAATTTTATTGCGCAAATGCCGCGAGCTTACCGGGTTCGGTGCGTTAAGAATCAAACAGATAAGTGCACTGGCACCGATATCCCCCGAATTCTATTTCCGTCATGCCGGACTTGTGTGGAGTTGATTTGCTATAGGCGGTGCGCCGGCCGAAGTGCGCACCTCGACCGGCGCGGGCAGGAGGCCGCATGCCGGACTGGTTGAGACAGCCGAGAACAAGCACAGGCCCTGTCCGCTCCCTTTGACCCCGAACGGTTGATCGGGCGCGAGCCCGCACCACAAGCCAGGGAGCGAGGCAATGATACACGCTGAAGTGATCATAGGCATCGATATTTCGAAGGCACGGCTGGACATCCATGTTCGCCCGACTGGCCAGTGCTGGAGCATCGAGAACGGGCGAGCGGGTATCGCGGCGTTGGTGACACGTCTGACGAAGCTGAGGCCGGCGGCGATCGGTATGGAGGCATCGGGCGGCTATGAGCAGCCGCTGGCGCGTGCGCTGCATGCGGCAGGGTTCGATGTCCACATCCTGGCGCCTGCCCGGGTGCGGGCTTTTGCCCGGGCGATCGGTCAGAGTGCCAAGACCGATGCCCTTGATGCAGCGATGATCGCCCGGTGCCTCGAGGCGTCGCGCGATCGGCTGGAGCCCTATGCTCCAGATCCCGCACGCGAGCAGTTGAGTGCACTCGGCGCTCACCGCCGTCGCCTGATCGCCGAGCGGAGTGGGCTCACAAGCCAGCTCGACACGATCGACGAGCCGATCGTGCGCCGCATGATCCAGGCCAGGGTCCGCTCGATCGCGCTCAGCCTGATCTGCCTCGACAAGGCGGCCACAGCCCTCCTCGCGGCGGAGCCGCGCCTGAAGCGGCGCGTCGATCGGCTGCGTCAGGCCATCGGTGTCGGACCGGTGCTCGCCGCCGCCCTCGTCGCCGACATGGCCGAACTCGGTCACATCTCCGCCAAGGCTGCCGCCGCCCTGATCGGCGTTGCTCCCCATGCCAGGCAATCCGGCGCCTCGAAGCGCCCAGGGCGATGCACAGGAGGCCGCAAGGCCCTGCGCGACATCCTCTACATGGCGACCCTGAGCGCCATCAAGGCACGCGACCCGGTCCTGGCCACCTTCTACAAACGTCTGAGAGAAAAGGGCAAACCCTTCAAACTCGCCATGGTCGCAACCATGCGAAAGATGATCACCATCCTCAACGCTATCGCTCGCGACGACCCGGCGTTCCAAACATGATATCCACGGTTGCTTGTTCCGGCATCCATGCTTCCGCAATAGGTGGCGTTCATGAGAGAGTGCCTACCCTGCGTCTATCTTCTGTCGAGCAAGTTCTACGGCCGTCTGTATGTCGGCGTGACGTCCAATCTGATCGGCCGCATCCAGCAGCATCGCGATGGCATGTTCGATGGCTTCACCAAACGCTACGACATCAAACGCCTCGTCTGGTTCGAGGTCGGTGACGTAATGGAAGGCGCCATCGCGCACGAGAAGACGATGAAGAAATGGCCACGCGACTGGAAGATCAATCTGATCGAGCGGGAAAATCCAGCCTGGAACGATCTTGCGGTCGGGCTCGGCTTTGAGCCGTTACCATAGCGCTCGCGGCGCGATGGACCCCGGAACAAGTCCGGGGTGACGCTCATTTTGTGCTGGCCCACAAAACCCGAAGGGCCGCGGCGCCCCCCGGCGTCGCGGCCCTACCCCCGGACGAAACTGGGAAGGTTGGGGTCCGTCAGGCGACCTCGGAGATCGGCATCAGGATGTCGTCGGGCTCGCGCAGCACATAGCCGCGGCCCCAGACGGTCTCGATATAATTCTCGCCCTCGCACGCCAGGCTGAGCTTCTTGCGGAGCTTGCAGATGAACACGTCGATGATCTTGAGTTCGGGCTCGTCCATGCCGCCATAAAGGTGGTTGAGGAACATTTCCTTGGTGAGCGTGGTGCCCTTGCGGAGCGAGAGCAGCTCCAGCATCGCATATTCCTTGCCGGTCAGATGGACGCGGCTGCCATCGACTTCGACTGTCTTGGCATCGAGATTGACCGCGAGCTTGCCGGTACGGATGACCGATTGGCTATGGCCCTTGGAACGGCGGACCACGGCGTGGATGCGCGCGGTGAGCTCTTCGCGGTGGAAGGGCTTGGTGACATAGTCATCGGCACCGAAGCCGAAGCTGCGCACCTTGGAATCCATTTCGTTAATGCCGGAGAGAATCAGCACTGGAGTCTGCACCCGGGCGACGCGCAGTTTCTTCAGCACGTCGTAACCATGCATGTCAGGCAAGTTCAGGTCGAGCAGGATGATATCGTAATCATAAAGCTTGCCCAGATCGAGGCCTTCCTCGCCCAGATCCGTCGTATAGACGTTGAAGCCCTCGGTCGTGAGCATGAGCTCGATCGCCTTGGCGGTCGTCGGCTCGTCCTCGATCAGCAACACGCGCATCTGGCAGTCCCCTGTCAACTTGCGGTCTTCGAGGCCCCCTGCGGCTCGATACACCCTGCACAAGTTATTAACCTGATCAGGGATGAACGCAAAAGGTTAATTCTTCACTAACCGGCCTGACTCCACGAGTCGCGGGGATTCTACTGGTTAGGGAATACACCTAGAATCACGTTAACGGGGCCTTGTTCATCCGGTTGCGGGCCTCTTCTGCGGCGCATATGCGCCGAAACCGGTCGGTCAAAAAGGTGATCAGCGCCTCAACCCGTGCCGGGCGCAGATTGCCCGGCGGGGTGAGCAGATGCAGTGCGATCGGCGGGCTGTGCCAGTCGGTCAGGATCGCCTCTAGCGCACCGCTCGCCAGATCGCCGTCGACGATGAAATCGGGCAACAGGCCGATGCCGAGCCCCGCGCGTAGGGCCGGCAACAATGCATCGCCGCTGTTTGACCGTAATGGCCCGACAGGGCGAACCGCGACTTCGGCACCGCCCGGCCCATGGAAACGCCATGGCCCCGTCACATTGGTATAGCCGAGACAGGCATGCTCGCCGAGCTGGGCTGGGTGGGTCGGCCGGCCGTGCTTTTCGAGATAGCCCGGCGCCGCAACGATATGGATCGCGATGGGCCCGAGCCGCCGCGCCCGGAGCGAACTGTCGGGCAGATCGGCGATGCGCAGCGCAACATCGATGCCCTCGGCGACAATGTCGACCTTGGCGTCGGAGAGCTGCAGGTCGATCTCGATGCCGGGATGGGCGGCCAGGAATTCGGCCAGAGCGGGCGTCACGCTGATCAGCCCTAAGGTCATTGGCGCAGTGACGCGGATCAATCCGGTCGGCGCGGTTGCCGCGTCATGCGCCGCTTCCTCGGCGGCCTGTGCCTCGGCGAGGATGCGCGACGCATGTTCGGCAAGCCGTTTTCCGCTTTCGGTCAGCGTCAGGCGGCGCGAGGTGCGGTGGAACAGCGACTGGCCGAGATGCGCCTCGAGCCTGCTGACCGCCTTGGAAACGGTTGCCTTGGACACGCCGATCGCATCGGCCGCGCCGCTAAACGAGCGATGCTCAACGACAGAGGCGAAGATTGCCCAGGCTTCAAGATCAGGCAGCCGCATTCTCTTGATCCTCCTCGAGCTTGCTCGGGGAGGGGGCCGCCCGCTTCTCCGCGGGTGGTGGAGGGGCTTGGAGCGCGGGGCAGATGTTCCGCGCTCCAAGCCCCTCCACCATTCGCCAGAAGTGGCGAATGGTCCCCCTCCCCGTTCCGGGGAGGAACTTAATACAGGAAACGATCGGTTTCCAGCGTTTCCATTTACGACGTGATCAGAATCCCTATCTTGGCTCCAACAAAGGAGACATCCAATGATCGAGAAAAGATCGTTCGAAAGCCTGGGCCATGCCGATCATGGCTGGCTCAACGCGCGCCACCATTTCAGTTTCGCCAATTATTATGATCCGAGCCGCATGGGCTGGGGTGCGATCCGCGTCTGGAACGACGATGAGATCGGCCCGAACTCCGGCTTCCCGGCGCATCCGCACCGCGACATGGAGATCATCACCTATGTCCGCAAAGGCGCGATCACCCACAAGGATTCGATGGGCAATGAAGGTCGCACCGGAGCGGGCGATGTCCAGGTGATGAGTGCGGGAACCGGCGTGCGTCATGCCGAATATAATCTCGAGCCCGAGACGACCACGCTCTTCCAGATCTGGATCGAGCCGAAGCGCACTGGCGGTTCGCCGTCATGGGGCGCCAAGCCTTTCCCGAAGAGCGACCGCACCGGCAAGTTCGCGGTGCTCGCCAGCGGGTTCGCCGAGGATACCGAAGCGCTCCCGATCCGCGCCGATGCGCGGGTGCTGGGTGCGACGGTGAAGGCCGGCGAGTCGATCACGCATGAGGTCGGCGAGGGGCGCCACGCCTATCTCGTGCCCGCAACCGGCGCGATCGAGATCGACGGCCAGCCTTTCAACGCCCGCGACGGCGCCGCGATCGGCGGCGGTCAGACGGTCACCATCAAGGCGATCGAAGACGCCGAGCTGGTGCTGGTGGATTCGGAATAAGGGCTAACCTCTCCCGCTCTTCTTCCCCCCTCCCGCTTGCGGGAGGGGTCGGGGGAGGGCCTGCAAATGCCCGCTCCAGCACGCCTCTTTAGACACGCCCTCCCCTAACCCCTCCCGCTTGCGGAAGGGGGATTTTAGAAGGAATCTCAAAATGCCCAAAGTCCTCGTCCTCTATTATTCCTCCTACGGCCACCTCGAGCAGATGGCCGATGCCGTCGCCGAAGGCGCGCGCTCGGCTGGTGCCGAGGTCGATATCCGCCGCGTGCCCGAAACCGCACCGGCCGAAGTCGCCATCGCGGCAGGCTTCAAGATCGACACCGCCCATCCGACCATCGGTGGCGTGGCCGAGCTCGCCAATTACGACGCGATCATCGTCGGCGCCCCCACCCGCTTCGGTCGCATGCCAAGCCAGATGGCGAGCTTCCTCGATCAGGCCGGCGGCCTGTGGTTCAGCGGCGCGCTCAACGGCAAGGTCGGCGGTGCCTTCACCTCGACCGCGACCCAGCATGGTGGCCAGGAGACGACTCTCTTCTCGATCATCACCAATCTGCTGCATTTCGGCCTGACGATCGTCGGCCTCGATTATGGCTTTGCCGGCCAGTCAGGCGTCAAGGAAGTGCATGGCAACTCGCCCTATGGCGCGACGACGATCGCCGATGGCGACGGCAGCCGCCAGCCGAGCAGCGTCGAGCTCGACGGCGCGCGCTATCAGGGCCGCCGCATCGCCGAAGTCGCGGGCAAGCTCGCCGCCTGAACTCGGTCAATGACGCCCGGGCAGCAGCAGGATCGCCGGTGGAAACATCGTCGCCTGCGCTGCCCGGGACGCTTGCCCGTCAATCGCCGGGCTTGCCGGAAACTCGGCCCTTGCCCGCGCGAACACAAGCCGCGCCCGCGCCGCACCCGGCTTCTCGATCGACGTGCCGACCCAGCGCCAATGCCATGGCTCCCAGGTCACGCCCTGCGCATTGTCCTGCGGAAAGCTGAGCTCGAAGCCGTAATCGGGTGCATGCGTCAGCAGCCATTTCCCCGCTTCGGTCTCGGCGAAACAGGGATCGACATCCCGACAGCCGGGCGCGGGCCGGACCCCGAAGTCGATCGCATAGCCAGTCGAATGCTCGCTGAAACCCGGTGGCCCGACAGAATGCGCCCGCAACGCCGCGTCGCGGCAGGCATTGCCGGCCCGACCTGCATGACAGAAGACCGACCGCTGATGCGCTTCGGTCCGGTAGCAGGAGACGCCCCTGAGTTTCCGCGCAACACCGGGCGTCGCATTGGCGGCATTGAGCAGGTGAACAAGGTCAGCCGCGGCATCATGCTGCATCCGGCACGGCACGCCGAGCCCGAAGCCGCGCATCACGATTTCGAGATCGGCGGGCGGTGCTTCGTCATAGGGAAGGTGCCCGAACAGACGCCCGTCAGTGTCGGGAACGCCTATTGGCATTGGTGGGGCCATAGGCGCCGGCCGCCTGAAATGCGCATGGCGGTGCGCGGCGCGAGCACCCGTCGATACGAGGCAGAGCGCAGCCACAACGATACCGATCGCGCGCTTTGTATTGATCTTCACCGGCTCTTGCTCTGGCATGCGCGGCCGCAGAGTGGCAAGGGCGGGAAATGCTCGCAAACAAAGTCCTGTTCTTCGATGGCGAGGCGATCGTCATCGACAAGCCAGCCGGTCTTCCGGTCGATCCTCCGCGCGACGGTTCGCTCAGCCTCGAAAACCATCTCGCGGGCCTCACCTTCGGCTTCAAGCGCTGGCCCCAGCCAGTGCATCGACTCGACCGCGACACCTCGGGCTGCCTGCTCCTCTCGCGCAATCCCAAGGCGCATGCCCGCTTCCAGCAGGCGTTCGAGGCTGGGACTGTCGAGAAGCGCTATCTCGCCGTGCTGGACGGCATTCCCGAAGGCGAAAGCGGCCTGATCGATCTCGCCCTCGCCAAGATCAGCAGCGTCGAGCAAGGCTGGCGGATGCGCGGCGATCCCAAGGGCAAGCCCTCGCGCACCGCCTGGCGTGTGCTCGCGGTGAAGGACGGCCGCGCGTTCGTGGAATTCAGGCCTGAAACCGGCCGCACCCATCAGATCCGGGTCCACGCCGCCGAAGCGCTCGGCGCGCCGGTGGTCGGCGATCCGATCTATGGAAAGGGCGGTAAGGAAACCCTGCTTCACGCCGCTTCGCTGAAGGTGCCACGCGACGGCAAGGAACCGATCGTCGCCGAAGCGCCCTTGCCCGAGCGCTTTCTCAAGGCGGGCTTCGGCGAGGCCTGAGCTAATCGATCGGCTTGCCCCTCAGGCTCTTGACCGTCGAGCGCTTGGCCTTGCCCTCCATCCGACGCGCCTTGGCCGCCTTGGAAGGCTTGGTCGGCCGCCGCTTCTTCGGCACGATCGTCGCCTCGCGGATCAGATCGAACAGCCGCTCGCGGATTTCCTGCCGGTTGAGCAATTGCGACCGGGCGCCCTCGCTCTTCAGCACCAGCACGCCCTCGCGCGTCATCCGGCTGCCGGCGAGGATTTCGAGCCGCACCTTGACCGCTTCCGGCAGGTTCGGCGAATTGCGCACATCAAAGCGGAGCATCACCGCTGAATCCGTCGTGTTGACCGATTGCCCGCCCGGCCCCGAGGAACGGGTGAAGCTTTCCTCGATTTCTTCGCTGTCGATGGCTATCGAACGGGTGACGGGCAGGCGCGGCATGCCTCTTCCTACGGCGTGGGAAGCGAAGTGCAACGTAGCTGTTTCTTCCACTTCCCCGGCGAAGGCCGGGGCCCAGTTGGGAAGGCTTTCGCGACGACGCGAGTCAGGTGTTACCTGCTGTCTCCCAACTGGACCCCGGCCTTCGCCGGGGAAGGAATAAAGGTGAGAGCAAAGTGTACGAATTCGCGGTGTCGGCCGGCTCCAAGGCCGAACTTTATCATGATCTCCACGCAGCGCTCGATGCGCTGACCGCGGACGAGCCCGATGCGATCGCCAATATGGCGAACGCGGCGGCGCTGATCTGGCAATATCTCCCCGATCTCAACTGGTCGGGCTTTTATCGGCTGGTCGGTGGCGAGCTCGTGCTTGGCCCCTTCCAGGGCAAGCCCGCCTGTATCCGCATCGCAATCGGCGCCGGGGTCTGCGGCGCGGCCGCGGCGAGCCGCGAAACCCAGCTGGTCGAGGATGTCCACGCCTTCCCCGGCCATATCGCCTGCGATGCCGCGAGCCGCTCCGAGCTGGTTGTCCCGATCGTCCATGACGGAGCGCTGATCGGCGTGCTCGATCTCGACAGCCCGAGCCCGGCCCGGTTCGATGCCGAGGATGCCGCCGGATGCGAGGCGCTGGTGCGCCTGCTTTCCTCCAGGATCGCCGGCTGATCCGTTTCGGGACACACCCAAGACTCGCGAAAAGTGGGAGAATTTGGTAAGCGAATTCTTAATCAACGGGCGATTGCGCGCCCAAGTGGGAGTTGTTTACCATGCGGACCTCAGTGATCACAGGCCTTGCGATGGTTACCGCGATCACCGCGACTCCCGCCGGCGCACAGCATAGATTGTCCAACGGGCAGGTCTGGCAGAACGGCCATGTCATGCCGCCCGCGCCGAACGCCCCCAATTATCCCAATCGCATCGATCCGGGTCAGCCGCGCATGGGTGGCGGCTATCATTCAGGCCCGCAGCCGGTCGGGCCCGGCCCTGGTCATTCCCGCTGGGGCGGCAGCGTCGGCGGACACTGGCAGGGCGGCGTCAACGCGCCCGGCGGATGGCATGCCTATCGTCGCCCGAGCCGCGGCTGGATCATGCCCCGTTACTGGATTTCGCCGAGCTTCTTCATCAGCGACTATGGCACCTATGGCCTCTCAACCCCGCCCCAGGGCTACACCTGGTCGCGCTATTATGACGACGCGGTGCTGTTGGATCAGAGCGGCCGCATCTACGATTCGGTCAGCGGTATCGACTGGGACAGCTATGACAGCGCCGATGCCTATGGTTATGGCGGCGGTTCGGCCAGCGCCGGATATGGCTATGCTGAGGCCCAGGGTGGCGGCGGCGGTTATGGAGCCTCCTATCCGCAGCCGGGCCCCGGTGGCTGGTCGAACCAGCCCCCAGCTTATCCGGCCCAGCCCTATCCGGCCCAGCCCTATCCCGCACCGCCTGTCTATGCGCCGCCACCGCCGATGCAGGGCGGCTACACCACCACCTATTCAAGCTCGGGCTATGCCGGCTCGGGCGGCTATATCAGCGGCGGCTATTGGTACCCGCCGGTGACCACCACCACAGTCACGGTCCAGTCGGCGCCGGTCGTCACGACCACCACCACTGAATATATCGAAACCAGCTACGCGCCGGTGCGCCATGTGTACCGCGCGGTGAAGCGGAAATGGCACCCCAGGCCGCGCGCGTGCGGCTGCGGTTGCTGCCGCTGAACTGAATAAACCTCCCCGACGGGGTGAAGGGGCCCGTGCCGAGCGCGGGGGAGTGAGGGCGAGCCGGGGGACTCGCCCTCCTCTGATTCTCGGCCCCTATATTCATCCAGGCGTCGCAAAGGTGATGAGGCTCTCCGCGCCGTCCGGGCCCAGTGCCGAGACACCAACGAAATTGTCGTCGATCGGCACATTCTTCAGCACATCCGTCTGCGCGCTCGCGGGGATGTCGACCGATTTCTGCCAGTCCTGCGCATCGGTGCGCCGCCAGTGCACGCGGTAGCCAGTCGCGCCTTCAACCGCATGCCATTTGACCGTGGTATCATAGCCCAGCGCGCCCGCGACGGTGACGCTGTCGGGTGCCGCCGGCGCCGCCGCGAGCCGGCGGATCGTCGCGATGTTGATCGCGCTCACCTTGGCGAGATAGGCGAAGTCCATCTTGTCGACGGTATCGCCATAGGCGATGCCATTCTCGGTCCGGAGATCCTGGTGCTGCGCGTTCCAGTTCTCGGTGGCCACGGTGAAGCGCACCGCCGGATAGCCGAGCGCCAGGAACGGCGCATGATCGCCACCGCGCCCGAGCCGGTCCGGCCGCCGGTCAACGAACACGTCGAGCCCGCCGGGAAGCGTCCGCGCGATCCCGCTCACCGCCTTGGCGAGCGCGCGGGAAGGCCCGTCATCCTCGCCGCCATTCTGCCCCCGCGCCTGCAGCGCCTGCAGATCCTCCGAGGCGCGGATCCCTTCCGAAAACACTCGTACGTGGTCGGCGACGCGCACGCCGTCCTGGCCGATCGTGTTGCCGACAATGTCGTTGTTGAGCATTGCCGACACGGTCCACTCTTTCTGCTTCGCGGTTTCGGCGAGCAGGGTGCCGCCATACAGCCCCTGCTCCTCGCCCGAGAACACGGCATAGACGATGGTCGCGCGGAACTTCTCCTTCGACAGGATCCGCGCCGCCTCGAGCACCAGCGCGACGCCCGATCCATCGTCATTCGCGCCGGGGGCGTCGCTGGTCGCGTTCATCACGTCGGTAACGCGGCTGTCGATATGCGCGCCGATGATGATCACGCGGCGCGGCTCGATCCCCTGCTGGAAGCCAAGCACATCGACGATCTCCACGCCATTGGGCGCGCGCTTGCCGACAAAGGTCCGGGCGATATTGGCGCTGGTGATGCACCCACCGCACGCATCCGAGATCCGCGTCAGCTCTCCCGCCACCCAGCTCCGCGCCGCGCCGATGCCGCGCTTGGGGGCGTCAGGAGAGGAGAGGCTGTGCCGCGTGCCGAAGCTCACCAGCTTCTCGACGGTGGCTTTCAGCCTGGCCGGGTCAGGCGCCTCCCGCGCGACGGCTGGGGTGGCGATCAGCAGGGCGGCAAAGGGGAGGATGGTGCGCATCGGCGGATGGTGCAGGTGAGCGAGGCCATCTTCAACCCCTCCCGTCACCCCGGACTTGTTCCGGGGTCCATCGTGCCGCAAAAGCAACGTCTGAACACCCTGCGGAAACATGGATGCCGGAACAAGTCCGGCATGACGGAAAGTACCAGGGCCCTAGCTCAACCGGTCGATTGCCTCGCGATCGAGCGAGCCCGGGATGATCATCAGCGGAATCGGCAGCACACCCGCATCGGCACCCGCAAAATAGCTGACCAGCGGGCCCGGCGCGCCGCTGGCGGCCGCCGCGAGCACCAGCGCCGCGATGGCCGGGTTGCCGGCAATGATGTCGCGGATCACCTTCGGCCCGTCGCCCTGGCGAACCGTGATCGACGGCCTGAGCCCCGATTCCTCGAGCAGGGTGCCCGCCGCCCCTGCAACCAGCGCCTCGGCATGGATGCGCGCCTCTTCCTCGATCGTCGCCTGGACTCCGCCAAAGGCCACGAACTCGGCGGGCGGCATCAGCGCGAGGATTTCGACGCCGCCGCCGGTCTTGACCGCACGCCGCGCCGCGAAGCGCAACGCGATTTCGCTCTCCGGGCTTTCGTCGATCACGACCAGATAGATGCGCATGGCCTTTGGCCTCCCCTTTGCGCTAGTTGGCCCGCGCCGCAGGGTTGTGCAAGAGCGCCGTCGTGATCACAGCCCCGCGCGCGCAGGCGCACTTCCTTGTCGCCTTCGCGCGCGTCCGGTCTTGACCGGAACCGTGGCGGGCGCAAAGGAAACTCGCCGTTACGGATTCGGGTAAGGACGCTTCATGTCGATCGAGATCAAGATGCCTGCGCTGTCGCCGACAATGGAGGAGGGCACGCTGGCCAAATGGCTCGTCAAGGAAGGCGATAGCGTCAAGTCCGGCGACCTGATGGCCGAAATCGAGACCGACAAGGCGACGATGGAATTCGAAGCCGTCGACGAAGGCGTGATCGGCAAGATCCTCGTTGCCGAGGGAACTGACGGTGTAAAGGTCGGCACCACGATCGCTGTTCTGCTGGAAGAAGGCGAGAGCGCCGGGGCCGCGACAGCGCCCAAGGCCGCCGAACCTTCTTCCCCTCTCCCAGCGGGAGAGGGGCAAGCGGCGTCAGCCGCGCGGGGTGAGGGCGACAAGCCTGCCACCGCTCCCGCCGCCGCGTCGCCCTCACCCTCCGCCGCTAAAGCGGCTCCTCCCTCTCCCGCCGGGAGAGGGGAAGAGAGGGTCAAGGCAAGCCCGCTCGCGCGCCGCATCGCGGCCGAAAAGGGCGTCGAGCTGTCGGCGCTGGAAGGCTCGGGCCCGAACGGCCGGATCGTCAAGGCCGATGTCGAGGGCGCGAAACCGGGTGCGGCGTCCGCCGCGAAACCGGCCAGCCCGGCCCCTGTCACCACGGCCCCCGCTGCCGCGCCTGCAGCAGCAGCGGCAAAGCCGGTGCCCGTCCCCGATATCCCGCACACCGCCGAAAAACTCAGCAATATCCGCAAGGTGATTGCCCGCCGCCTCACCGAATCCAAGCAGACGGTGCCGCACATCTACCTCACCGTCGATATTCGCCTCGACAAGCTGCTCAAGCTCCGCACCGATTTCAACGCAGCGCTCGCGCCGCGCGGCGTGAAGCTTTCGGTCAATGATCTGCTGATCAAGGCGCTCGGCGTCAGCCTGATGCAGGTGCCGAAGTGCAACGTCATGTTCACGCCGGATCAGCTGATCAGCTTCAGCCGCGCCGACATCTCGGTCGCGGTCAGCACGCCCTCGGGCCTGATCACGCCGATTATCGCCGAGGCGGACACCAAGGGCCTCGCCACGATCTCGGAGCAGATGAAGGACCTCGCCGCCCGCGCCCGCGACAACAAGCTGAAGCCTGAGGAATTTCAGGGCGGCACCGCCAGCCTCTCCAATATGGGCATGTTCGGGATCAAGCAGTTCGAAGCGGTGATCAACCCGCCCCAGGGCATGATCATGGCGATCGGCGCTGGCGAGAAGCGCCCCTGGGTCATCGACGATGCGCTCGGCGTGGCGACGATCATGTCGGCGACCGGCAGCTTCGATCACCGCGCGATCGACGGGGCCGACGGCGCGCAATTGATGCAGGCGTTCAAGGCGCTGGTCGAAAATCCGCTCGGCATGGTGGCGTGAGGGCGCTGTGAAGCGGACGATCATCGAATTGCTCTATCTCGCCCTGGGCCTGGTCGGTGCGGTGGCGATCGCGTGGCTCGCGGCCTGGGGGGTGCCCAATGTCGCTGATACGATCTGGCTGGTCGCCTATGGCGCGATGGTGGTGGTCGTGTTCATGGCCATAAGACCGCTTCGCCTCGCCTGGCGCGCCGACCGGCAAGGTAGGTCCGGTGACGAAGGCTGAGCATGGCCCGCCCGATACCGATCGCACTCCCTTAAACCCCTCCCCGCAAAGGGGCAGGGAGAAGAAGGATTCTCATCTTGGCTGACAGTTTCGATCTCATCATCCTCGGTTCCGGCCCCGGTGGCTATGTCGCAGCGATCCGCGCGGCCCAGCTCGGCCTCAAGACAGCGATCGTCGAGCGCGAGCGGCTCGGCGGCATCTGCCTCAACTGGGGCTGCATCCCGACCAAGGCGCTGCTGCGTACCTCGGAAATCTATCACTATATGTCCCACGCCAGCGATTATGGCCTCACCGTGGAGAAGCCGGGCTTCGATCTGACGAAGATCGTCGAGCGCTCGCGCAAGGTCGCGGGCCAGCTCAACATGGGCGTGAAGGGCCTGATGAAGAAGAACAAGGTGACCGTGTACGAAGGCGTCGGCACGATCACGGCCAGGGGCAAATTGTCGGTCGTCCAGGGCGACAAGACCAGCGAGCTCGAAGCGAAGAACATCATCATCGCCACCGGCGCCCGCGCGCGCGACCTGCCCTTCGCCAAGGCCGACGGCAAGCGCATCTGGACCTATCGCCACGCCATGGTCCCCGAGGAGATGCCGACCAAATTGCTCGTGATCGGCTCGGGCGCGATCGGCGTGGAGTTCGCCAGCTTCTATTCGGATATGGGCGCCGAGGTGACGATCGTCGAAATGCTGCCCCGCATCCTCCCGGTCGAGGATGAGGAGGTCTCGGCCTTCATGGAAAAGGCGCTGACCAAGCAGAAGATCAGGATCCTGACCGGCGCCGGCATCGAGGGCCTGACGCCCGGCGCCAAAAGCGTCACCGCGAAGATCAAGGGCAAGGACGGCACCGTCACCTCCGAGGAATTCAGCCACGCGATCGTCGCGATCGGCATCGTGCCCAACACCGAAAATATCGGGCTGGAGGCGCTCGGCGTCGAAACCGACCGCGGCCACATCAAGACCGACGGCTATGGCAAGACCAATGTCGAGGGCATCTGGGCGATCGGCGACGTGACCGGCGCGCCCTGGCTCGCGCACAAGGCGAGCCATGAGGGCGTCATCGCGGTCGAGGCGATGGCGGGTGGCCATCCGCATCAGATGGACAAGGCCAATATCCCGGGCTGCACCTATTCGCGGCCGCAGGTCGCATCCGTCGGCATGACCGAGGCCAAAGCCAAGGAAGCCGGCTATGAGGTGAAGGTCGGCAAATTCCCCTTCATCGGCAACGGCAAGGCGATCGCGCTCGGTGAGGCCGAAGGCTTTGTGAAGACAGTGTTCGACGCGAAGACCGGCGAGCTGCTCGGCGCGCACATGGTCGGCGCCGAGGTCACCGAGCTGATCCAGGGCTATGTCATCGCCCGGCAGCTGGAGACGACCGAAGCCGAACTGATGGAGACCGTGTTCGCGCACCCGACGCTCTCCGAGATGATGCATGAGAGTGTGCTCGGCGCTTATGGCCGGGCGCTGCACATCTAGCGGGCTGCATTACTTAACTCTTCCCCGGCGAAGGCCGGGGCCCAGTTGGGGGGACGGTCATGGTGAGCGCTGCCCATAATGATTATCCCGACCGGGCCTTCGCACCCGTCGCGGAACTACGGTCCTGGTGGCAAGGCTAGCTCTCCGACCAGCACTGATCGCCGGGGTCGGGGCGGTGCTCCTCTGCTTCACAGCGATCGTGATCTGGTGGCCGGGCGTCGCCGCCTATGATTCGGTCGAGCAGTACAAGCAGGTCCTGAGCGGCGTTTATGATGACTGGCATCCGCCGGCGATGGCCAGGCTCTGGGCGGCGCTGCTTCCACTCGGGCCGGGCACAGCGCCGATGTTCGTGTTGCAGGTCGCGCTCTACTGGCTCGGCCTCGGCCTGTTCGCGGCGGCACTGGCCCGGACGGGCAAACCGCGCGCGGGGATGGTCGTGCTGGCGCTCGGCGCTTTCCCGATCTTCGCCGGCTGGCAAGCCGTGGTGCTGAAGGACACGCAGATGCTGGGCGCTCTTCTGAGCGCGTTGGGGCTCATCGCCTGGTGGCGGCTTGACGGCAGGCGCCTGCCCGTCGCGGTGAGCGCCCTCATCGTGCTGCTGCTCGGATATGCGATGCTCGTGCGCGCGAACGCCGTGTTCGCGGTCATGCCGCTCGCGGTCATGCTGTGGCCCGGCCCCGCACGGCCATGGCTGCGGTTTGGAGCTTTCGCGATCGGCATGTGTGCGTCGCTTATGGTGATGCCGGTCGTCAATCACCGGCTGCTGGGTGCCGACGAAACGACGATCACCCGGACTGTCCCGATCTACGATCTTGCCGGCATTGCGCATTTCTCCGGTGCTGACGATGTGCTGCCGCCAGGTGATCGCGCCCTGATCGCGGCGCGCCATTGCTATCAATCCTTCTTCTGGGATCCGCTCGGCGACGCCGCGCATTGCGGTGCTGTCTCGGTCCGGTTGAATGCGCTGCCGCCCGCCGAGCTCAATCGGCTCTGGCTGGTCGCGATGGCGCATCATCCGCTGGCCTATGCGACACATCGGCTGAACCACCTCAACGCGACCGATCGGCTGGCCGTGCCGCGCGGCCGGGAGGGCGCGATCCCGCCATCGGAGTCCGAACCCAATGATCTCGGGCTCGGCTCGCCCGGCGCGGCCGCGAGCGGGGCGTCGCTCGCGGCCGGTTGGCTGGTCGAGACGCCTCCCGCCTGGCCGATCGCGTGGATCGTGATTGCCGTCACCGGATTGTGGGTCGCGGTCCGGCGTCCGCGTGGCCCGCTGCGCGATTTCGCCCTGGCGCTGGCGGTGTCGGCGCTGTCGCTCGAGGCGAGCTTCGCTGTAGTGAGTATCGCGTCGGATCTGCGCTACCACCTCTGGCCAATGCTCGCGACTGCGCTGATGGCGATATCGCTCTTGGCCGAAGGCCCCGTGCCGCGGCGGGCGCTGGTCGCCGGAGGGGGAGCCCTGACGCTTGTGATCGCAATTGGTGCCGCCGCTCGGATCATGCTGCCGCAGGCGCCCGATGGTTATGAGGCGATGCTGGGCTAAGCCGCTCGATTTACGGCAAGCCGCCCTTTCCGCTGGGCCGAGCGCCTGTTCGGCTTGCTGTCACAGCCATGTCGTTAACCCTAGCCAATCTCATTGTTGCTACAGCCCTGTCGGTCAGGAGAACCATCATGCAGTTCGTTGAATTCAAGTCTCGCGGTGGCGACTATTATGTAGTGGCGGCGAATATCGCTTACCTTCGCGCGGATGAGAACGGGCAGACCAAGATTGGCCTGATCGGCGGTGATTCGCTGCTCGTTGTCGGCAGCACGGCGGAAATTGCGGCGAGGGTGCTTGCCGGCGGATCGTAAGGGAAAGCAGGGGTGGAGGGCTAGGTTCTCTGCCGGCTGAGCATTCGCAGAACACAGTGCGATGTCTGTTCCCACGTCGCCGTCACGCAGGATATCGACATGCGCGACGGGTTCCCGCGTGCGGTTGTCGACGCCGGCTACCCGCAGGCGAGAGGGCTCTTCGAACCTCCGGCGTCGTAGCTTCGACATCGATGTTCGGGGCGTTCGGGCGACGTTCGATGTCGTTACCGTCGCAAGCATTGGACTGCGGGCGCGTCTCCAGCCGGATATGTGCCCGTCGGCAATCAGGCTTTTCCGTCGCC
>Ga0207687_10000802_pt1 | contig 21232 bp, 20 predicted proteins | sample KBSM54metaG_FD_184399 | JGI IMG/M metagenome (GOLD analysis project Ga0207687, IMG submission 184399) | Miscanthus rhizosphere microbial communities from Kellogg Biological Station, Michigan, USA - KBS M5-4 metaG (SPAdes) (version 2) | ecosystem: Host-associated > Plants > Roots > Rhizosphere >...
GGCCAACCTGATGATCCTGAACCCATCCACGTTCGGGGCGATCCGACGCCTTAAGAACACGCGGCAGCAGTTTCCTGATCGGTGACCCGTCCGCGTCCGGCTGTCGTCAACTGTTCGGTGTGCCGCCCTGTTGACGACGGCTCAGGTCGTAGGCGCCGGAATCATCTTGGATACCAACATGTTTGGATTGGTCGGAATGCGTGAGGGTTTGACCGTTCACTCCAGCAGACCAATGATGACTTCACTAAGAACATCTCGCGATTCATGATGGAAGAGCGATTGGTTCTGGCCGTGGAACGTCCCGCCGCGGTGATGGTCATTAGCAACCTGCCAACGCCCACGGGGCCAGCGGCTCTCGAAGCGCGACGCCCGCTCCGCCCGTGTTCCTTTCGCAAGATTCGACGTTGCAGCGGTTGAATGCCGGACGCAAGGATATTCCAACGATCTCGCAAGCATCTGACAAGCAACGAGCGCCACACTTTCGCTAAAGGCATCCCACACCTGGAACGTTAGGCCAAAGGAGAAATCGCAACTATGAACGCCAAAGCAAAGAAGGTATCCAAGCTGCGGATGGGGGCCGGTGTAGCGCTGGCGACCGTGGGTCTGTCACTCGCCGGCTCGCTGGCACCAGCCGTCGCATCCGCTGACCCGTGGGTGCCGTCCAGCGGACACCGTCACCCGGTACGCCATTACGTGGCTGACGTCACGCATCCAGTCTGGGCGCTCACGCACCCCGTGCGCGCCTTTGTCCCCTGACCTACCTAGCGCGCAGCACCTTCTGCCCCATTTCGGATTCGTCCGGAACGGGGCATAAGTGGCTCGGTCGGCCGTAATCTGGAGAGCTGCTCGACGCGGGCCGCGATGTTGACAGTGTCGCCGGACCAGTGTTGATTCCGATGCCGACCCTCGCGCGCCGCCGAATCGCTCGGCGACAAGACGGTGAATAAGAATAGCCGCCATCGCCGCAGCTTCGACCGCGAAGGAGTTACTCGAAGCGGGCCGACGTCGTCGATCGTGATTTCCAAGTTGCCGCTCGAGCCCCACTGCAGGCTCTAGAGTCACGAGGCGAATCTTGTGAGAGGACGAAAATGCCTGGCCGTGTAGACGACCTGGTGGCTCCAAGATTGCTCGGTGGGGAGACATTGCCGTTCGCGCCCACCCCGTCGGCAAGTATCGCGGGACGCACGCTTCAGGAATCGACATACGCACAACGGGTAATTCCACGCCGGCTGCCCGAGAACGCGCCCAATATCGCTATCGTCCTGATCGACGACGCTGGACCGGGCTCGCCGACGACATTCGGCGGCGAGGTGCGCACCGACACGATGGACCGGATCTGCACAGAAGGGGTTTCCTACAACAGGTTTCACACGACGGCGATGTGCTCGCCCACGCGGGCATCGCTGCTGACCGGGCGTAACCACCATCAGATCGGCAACGGTCAGATCGCCGAATTGGCCAATGACTGGGACGGGTACGCGGGAAGAATACCGCGCAGCAGTGCGACGATGGCCGAGGTACTCAAGCAGTACGGCTACGCGACATCCGCCTTCGGGAAGTGGCACAACACCCCGGCCGAGGAGACGACGGCGGTCGGCCCCTTCGAGAACTGGCCCACGCGAAAGGTGTTGACGGACGGCGTCAACAGCAAGCCGTCGCTTCTACGCCGCTGAAAACCCTCGTTGACGACAGGGTCGATACCCCGTAACGTCCGCGCGGTGACCGCCAGGTGGCCACTTCGTGCTTCCCCAGCCCGAGCATTGAGGGTGGTTTGACGGACTTGAGACGACGCGCATTTCTTGCAGGTGGTGCCGGTGCCGTTGCGTCGATTTCTGCTCTGAGTGGGTGTGCGCACTCGTCGCCTCCGAATTCGCCTCCTCCGAGTGACCAGCCACTCCCCCCTGGCGATCTGGACGGCGCGGTAGCGAAGCTGCGTGCCCAATACGTCGCCCAGTTCGATGCTGACTACGTCGACAATGTCGTCCTGCCCAGTTTCCTGAACAGCATCTACGACGGCGAGCGTCCGGTGTTACCGATGATCGACGTGGCGCTGACGAAGGAGAACGCCCTGCCGTACGACATGTGGGGTCTGCTGAGTTTGAGCTGGAAACCCGCCCCGCAGGACGGTGTCACGGTCTTTCTGCAGGGGCTGGAGAAGCGCGGTCCCGACAATCGCCGTAAGCGCATCTATATGTCGGCAGTGACACCCGATCTTTACGCGGGGATGTACCAGGCCAAGGTCGTCGGGTTCTTCGACCAACTATTCAGCCCTGCGAATGCCGCGAAACCGTTGATGCGGATCTACCTGGACACGTTCTGGGATCTGTACTGGGACCTGCATCTCGGAGTCAAGGGCAAGGACGTCCCTGACCAGGTCCGGCAGATCGGGGAGAATTTCAACACCGTCTTGGCCTATCGCGACCCCACGCAGAAGATCGTCTACGACAACTACATGGCGGTTCGCAAGAACCTCGACTTCCTCAAGACCTGGATCGACAACCGGCTCAAGGACATCCAGTCGGGTAAGACCCCCGAGCCTGAGAAGACCTTCGGTTGGTACTGGATCAAGAACGGCGAAGACAGCGAATTCTTCAACCACAAGGACGTCGTCTTCGAGTGCTTCCACAACTTCGTGGCGTTCAGCCAGTGGGGTAACACTCTGTACAACATCATGACCAGACTGGGCAAAGACACCGGAGATGCCCAGACCAAAGACTGGTTCACCAAGACGATGGCGGGCAATTTCGACGGTCCCGACGGCTCGGCGTTTACTCCGCTGGAACGCTTCGTGATGGAACTGTTCCGCACCATCTCGCCCAACGCGGGAAGCATTTCGGCGATGACGGAAACCCGGCCGCCGGCCTTCGAGCGATTCGGCTTCATTGTGAGCCCCCACACCTCGACCAGCCACGACCCCGTGCAGTGGTCGAACCCCGATGACTTCGATCCGTCGCGCTACCAACATGCGCCCACCAGCCAGGACATCGACGAGGCACGGATCCGGCAGATGGGATTGGCGAAGTGCCCCTTCGACCTAACGTCGTTCGATGTCAAGGACGGCCGTAAGGCCGCAATGCACAACAGCGGGTTTGGCACCGTGTTCGCCGTCGCCGACGATCGTCCGCTGCCCGTTTGCGACTACGCCGGCTTCGCCCCGTTTGGCTTCGGCTACCGGCGCTGCCCCGGCGAACAGCTCACGATCATGGCCTTCGAAGATCTGATTAGAAAGGTCGCCAAGGAGCGACTCGAGTTCGTAAAGGTGGCCGGAACAGACGCTCAAAAGGTGCCACTCGGACCAAGCACTCCCGAGATGGTGCCCATTGGTCCGACCACCGTGATCAGCGACGACATCGGATTCACCCGCCCGTCCTAGAGCAAAGCGCGACGTTTGCGCAATTCGCGCCACCACGGCGAAGCAACCTACTGGCAGAGCCGACCACGTCGTGCAGATGGAATCGCGAACCCGAGCGGGTGTCATACGAACTAGAATCGCTGTATGACAATGGTTAGCTTCCGCGCCGACGACGACGATGTGGACCGGGCGGACGCGTGGGCGCGACGGCTAGACATCGACCGGTCCGAGCTGCTTCGCGACGCGCTGCGCCGTCACCTCGCTGCGCTCGCTGCAGACCAAGACGCCCAGGCCTATGCCGACCAACCCTTGACCGACGACGAGACGGCCCTCACGGAGATCGCCGATTGGGGGCCGGCGGAGGACTGGGCAGACTGGGCCGATGCGGCGCGGTGAGCTGTGGTTTGCCGCCACCCCTGGCGGCGACCGGCCAGTACTCGTCCTCACCCGAGATCCCGTTGCGGACCGGATCGGCGCGGTCGTCGTCGCCGCATTGACCCGTACCCGTCGGGGCCTGGTATCCGAACTGGAACTGACCGTCGCCGACGACCAGGTGCCAAGCGACTGCGTCGTTAACTTCGACAACCTGCACACATTGCCGCGCACCGCATTCCGACGCCGCATCACGCGACTGTCGCCACACCGCCTACACCAAGCGTGCCGGACACTTCGAGCCAGCACGGGATGCTGATGGGAGAAGAATTGGCCGCAACCAGATCGCGGTGGCTACTCGCTACTGCAGCTCTTAATCGTCTATGACTCCATCGTTGCCGAAGCGTTGACTGAAATCATCTGGCGGACTTGGCATCTGGAGTAGGCTACCCGCTGAGGCGTTACGGGCCGCGACCCGCCTGTTCGCGCTCACGCAACTCGCGCCGGATGGTAGTCAGTCCCCCAGCATTCTGCCGCTATTGGCGCACTCTAATTCAGTACGACCATAACGGCGCACTATCAGACCGCGGTGCCGTCGGCCACCCAAGGCACCCGGTCGACGGTGGCACCGTCCAAAACCATCGCGGCCACTCGGTCGCGGTGCTCCTCGGCACCACCCAGCAGTACAGCGTCGGTGGCGGCGCGCTTGTAATAGAGGTGCGCCTGATGCTCCCAGGTGAACCCGATTCCGCCGTGCACCTGGATGGCGTCGGTGGCGACATGGCTGAGCGCGGCAGAGCAGACCGCTTGCGCGACGCTCGTCGCCAATGCCGGGTCGTCGGATCCGTCGGTCAGCGCCCAGATCGCGTGGTAAGCAGTCGATCTGGCGTGTTCGACGTCGACGAGTAGGTCCGCAAGGCGGTGCTTGACCCCTTGGAAGGATCCGATGGGCCTGCCGAACTGCAGCCGTGACTTCGCGTACTCGACAGACAGGTCCAGCAGATGCTGGGCGGCGCCGACCTGCTCGACGGCCAGCAATGCCGCGCCGACCTGTAGCGCATAGTCGAGGATGCGCGCGGTTTCATCCAGGCCGGCAATCACCTGCGCCGGGGCGTCGGAGAACGTGACGTTCGCCTCGGATCGGGTGAGGTCGAGCGTGGCCAGCGGCGTGCGCTGCACGCCGGCCACCTCGGTGTCGACGGCGTAGAGGGCGACGCCGTCGGATCCGCGTGCGGCGACCAGCAAAACGTCGGCGATGCCGCCGTCGACCACTTGGGTTACCGTGCCCGACAACGCGTCGCCGTCGGCGGTCACGGTGACCGCGTCCGGGTCGAAAACACCGGCCCGGTCCACCACCGCGGCGGCCGCGGTGCGCCGTCCCTCGATCAGATCGCCGAGCAACTCGTCACGCGCAGGGCCGGACGAGGCAGCGACCAGTGCGGGGATCGCGAGGTAGACCGTGCCGAAAAGTGGTCCGCATGCCAACCGCGCGCCGAGTTCCTCGATGGCGACGGCTTGGTCGACCAGAGTGCCGCCCACGCCGCCGTCGGCTTCGGGCACCGACAGGCCGAGAACGCCGAGCTCGCCGCCGAGCCGCGCCCAGACCTTCGGGTCGAACGGCGGATCCGACTCCATCAGCTGCCGGACCTTCTCCTCGGAAAAGTGGTCGGCGCTGAACTTGCGCACCGCGTCGCGCAGTTGGTTCTGCTCGTCGGTGAACCTGTACTCAGCCACGGGGGATCTCCTTCCACGGCATGCCCGCATCGGCACGCATGTCGCCGGGCAGTCCGAGAATGCGTTCGCCGAGGATGTTGCGCATCACCTCGGATGTGCCGCCTTCGATGGTGTTGGCACGGCTGCGCAGGAACTTCTGCTGGATGGGTCCCTGCCAGTCGCGCTCCCCGGTGGCCGCGCCCTGCTCGTACCCGCGATACAGAAGTCCCTCGGGCCCAAGGAAATCCATGCACCACTGATAGATGTGCTGATTCAGCTCGGCCCCGACCAGCTTGCCGATCGAACCCTCCGGGCCTGGGCCTCCGACCGTGGCGGCGGCACGTGAGCGTTCCGAGGTGAGGCGCTGCGCTTCCGAGCGCAGCCACAGCTGCGTCAGCCGGTCCCGCAGCACCGGCGTCTGACGTTCTGGGCGTGACGCCCACAGCGCGGTGGCGTCGGCGATGGTGCCGGCGCCGCGTCGGCTGCCGCTACCCCCGAGAGCGGTGCGTTCGTTCATCAGCGTCGTCATCGCGACATTCCAGCCGTTGCCCACGTCACCGAGGCGGTGTTTGTCCGGGATGCGCGCGTCGGTGAAGTAGACCTCGTTGAACTCGGCCTGACCCGTCAGCTGGCGCAGCGGCCTTGTCTCGACGCCGGCGCCGTGCATGTCGATGACGAAGTAGGACAATCCCTTGTGCTTGGGCACATCCGGATTGGAGCGGGCCAACAGCAGCCCCCAGCGCGCTCGATGGGCCAGACTGGTCCACACCTTCTGACCGTTGATCACCCATTCGCCCCCGTCGCGCACGGCGGAGGTGGCAAGTCCCGCCAGATCGGACCCGGCACCCGGCTCCGAAAACAACTGGCACCACAGGTCTTCGGTGGTGGCCAGGGGCCGCAACCACTGACGCTTCACGTCCTCGCTCTGCGCGTGTTCGCGGATCGTCGGCGCGGCCATGCCGTAGCCCATCGGATTGAGCCCGAGCGGCACCGGTCCACCCGCGCCCTGCAGGATGCGGTCCGCGACGGCCTGCAGACCGCGAGACACCCCGAGCCCGCCGAGGCCTTCAGGGAAGTGCACCCACGACAGGCCGGCGTCGTAACAGGCGCCGAGGTAGTCAGGGATGGGCACCGTCTTCGGGTCGTGGTCGGCGACCACTCCCCGCGCCCGCTCGGCGACCCGTTCGGCATCAGCGTGATTGCTCATGCCAGCCACGATAGAAACTCGACACCCGTCGAGAATCAGCGGCCCCCCGTGGCTGCTGATCGGCTGCGCTCAGGTCGGGCAGTAAGCAGTCTTCGCGATGGCGACCAGGCGGACGACCATGTCGGGCTGCACACCCGGCTTCTGGCGAATGATCGCTTGTGACACCGCCAGCGAGGAATTCCCGTGCGTGAGTTGCCTACAGATCGCGCGCCCGATCTGAATCATGTCGCTGTCTCCGGTCGGACAGCTGAAAGGCCCCTGGCCACAGCCCAGCCCGCTGGCGTTGATCAATTTCAAGTAGTTCTCGTCGTCCGTATCGGCGCCTGCCACAGCCACGAACGCGAGCGAGGCGACTACCGCGACGACGATTGATACGAACACACCTCTCACGGGGAACACCATAAATGGCGGCCCGGCCGGGCGCCTGTGCCGCCCAGGAACCCTTCAGGTGACGGGCACTAGGCTGGGCGTTTCGGCTCATCGGCGGAAGGAACCTCGGCGTTGTCTCTGAAAAGCGGCATCCCCGGCGAGGCAGCTGTCGGCTTCCGCTCCGAGCGCGGACCGGTCCTCATCTCGGTGATGCTGAGCACCGGACTGGTCGCCATCGATTCGACAGTCCTGGCGACGGCAGTGCCGTCCATCGTCGGCGAACTGGGTGGTTTCAACCAGTTCCCGTGGCTGTTCTCCGCCTACTTGCTGGGCCAGGCGGTCACCACGCCGATCTACGCAAAGCTCTCCGACATCTTCGGCCGCAAGCCCATCCTGCTGCTGGGAATCGCGTTGTTCCTCGCGGGCTCGATTCTGTGTGCATTGGCGTGGAACATGCCGACGCTGATCATCTTCCGGGCCGTTCAGGGCCTCGGCGCGGGCGCCGTCCAACCCACCGCGATGACCATCGTCGGCGACATCTACACATTGGCCGAGCGAGCACGAGTGCAGGGCTATCTGGCCAGCGTCTGGGCCATCTCGTCGGTCATCGGACCGCTGCTGGGCGGCGTCTTCTCGCAACTGGGCATCTGGCGCGGCGTCTTTCTCATCAACATCCCGCTGTGTCTGCTGGCCGCGTGGATGTTCAGCCGGCACTTCCACGAGAAGGTCACCCACCGCCACCGGACCGTCGATGTTCTCGGGGCGGCGCTGCTGGCCTGCGCGATGACAGTGCTCATCCTCGCAATCCTCGGTGGCGGCCAAACGTGGGCATGGTCTTCCGCGCCGAGCATCAGCGCCTTCGCGGCGGGCGCCGCACTCCTCGTGGCCTTCGTTTTCATTGAGCGACGGGCCGCCGAACCGGTACTGCCGCTGTGGGTCTTCTCCCGCCGACTGCTGTGCGCGACCACCATCGTCGCGTTCGGTGTCGGCGCCATCCTGATGGGGTTGACCTCATACGTGCCCACGTTTCTCGAGGGCTCACTGCGGATCCAACCGGTGATCGCAGGCCTCGCCCTGGCCGCGTTGACGCTGGGATGGCCGGCCACGGCGAGTGTCGCGGGACGGTTCTATCTGAGGTGGGGGTTCAAGAACACTGCCGTATTGGGCGCCACGCTGGTGATCACCGGCTCGGCGGTGCTTGCGGCGGCCGCGCACCGGCCGAACGTGGCGGTGGTGGCAGCGGTGTGCCTGGTGATCGGCGGCGGCATGGGTCTGCTGGCCGTGCCGACCCTCATCGCAGCCCAGTCGAGCGTCGGCTGGAACGAGCGCGGCGTCGTCACCGGCAACAACATGTTCGCCCGCTCGCTCGGTAGCGCCGTGGGCGTCGCCGTCTTCGGCGCGATCGCCAACTCGATCTTCGGACCCGGCGACGTGCATTCGGTTGGACCGGCCGCCATCAAGTCGGGTTCGGCCGCGGTGTTCACCGGTGTGCTCGTCGTCGCGGTGGCCACTGCCGTTGCGGTACTGGCCATGCCCCACACACCCTCGCACAGCGTGGGGAAGCAAAAACGTGGACGCATCGAAGGGCCGCACGAACAGCTGAGGACGATGGGTAGTGTTGCCGGGGTTGCATCCGGCGTCGATGACGACCGCTCCGCATTTGATCCAGACGCCCTTGATGAGTTCAGGCCGGCCGACGGCGGCGATGACGATGTCGGCCTGAGCGACGATCTGAGGCACGCCGGAGGTTCGTGAGTGGCAGCTCAAGAATCATTCGGGGTCCTCGGCCTAGGCAATTACTCCATTTCAGCAGTCGTCGACTAAGAAGTGTCAGCGCCCGTGGTATGTGAGTCGCGTAATCCACGGGTGGCCCGGGTGAACTTGGGATAGCCACCTGATCAGTCGGGATCGTTGTGTCCGGTTCATCATGGGCAGCGCACGTTCAAAATCAGCTTCGTCCTTCTCGCGCACCTGCTTGGCTTTGAACAGCAGCGCCGCCTCGGGGATTGCGTACGGGATGCCGTCACTGGTGCGAAGTATCAGCTCGCTGTAGGGCAGGGTGATCGACGCGTCGCGCCGGCACACCCACCGATCACCGACGTGCGGTTCACGAAATACATCGACGCGGTAGCGTCCAGTCGCAGGTTCGCGTAGCCATGTCTGATAGTGGTTTGCCGACTGGTCGGGGTAGGGCCAGACTTGGCCATCTCCCGCGACATCCCATTCGAAGCCGGGAAACGCTGTCACGATGTCGCCGAATAGTGCCGCTGGTACGGCGATTTCGAGGTCATCATGTTCTCGGGCGGCGTCGGCGGTGAACAACTCGAGCGCCCAACCGGCCGCGACGTACCACTGGGCAGCCACCCCCGACATACGCTGTGCGACTTCACTGGGTGTCCACGCTTCCCAGAGTTCGTTGATCTCGGCCTCGGAAAGCTTCCGCCCTGCCATGCTCACGGATCTGGCTTTGGATTGGTGGGGGCTCGGAGCTGGACTCGGAAGCGTTCCACCCCAGGGTATTTCTCACCCAAAGAGGTGACGGCGAAGTTGTGCGCAGCATAGAAGCCCACTGCATCCTGGTCAGTTTCAGCGACAATCGACAGCCCGGCGGGCACCGTTCGGCGCAATGCGCCGAGCAACTGAGTGCCCACGCCAGCGTTCCGCGCGTGTGGCGCGGTTGCAATATGAAGCAGGGTTACAGGGGAATCGCCCACCGAGTAGCCGATCACACCGGCCGTGTCGTGGTCGACGACCGCGACGAGGAGGCCCGCGGCGGGATCATCGCGGTCGGGTCGAACAACGTGCTGCAGACAGTGTGGGTCATCGCCGATCGCGAGTGCCAGTAGACGCGTAACTGCGGGACTGTGGTCGATCGTCGTGGCGTGGATCTCGGTGACGCTGTTGCCCATACCCAATTTAGTGTCGTTGATGCGAGCGTGTAGATGCATGTCGTGCCAACCGTCGAGGTGCAGGCCTGCACAACGCTTGACACCTTCGAAATCGAAGCCGGCTTCGATGGCAACCCGGCTCGACGGCAGATTGTGCACAGAGTGTGTCAATTCCAGGCGGTGGAACCGACGTCGTCGAACGCCCACCGTGTCGGGGCAGCAACAGCGCGGGATGCGACATCCTGTCGGCGTCGCGCTGGCACCGTCCAATATGCCACCTCACCCTGACCGCAGATCAGGTCCATATTCTTCAGCGAAACCCTGCCAAGCAGATCATCGGTAACGGCGTCTGCGGCAGCCCAGTGAGCGTGCGCTCCCCCACGCCAGTCCGCGCCACGGAGAGTCCCTGCTGCAACGACGTCGGGCGCTAACAAGGGCATAGGAGGATTGTCTCCGAGTCAAGCGATCAGCTCCACCCACTGAAGAACCGGAAAGTCACCCATCCCGTGGTGATCGGCGCACCCTCGCTGGAGGTGGCACGTGGGCCTGATGGCGCGAGCTGGTCCCCTATAGCGGTCGATCGGACTCGAAATACGCTGGGTCCGTGGTCGATATGCCGGTTGAGGTCGTCGACTATGACCCGGCATGGCAGCACGAGTTCGCCGAACAGCGCGACCGTTTGACGATCCTGCTGCGTGGGTGGCTCTGCGAGCCCGTCAAGCATGTTGGCTCCACCGCGGTGCGGACGACGCAAACAAATCCGCAACGAGTATCGGGACCGGGTCCACCGTCACAGGCCCTACAACCCCAACATGCACATCGCGATCCTTCCGTCGAACCGCAACTTCAAGTGAGGCCAACATGACCAGCCCGCTCGGACCGGACAGTGGCCTGTTCGCAGGGACCGCCTGGCATTATGCCCGCTATAGGCCGGGCTATCCGCAGGCGTTCGTCGACGACCTCGTCACGGGTCTGTCACTCGATGGCACGAGGCGCCTGCTCGACTTGGGCTGCGGCACCGGCCAGCTGACCATCCCGCTGGCCCCGCACGTCGCTGAAGCAGTCGGCATGGACCCCGAGCCTGAGATGCTCACCGAGGCCGCCAAATCCGCGCGATCCGCTGGGATCACCAACGTGACTTGGGCACAAGGCAACTCGGCGGACCTTCCGGGCGACTTCGGGCGCTTCCTGCTCGTCATCATGGGCCGCTCGTTTCACTGGATGGATCGCGAGCAGGTCCTCACGGCCCTCGATGCCATCGTCGATCACGACGGCGCTGTAGTACTCGCCAACGACAGCTGTCTGGTGCGCCCGAACTCCCCATGGCAGCAAGCTGTCGAGGACATCCAGCATCGCTTTCTGCCACCGGACTCGGTGCGACCGACTCCGCTGCCCGGTCGCATGAACTCGCCGGCCGACCACCAGCCGCACGAGCAGATACTCGCACGTTCAGCCTTCCGGCACGTCGATCGACGAGTCTACGAATTCGAGCGTCCCTGGGCCGTCGAGCAGGTCATCGGCTACCTCTACTCGACCTCGCTACCGCTTCGCCGCCTGCTGGGCGACCGGCTCCCGGCGTTCGAACTAGAAATCACCGACACACTGCATATGTTCCGTCATAACGGACTACTCATCGAACCGGTCACTCTGGAAGTCCTGATCGGCACCAAACAATAGATCTCTGCCAACGGATCTCTGCGCCATGCTCGAGAGCAAGCAGCCTTACAGCATCCAGGAACCCACCCGGCTCGACCGGATTCACATGACCGCGAAACCATCCTCTAGATAGGCCGGCGCCCCTTCACCGCGAGCTCTCCGCGACGTCGCCACGCGCCGAGCAGCCAGCACATCCGGCGATAGCTTCGCAACCTCGCGGTCGTGGCACCATGCCCAACTGCGAAGCTCTTCTTCCTGGAGGATGATCGCCGCTGCCTGATCGACACTCAGCACCCCACCGTCGTAAATCGATCACCGGATCATCGGGCGCCATCTGCGACCACATCCGGTTGAAGCCTTCGGTGCCGTGCTCGCGCACCCGTGTGTCCGCGTCCAGGTCGAGCGCGACGCGCAGCACGCCCGGCTCAGCGGTCGGCAGGTCACCGATCACCGTCCCCTCCGGATCGCACACGATCGACCCGCCCGTACCGACGGGGCGCGGTGGGCATCCGGCATGTCGAACACCTTGAATTCGTGTCCCGACGACCATGCGGCCGCCACGGAAACACCTTGCGATTAGCTCGCGACAAGATTGCCGGTCGGATCGAACACCACCTGCGTGTTGTACACACGACCGCCGTCACCGAGCTCGGGCACGATCCGGGTATCAGCCACATCCCGAGCTCCGCGGCGCCTCCCCCAATGCCCGCACCCGGGGGCCCGTCGAGCGGTTCGGACGGCCGACCGCAGCCGATCGTTGGCGTCCACAGCTTTATCACAGTCACCGCACAGATAGATCTCGGGAAAGACTACTAAGTCGAGATCCGTTGAATTACTTTGGATTTCCGCGACTCGCCCTCGAAATTGACCGACGGGATCAGCACCCCTGATCGGCGGGGCTCGGCCGGAGCCCTCCAGCGCCGCTCGAACCTTGTCGGTTTGGTCATGCGGATACGCCGCCATGGCAGGCCGAGAAGATGCCAAAAGATCCCGGTCGGTCATCGCCGCCCGTTCCTCACGAGTCACTTCACTCATCTGTAGTTACCCTTAGCATCATCAATTAGCTCTGCAACACGGCTCCGACGAGCCGGACCCAACATTCACGCCGCCGCTGTGTCCTGGGCTAGGTATCGGCACCGCATCACCTTCTCGCCTCAACAGATCCGGGCTTCTTTGCGGCCCGGGATATTTCGTGGGGTCGCCGGAAGGGTGTCCGAGTTCGTGGACTCCCTTGGGAAGAGTGTGTCCCGAGCACGCTCATCAGGTGTGGCGTCGCAGGTGGCGTTGGGGTAGGGGAACCGACCGGAAGCGTCGGGGGTCGAGGTCACCACGTTGTGAACGCGATGGGTTGTGTCCGTTGACGCGTCGCGTCGAGCATCTGGGTTGGACGTCCAAGACGTCGACCACGCCTTGGGGGCCGACGATTTGGGCGACGCGCACAGCTTCTCGACCTAATCCGGGGTCTGAGTCAACGCGGTCCTTCACAGCCACAGCCCCGAGACCTACGCTCATTACCATGAGGCAAACCCTGCTGCGGGCAGTTGTGCTTCTGGGATCGTGGGCGATCGGACTACTGGTGGCGGCGTGGGTCGTTCCCCGTGTTTCGTTGTCGGTGTCGGGTTTCATCGTCGCCGTGGTGGTGTTCTCGGTGGTGCAGGCAATCCTGTCCGTGTTGATCTTGAAGTTGCCCCACGAGTATGCGTCGCTGCTCCTTGGGGGCGCCGGCCTGGCATTGACCCTCGTCGCGTTGATTCTCGCCTCGGTATTAACTCACGGGCTCACCATTCACGGCATTGCATCCTGGATGGCCACAACGGTCGTGGTGTGGCTCGTGACAACGATTGGGGCAATTTCACTGCCCGACCTGTTCGCCCGCGACGACGTCGGCTCGACCTGACCAAATCGAGGCGGACGCGCGTCAGAGCCGTGTGTTGGCGCTACCGGGCATATTCGGCTACAGCCTCTGGAGCGTCGCGCGTAACCGTCTCCAACGCGAGCGCATCACTGTCGGGGCACGGGTATTCGATGAAGTGTACGCACCGTCGACATTGGTATCTTCTTGCGCGAGTTCAGGTTCGGCGCGCTAACGCTGGTCGTGGTGACGATGACCGCACCAGCGGCGCTGCTGTAGCGCGGCCAACCGTATTCCCTCGACGGTCGAGCCGCTGATCCGCGGCAAAATTCTGCATTTCGCCGGGTCCGCCGAGTGAGTAGCATCTTGTTAACGCGTCCGACGACGGAGGGAGACGTGATGGGAGACACGCATCACGATCCGACGGATCACTCCCGGACCACGCAACCGCACGCTGGTATCGCGATGAAGGACAACTTCTTCTGGCCCGGGTTGATCCTGCTGGCCGTGGCAGTGTTCGGGATGATCGGCACGGCGGCAGCCGCCGCCTACCGACATTACGAGTGGCTGGCCACGACGGTGCTGATCGCCGTGCTCGGAACGGTCGCTGGAGCGCTGTGGCTCGTCGTGGAGCATCGCCGTGTGACCCGCATCGAGGAACGGGTGGTACGCCGCACACCCCGATAGTCGGCTGCCCAAAGCTTAGAGCCGACCCGTAACTAGTGAGGTCTGGAGCGACGGCGGACAGTGGTTTGGTTGGTCTGCCAAGGCAGTACATCAACCTGCTCGATCACGTCACAGTCGCCGTACAAACAACAGTTGGACGCCACTTCACCGAGGATGCATGCGCCGCTAACGGTTCGACGGATAAATGGGACAGCGTGGCAGACGTCGTCATTGCCAACGGCGGTAGGTTGTACACGAAGTCGGCCCAGAAAGTCGCGTCGCCAGGATGGCCTAGTTTGAGCGTCCGTAATCCAAAGCGCGCGAACGCAGTTCGGTGATGATCACCGCTCCAACAGCCCGTCGCGCGCCGACGCAGGACGATGACTTACCGCCGCGCACGAGGACATCGACTGCGATGATCTAAGCCGCCTCCCACAGATCGACACCCGGCGGGCATGCCTCCTCAGCAGATAGTCGAGATCATCACCTCGGTGGCGGACGCGCTTGACTACGCCCACAAGAAGGGTGGTGCACCGCGATGTCAAGCCAGCCAACATCATGCTGGTGTAGAAGGACCGCTAGAGTCGCGCGCCTCTCGCTGAGGCCTGTCGCCCCGCGTTGGCTGCGGCCGCCGACTGCGCCAATTCATTGAGAAGTGGCGGAATGTCCATGCGGGGCACGACCGCCTCGATGAGCACCATCCGGTCCCGTGCGCCCGCCGCCGCGGCCAACGCATCGTCGAGCTCACCGTAGGTGCTCACCCGCACGGCTAGCACGTCGTGTGCGCCCAACACGCGGGGCAGGTCCGTCCAGCGCCAGCCGACGATGTCGTTGTAATAGGCGGATTCGCCGTGGATCGCACGTTCGACGGTGTAGCCGTCGTTGTTGACGACAACGACCACCGGCGCAAGCCCCTCGCGCGCGAAGGCGCCCACCTCCTGAACCGTCAACTGCGCGGCGCCGTCGCCGATCAGCAGCACCGTTCGGCGGTCCCGTTCGGCCAGGCCCGCCCCCAACGCGGCGGGCAGCGTGTAGCCGATCGAGCCCCACAACGGCTGACCGATGAACGTCACACCAGATGCGAGACGGTGTCCGGCCATCCCGTAGAACGACGTGCCCTGGTCTGCCAACACCACGTTGCCCGGTGTCAGGGCTTGAGAAAGCCGGTCCCACAACGATTCCTGTGTCAACGGTTGGTCGCGGGGCGGCGGGTTGCTCGGGGCGGGGACAGGCGTGGGGGGCAGCGGCGCTGAGGTAATGCCGCGGCCGGTGAGGATCGAGGTGATCGCAGCCAGCGCCGCGGCCATGTCCAGCGGCGCGTACACGTGCCCGGCGATGACGCTCTGATGGGGGCCGATGTCGATGGTGCGTGCCGGATCGATGCGCTGGCTGAAGAAACCGCTGACCATGTCGGTGAACACCACACCGGCGGTCACCAGCACCGGCGCATCCTCGATCGCCCGACGTACCGGCTCCTGAGTAGCGGCGCCGGCGTAGATGCCCAGAAAGTCCGGCGAACTCTCGTCGACCAGGCTCTTGCCCCACATCAGCGTGGCATGCGGGACCCTATCGGCGGCCAGCAGCGCGTCGAGCGCATCGACACATTGCAGGCGATGCACCAGCAGATCGGCGAGCACGGTGACCCGGTGGCCACCAATCAACTCGGCGGCTGCCTCGGTGAACAGCGCCAGCGCCCGTGGACTGGTTCCGCCGGTGTAGCGGGGCAGCGGCGCGGTGGGCGGCTCGACCGGAAAACGGGCGACGTCGGTGGCGATGAGCAGGTAGCCCGGTAGCTTTTGCTCACGCACCTCCGAGAGCACCCGGTCGATCTCGCGGGTCGCGGTAGCGGGAACGAGATTGGCTTGTGCACAGGTGATTTCACGACTCATCCGCAAGAAATGCTCGAAGTCGCCGTCGCCCAGCGTGTGATGCACCACCCGTCGCGCACCCTGGGTGTCCTTCGACGGCGCGCCGACGATGTGCACCACGGGCACATGCTCGGCGTAACTGCCGGCGACCGCGTTGGCCGCCGACAACTCGCCGACCCCGAACGTGGTCACCAGCGCCGCCATGCCGCGCAGGCGGCCGTAACCGTCCGCGGCATAACCGGCGTTGAGCTCATTGGCGCCGCCGACCCAGCGGATCCGGGGATGGGCAAGGATGTGATCGAGGAACTCCAGCTGGTAATCCCCGGGCACGCCGAATATCTCGGTAACCCCAAGCTCAGCCAGCCGGTCCAGCAGGTAATCACCAACGGTGTACCCAGTGTCGGCCAAGATATCCACCAACGAATTATGGAACGGGGCGGCATCTGCTTGAGACGGTTCGCAAGACAGTGGCCGATCGTGGTGCATTGTGTCTTTCTTGGGGCAGGTTTGACCAGTTGCGGTCCAAGCGCTCGGTCGCAGTTTCCGAGTGCTCTTGGTCATCCCAGCGTTGGTCGAACTCAGGATGATCAACATCCATGTCCAGCCGGATACCCGCCTTAAGGCTCTGTATGCGGGTGACCAACAAAGCCGGGGATCGACCACGACGATGCGGCCGGCCGCGACTGCAGGGAACAGGGGTTGAGTCCGGCACGGGTTGATCCCGGGCTGAGAAGCTTGGCAACACAGTCGCCTAGACGCTCCCGAGGGCATCATTTACAGCAATTCAACAGTGAGCTCGCGGCGTGATCAAGGCAACACCACAGTAGTACTGTTGGCTAACTTCAGGTTTCACAGATTGCGGCTTTGGTTATCCCCGTCCGGAGAGGGTTCGCGTCTGGCCCTTGCCCGGTGGCTGGAGCGGATCACCGACCGAATGGAGTGGTCAAGGTGACAGCTACACATTGGAAGCTGGGCTCGGCGGTTATCGGCGGAAGCGCGCTGATCGCCATGGGAGCGCTAGGTGCGGGATTCGGCGACGGTGGTGTCACGGGATCCGGAAACTTTCTGATTCCTGCCGCGCCGCAGGCCACCCAGCAGACCGCGACGACGACGACACCTCCCGCTGCACCTGTGACAAGCCTGGCGACCCCGGCCGTTACCGCAAGCACGCCAGCGGGTTTCGGGCCGGCTTCATAGCTGACGCACCGACCTGCAACACAACCGGTCGGCACTTGGTTTCCCGGGCCGCCGGGCCACGGTGCGTGCGGAAATGATCTGTGCCTGCCAACGCTAGGGCTGACCGGCTCACCGCTCAGCGCGGTCTGCATCAACGTGGCCTCCCGGTGCACCTCCAGATACCTTGCGCTGCATTGTTATGCATAACACCTCGTCGGTCAGGGCGCCGTTGGCCGACCATTGTGCGATGGGATGAGCGAGGCGATCGTGGCCGCGACGGATGCGGCATCGATTCGTAGCACCTGCGCCTGGTACTCGCCGATGGTTTCCGCGAAACGCTCGACATCGCCTGCACCGCCAAGGGATTCGCAATCATAGTCACGAGGGACAACCACGTGGGGGTGCCGTCGCCAGCGGTTCCCTGATACGGCCCAGCACTGCCGCCTTCGCGTCGTCGCGGCCGGTCATGGTGTAGCTCCTGCGTGAGTTCTGATCCACCACTGGCGAAAGGATTCCTTGGGAGGCTCGGGAATGTCTCGGCTGGCAGTCCATTTCGAGGCGGCCCAGGGTCGTGCGCTGATTTGGTGTTCGGAATTGGCCACGACGCGCCCGGCCCGCTAGCGCTTTTCCGCCACCCCGAACAGTCCGGGAGACTTCCATGCCTCGGCCTTCAACGCCAGGTCCTGCCCGCTGGGCAGTCCGCCGCGTTCGGAGTCCACCTGCGCGCCGCGAAGGTGGACCACGATGGAGGGAATTCGATTCGGACCGGGCAGGCGTCGCCTGGGGTGCTGCTCGGTCGGCTCGCCGCCGACGTTGGTTCCGCGCAGATAGTGCAGCGCAGCCATCAACTCGATCGCGGTGAAGGCCACGATCTCCGCGGGTCGGGTGCCGCGGGCGTCGCGGTCGGTGCCGATGACCGCCGCACCGGCGACAGAGCAGGCATCGCGCCCAACCGACGGCGCGGGAGCGCGCGGGCGTTGCCACGAGCCGAGCCGAGTACACGACGTGATGTTTGCTGACATGACATTAGAGAGGTACGCACAGAGCGTGAATCACGGCAGAGGGTGAGGCTGCGGATAGAGCTCCAGCCGGGAAGCTCCTGCGGAACTCCTGTGGCCGGTGCCCGCGCCCATCTGGTGGTGCGCCGTTTCGTTCAACCGCTTCAGGAGGTGGTGGTCACGTTGCCTCGATCGCCAGTTCGCGGCGGTGGTCGAAGCTGCCCGGCGACAGGTTGATCGAACCGACGATGGCCCGTTCGTGGTCGGCGAGGATCATCTTCGCGTGCAGCTTGAGGTGCTTGAGCCGGTGAATCTTGATGCCGACGTGGTCGAGGATGCGTTGGCCGTTCACACCTTCCAGCAATTTGTTCGCCTTGAGGTGGTGCGGTGCACGCGCCATGATGTGCACCTTGACGCCGCGGCGTGCGGCGCGCACCAGTCGCTCGATGATGACGGGGTCCTGGTACCGCTCGTTCTGGACGAACAAGGTGTGCCGACCTGCGAATACGCGAAAGGTGTTGATGGCATCAACACGCTGAACCGGATGGCAGACGGGCTGTCCGTTGCGGTCAAGTCGACAGACGTGGCTTTGGCGCGGCACTGCGACGGCCGGCGGTGTGGCTGCCGAGCGCGGCGTAGGCACGGGCTTCGACCATGAGCGCGGTCGCCGGTGTGGTGAGGTGACTGCGTCGGCTGACTGCGGCGACATGCAGATAGGTCTCGGGCGTGATTGTTTGAACGCGGGCTCCCGAGCGACGGGCTGATTCGGTCCACGACGCGGGCATCACTGCGCGACCCAGTCCGTTGAGGACCATCGGCAAAATGGATGTGCGGTGGGCGATTTCGGCGACAATGCTGACTTCGATTCCGCTCGCGAGGACGTCGTCGACGAGGGCGCGCATCAGCGATCCGCGTTGCGACACGATGAGCCGGCGGCCGGTGAGGTCTTCGCGGGAGATGGAATCGTCAGTCGGCCCGTCATCGTCTGGCCCCGAGATCAACACCAGGGCTTGACGTTCCAGCGACACGACGTCAAGATCAGCGGCCACCGTCGGCTGGGCGGACCCGAGGACACCGATCTCTGCGGAGCCGGTTCGGACGAGCGCGAGTACTTCTTCGGGAGTGAAGGCAGCTTCGGCGTTCACGGTCACACCAGGGTGGGCTCGGGAGAATGTGGTGAGGATGGTGGTGAGCGGTTCCATGCCGGGCGAGGGCATGGTGACCAGATCGATCCGCCCGCCGCGCAGTCCTTGGAGTGCGCGCATGGTGGCTTTGGCCTCGTCCAGATCGCGCAGCACCACCCGGGCCGGCCCGACGAGGGCCGCTCCGGCCTCGCTGAGGACGACGCCGCGGCCGATCCGGTGAAACAGCGGCATCCCGAGTTCACGCTCGAAGGTGGCGATCCCCTGCGAAAGCGATGGCTGGGCCACCATCAGATGCTTCGCGGCCCGGCTGAACCCGTTGTGGTCGACCACCGCCAGGAAGAATTTGAGCTGCCTGATGTCCACCGTCGAACCTCCCGCCTCGCGATATAGGCCTAGCCTATCCGCCGCATCGAATCTTGGTCTTAGACGGATCGATGTGTGTGACCGCTAATGGAGTCATCACCCATTGGTGACACAGAACACACGAGATGAGAGGCCATCATGGCAGCACAGACATTCAAGATCGCCGCGATCCCCGCCGACGGTGTCGGCAAAGAGGTGGTGGCAGCCGGGCGCCGGGTGCTGGACACCCTGGCCGCGCAGTCCGAGGGCAAGTTCGCCTTCGCCTGGGAAGAGTTCCCCTGGGGCAGCGAGTATTACGAGCAGACCGGCAAGATGATGGCCGCCGACGGCCTGGACACCCTGAAGAGCTTCGACGCCATCTACTTCGGCGCGGTGGGCTGGCACAACGTGCCCGACCACGTCAGCCTGTGGGGTCTGCGGCTGAACATCACCCAGAACTTCGACCAGTGGGCCAATATCCGGCCGGTGAAGTTCCTGCCCGGCGTGGTCTCCCCGCTGCGCAAGGCCGATGACACCGAACTGGATTGGGTCGTCATCCGGGAGAACAGCGAAGGCGAATACGCCGGCCTGGGCGGACGCAACCTGAGCGCGCGCGGGCCGGGCAACGAGGTCGCGCTGCAGACTGCGCTGTTCACCGACAAGGGCTGCGAGCGCATCATGCGTTTCGCGTTCGACCTGGCCCGCACTCGGACGGTGAAGAAGGTTTCCAGCGTCACCAAGTCCAACGCCCAGCAGTACGGCATGGTGCTGTGGGACGAGGTGTTCAAGCGGGTCGCCCTGGACTACCCGGATGTGGAATCCGAAAGTGTTCTCGTCGACGCGATGAGCGCGAAGTTCGTTCTGCATCCCGAGGATCTGTCGGTGGTGGTGGCTTCCAACCTCAATGCCGACATCCTCTCGGACCTGGGTTCGGCGCTGGCCGGCAGTCTCGGCATCGCGGCCAGTGCCAATCTGAACCCGGAACGTCGCTTCCCCAGCATGTTCGAGCCGGTGCACGGATCGGCCCCCGACATCGCCGGCGAGGGCATCTCCAACCCGGTCGGCGCGATCGCCAGCGCCGCGTTGATGCTGGATCACTTCGGTCTGCACGCTGAGGCACGCCGCGTCGAAGCTGCCATCGAAACCGCCACCGGCAGCGGGGTTCGCACCCGCGACATCGGCGGAACGTCGAACACCGATGAGGTCACCGACGCCATCATCGCCGCGGTCACTAAGGCCCTCACACCGGCCTGATCTGATCCACCCGTAATTCCCTGCGCCACCTCTTGTGCGGCGCTGCTCAAACCTGGCCGGGTGACCCCGGCAGCCTGCTACACCAAATTCACGCACGCACAGAGGTGACGTCATGCAAACACACAGCACAACCGAGGCCTACCGGCCCAATCACGACAAGAAACGCTGGTACAAACAGCTCTACTTCTGGGTTCTACTAGCGATCATCATCGGCGTCCTCCTCGGATGGCTCAGCCCGTCCGCGGGGGTCGCGATGGAGCCGATCGGCACCACCTTCGTCACCGCGATGAAGATGCTGATCGGGCCGATCGTCTTCCTGACCATCGTCGGCGGCATCGCCAGTGTCGCCGATCTGAAGAAAGTCGGCCTGACCG
>Ga0207687_10000808_pt1 | contig 21159 bp, 25 predicted proteins | sample KBSM54metaG_FD_184399 | JGI IMG/M metagenome (GOLD analysis project Ga0207687, IMG submission 184399) | Miscanthus rhizosphere microbial communities from Kellogg Biological Station, Michigan, USA - KBS M5-4 metaG (SPAdes) (version 2) | ecosystem: Host-associated > Plants > Roots > Rhizosphere >...
GATCCAGCTGGACGCGAAGCCGGTCGCGGTGGCGATCTCGCGGATCGTCATGCCCGCCCCGTGCGCGCGTTTGACCAGCGTCTTGAACTCGTTCGTCTGCTCAGCCAGCGAGGCCTGCGAGCGGCGGATCGCGTCCGCCGCTGCGGCTAGGCGGGCGGCTCGTGCATCATTCGCCTGCGTCACTGATCGTCCTTTCGATTCGTCGCAGCGCCCGCGCCAGGCCGGGCAGGTCACGATCCGGGTCGCCCTCCGCCATCGCCGCCAACGCCACCATCACCTGCCAGCCCCGCGTCCTAAGCCGCCAGCCGTGCATGGCTGACCGCGTGATCAGCCCGGCTCGCGCCATCTCCCGCCGCAGCTCGGCCGGGTCCTCCCACAACGGGTCGTCGAGCCTCATGATGCGGGTTCTTCGACGGTCTGCCGGTAGACGCGCTTGGCGTGCCCCTCAGCCACCAGGACGTCGTCGCGGGTGATTCGCCATGGCGTCGTGGTTGACGCTTGGGCGAACGTGATCGCTGTTTCGACGTCGTCGAACGGCAGGTGGAGTCGTGTCCACGCACCCTTCCAGCGGGTGTAGACGACGACGATCATGAGAGTTCCTTGACGCGGAGGGTGATCCTGACCTTCTCCCGCTCGGTCAGGTCGACCACGTCCACGCCCGCGTACTGGAAGGCGTCGAAGGTGGCCAGCAAGGCGTCCGTGATCGTGTACCCGTTCTGGAAGAACTCCGGGTCGTCGCGCATCAATGAGAGTGCGATCCGGGTGGCTGCTTCGACGCGGTCGCCGGCGGTGTTCTGCAGCGCTCGTTCGACTAGCTGCATGTCCATGTCGTCCTCCTTGGGGGGGGTATCAACCAATCTCCGTCCATACTAGTGGACAGGGGGTTGGGTGTCAAGGAGGGGGGGAGCGCCCCGCACTCACCCTCAGAGGTGCGGGGCGCTCGGAGGCAGGAAGGAATGGGGTTCCTTCTCGCCCGCCTAGCCTATCGCTAAACGCGACGAGCCCCGCATGGTGCGGGGCTCGTCTGGCTCCAACCAGGGGAGGTTGAACCTCGGAGTCTAGACCGGCTCCTCGGTCGGGGGCGGCTCGCCCTCGGCCGGCGGCTGCTCGGTCGGCTGCTCGAACTCGATCGAGCCGATCACGGCATCGCCCGGCTGGACGGTCACCGTGCCCTGGGCGACCACCTCGCTGCCGTCGTCGTTCATCGAGCGAGCCTCGATCACGGACGCGCCCGGCCCGCCGATCTCAACCGACGCCGACAAGCCGTCGTCGCTGGGGGTGACGGTGGCGACGGCTTCGTCGGTTGATGTCCACTGGGGGACGTCGTCGGCCGTTGTCTCGTGGCCTTCGGAGTCCAGGAAGGACAGTCGGCCGGTCAGTGCGCCGCTGTCTGAGGGAACCGTGATCTCACCCATGCTCGTCTCCTTGGTTGGGGTGGTGAAGATGATCGGCACGCCGTAGGCGGGCGGGCCGGGGAACAACCGCTTGGCGCGCTCGAACCAGGCGTCGAGAAACTCGACGTTGGCATGCACCCAGCGTTGCCAGAAGCTACTCATCGTCAGTCTACCTGTCCGCCTGCTTCTGCTCCTTCTCGTGCTGCTCCTGGACGGTCGTCACCTTCTTGATCGTTTCCTGCATCCGGTCGGGCTGGTCTGCCTGCCGCGGATCAGCCTCCTGCTCCTGCTGCTTCTGCTGTTTGTCTGCCATCACGGCACCCTTTCTCGTTGTCCGCTGGTCGCCGCCTCGATCTTCGGCGCCACCCCGGTCGGCTTCCAGAAGCCCTTGTAGGTGGCCACCGCCGTCACCAGCACGAGCAGGATCGCACTGATCCAGCCCTTCTCGTGATCGAACTCGAGGTTCCCGGCGAAGTAGACGGTACCCAGCGCGACGATGATCGCAACCACGAACGCGACCACGGCCCGCAACGGGTCGGACCAGCCGGGCTGCTGGATGATCGCCAGGAAGGGCGGGATCAGGAAGCCGACGATGAGTGACCACATCTGGGCGTCGGTCATGACTCCACTCCCACCTGCACGGTCAGGCCAGCGGCTGCGGCGATCTTCTCGATCAGCGCCGCCGGGTCGGTGACAGGTGCGCTGACGGCGCGCTCGCCGGGCGCGTCCACGCGGAGGCGGATCTCGCCGTCCGCTTCGGTCACCACTTTGATCGTTCGCTGCTCCATCACTCCTCCTTAGACGTAGGCGCGGACTTCGCGGAGCGTCCGATAATGCAGATCGAGCAATCGGGGGCCGCCTGAGCTGCCGAAGCCGATCGTCTTCTGGTTGGCGACGCAGACGCAGACGTGCGCCGGGTTACTGCTCGACCCGTAGTAGCCATAGAAGGCGAGGTCGCCCGGGTTGGGCACGGACACGTGCCGGCCGTGGGCCCGTAGGGTTTCGGTGTTGCCGTTGCCTCCGGCGTAGCCACCATCGGGGCTGGGGAGGCGGGCGAGGAAGTAGACCTGCTTGGCGAACCAAGAGCAGTCGAAGGCGTAGCGCAGTTTCTGCTCGTAGTTGTAGAGCAGGAACGGGCGGACGGCGTGGTACGTCCACGGCCGCTTCGCGTACAGGTACCAGACCGCGCGCATCAAGCGATCCCTGGGGCTGGCGTCGGGTTTGACGGGTCGCTGTTCGGCGTTTCGGTACAGCCAGTCGGAGTAGGGGTCGAACATCTCGGCCAGGTAGGCGTGGACGGGCGCGTCGTAGACGCCGTCATCCTTCTGGTTGTGCCGCCGCTGGAACAGCTCGACGTTGTCGCGCATCCGCCACCCATACGTGTCCGTCGGCTCCGACCAGCGATACCCATGCAAGTGCAAGGCCCGCGAGACGGCGAGCACGTCGCGGCCCTTGTCGGCCGCACCGAACCGGTGATACCGCAGGACGCGGCCGAAAGCCGGCGGCTTGCGCTGGGCGCCGCCCTGCATCGGCGGTAGCGGCTCCTCCTCCTCCTCGGGTTCGGGGGCGGCCTGGCCGTCCGCGTCACCCTCGTCCGGTACGACCGGGTCGGTGCCGACGACCGTGTCGGGGACGGGGACGCGGGTCAGGCGTTGCTCGCGGTCGAGTTTCAGGTCGTCGAGTAGGCTCATTTAGAGTCCTCCGTTCTTCTCGGTCACGCCGCGTCCGGCGATGTAGCCGATGATCAGCGTGGTGAAGCCCTTGATCACTTCGCCCTCAAAGGCCAGCAGGTGGGTCGTGTCCCGCTCGTCGTTGGTCAGCTCGAGCACCAGTGCGGCCAGCCCGGTGAGGACGAGCATGGTGCCGACGACGCCGGTCAGGAAGATCACGATCAGGTCGGCCGTCGGCCGGTCACGAAGCCTTGTCACGCTTCCGCGCCTGTTTCTCGGCGACCAGGTACCCGGCCGCGAGTAGCCGCTTGACCTCCGGGTTCTTGGCATCCACCTCCACCCGCTCACCGGCCACCAGGTCGTGGACTCGTACCGTCGCCCGGCAGATCACGAGACGCTCAGGGGGCGGAGGTAGATGAAGCGGTCGGCGAAGGTGGCGTCGCCTCCAGCACTGCTGGTGTTCTTGTACTTGGCCTGCACCACCTGGCCGGGCGCGCCGATCGTGATCATCCGCCGCCGTCCGACGCTGGCGGTGAACTGGTTCGCATTGCGGACGCCGTCCGCGTCGGATGCGGTCGCGCCGTAGGTCAGGCTCATGATCGCGCCCTGGTTGTCCGAGCCGGCCGTGATCCGCGCGCCGTAGTGCGCCACGTAGAGGCCGGCGAACGGTACCGTCACCGCCGGTCCGGTCGAGCCGCCCGCCAGGTCGGCATACGACGGCGAGCCGGTCTGCGGCCTGGTCGACGCCGCCGTCACCTCGTCGTACAACTCGCTGCCGGAGTGCCAGACCCAGCCTCCAGCGTCCGAGCTGTACGTGAAGTTCCACTGGATGGCTGGCGTGTCCGGTGATTCCCAACGCCACAGGTCGCCGTCCTGGGCACCCACCGGGATACTGGATTGGGCGACGTAGCCGGGCACGAAGATGCCGTCGTTCTCCAAGACCAGGCTGTTGCCCTGGCGGGGTGACGGGTTGAGGTCGGCTCGTAGCTGGCCGCTGGCGTTCTGGGTCAGCGTGATCCAGGTGGTCGACTCTAAGCATGGTTGCGCCATCTACTCCACCCTAGCCTTTCGTCACGACGCCCACCTGGACGCGGTTTGACGGCGATGCCTGGACGTGCCGGGCGTACAGGATCACCGACCCGTCCGCCTGCTCCTCACTGGTCAGGACGACCTGCCCGATCTGGAAGCTGGCGGCCTGTTTACGGCCAAGGTTCCGGCCCTGTTTCAGCTGGCGGATCGAATCGTCCACCGTCCGCTTCCACCTGACGAACGAGTCGGTATCGCTGACGCGTTTCATGCGCCGAACTCCGCGCACCAGACGACGCACTGGCGGCGCGTCCCGCTGATCGTCAGGTACCCGTTGCGGCCGTAGACGCCGAGCTTGTGGGCTTGCCTGCTGAGCAGGATCGGCTGGTGGGCCGGACTGTTGAACCAGACCTGGACGATCGCCGTGGCCGTGATCCCCGGCGGGTGGTGCTCCATCATGATCTCTCCGTTCCAGGTGTCGTGGCAGCTGGCGATCCGCCCTGGGTAGTTGGGCGGATGGCCGAACTTGTTGTTGGAGAAGTCCCAGTTGACGGCGCCCTGCGCCTTCCCCACGAGGCACGAGTCGTAGACGCAGTCGCCGGCGCCGTGCGCGTTTCGGACGGTGTTGATCCGGTTATGCACCTCCAGCCAGGTAGCTATGACAAGACCCCCGTGATCTGGGCTGTGCCGAGCTGGGCGCCGCTGGGCAGCAGGGCCTGGTCGGGTTCGACGCTGATCGACACCGTGTCGCCCTCGTCGCCCTCGTTCACCTTACGCTTTGCCACCCTGTAAGACCCGCTGACCGGTCGGCAGCCGCCGATGTTCAGCCTGACTCGCGCCAGGGGGTTGATCTCGGTGAACAGGATCGGCGCGTCCACGCGCAGCGTCCCCGATTCGATGATCCGCACCGGCTGGGTGCCCTGCTCGACCGCCCGCCGGGCCAGCGCGTCCGCGTCCCCCGTCTGCTCGACGTCCGGCTCGTCCAGCACGCTCTCCAACACGCCGTAGACGGCGGCGTGCGTCGCATCGGAGGCATTGCCGATCACGATCGTCGTGTCGCCCTGGTTGTTGCCGGTGACGGTCACGCTGTTCAGGTCAGCGGCACCGTTCGTGACGACCTCGGGATGATCGGCGAACGCCTCCGCCGTCAACAACCGCGTCTCCTCCTGCACCGGCATACCGAGATGACATGTCCGGCCGTGGATCGTCCAGACCAGGCCCAGCTCGACCAGTTGCCGCAACGCCTCCGACAACAGCTGGACGTCACCGACCGGCACCGTCCAGTCCACCGTGATCCCGCTGGGCGAGTCGATCACCGGCACCACGCCGGGCGAGCGGTCCGATGAGAAGGCGTCGAGGATCATGTCGCGGGCGATCACCGTCAGGTCTTCGTGCAGCCATTGGTCGGCGCGGTGGACGCGCCGCTTCGCGAACCACGCACTCATATCACTGGCGATGATCACGGCCGAGTCGCCCTTGCTCGTGATCTTGGTGATCGGGCCGATGAAGGCGACCGGCCCGTTTCGGCGGATCTCCACCTCGTGCTGCCACTCCTCGAGCTGCGAGACGAGCTGGCAGCACTCCTCGCCGAACCGGCTGACCTGACCGATCGTGATCTGTGCCGTCGAGGTCTCCGACTCCGCGTTCTCATACGACAGGTCGGTATGCGGAATCACGCCAATCCGTAGGCTGCCGCCTCGGGGCTGGGCGTACGCGGTGTGATACCCGCAGGCCAAGAGGCCCTCCACCGCCGGAGGCAAAGGCGGGGGTGCGACCGGCGGTGGAAGCGTCTGCCAGGTGTGCGTCAGCGGGGTGGCTGCCACGCCGTTGGCGTCGCGGAAGATGAGCGTCACGCCGTGCGTGCCGGGCGGGGTGGGAATCGACAACTGGTCGGCTAGTGCAGCCGGAGCTCCCGGGATCGTCTGGCCGTCCACCGTCCAGGTGAATGAGCCGACCACGCTGGCCCGGGCGGCCAGGTAGGCGCTGGTACCGAAGTCGGGACTCGACGGTTGGGCTGTCCATTCCGGCTGGGCGGGGATCGTCCCCACCTGCTTCGTCAGCGTCGCCACGCCGGCTGAGGGCGCGGTGCCGGCGATGTTCTTGGGCGTCGTTGTGCCGACGGTGATCTTCGACTTGGTGAGCACGCCGCTGGGCGTCGTCGTGCTCGAGCCGGACAGCGGTGTCGGTGGTGGTGGCGGCGGTGCGCCATCGAATCCGGCGCCCCAGCGGGGATTGGTGGTGACGTTCGCGACCCGCGTCCAGTCCGCTGCGTTGGGTGGCGTCGTGCCGCCCTGCGGGAAGCTGCCCGAGTAGACGACATTACTGACCGAGTAACCGTTGCCCTCATACACCGGGGTGCCAGTGTTCGTGTCGGCCAGCTGCTCGGTCGCACCAGGCAACCAGCCTCGGCTGGGACGACCGTCGGTGGTGTTCGCGAAGGCCGTGCCGTTGACCGGGAGCTGCGCGCCCGGCCCACCCAAGACGGCGACGCCGTCCAGGCTGATCTGGCTGTTCAGGCCGCCGGCAGTGTCGAACAGGTAGGTGCGGCTCATGTTCTCCGACGTCAGGTTCCTGACCGAGCAGCGCTGCATGCCCAGCGCGCCGACGTGCTCGGGATGCGGATTGCACTGCAGGGCACAGTTCCCGCCGATCGCCCAGGCCCCGTCGACGGTCACGTCGGTCACGCTCATGTAGTTGCCCGCCTGCTGCTCGAACCGCAAGAGGCTGCCGCCCTCGCCGAGGACGGCGTAGAAGAACAGGTTGTGCCCGGCGGCGGCCTGGAACAGGCCGTAGCCGTACGTGCAGTTGACCGCCGAGACGTGGTCGAGGGTGATGTTCTGCGGCTGGCTGGCTGCGCCGTTGGGCGCGTTGTAGGCGAAGCACGGCGAGCTGGCGGCGTAGTCCGTCGTCTTGCCGGTGCCCAGGGTTTCTCGCATCGACCTGATCCAGCAGTGCTCGTAGTGCAGGTCGGAGCAGTTGTTGAAGCGGCTGATCAGGCTGTCACCACGGGCGGCCGGGTTGATCCGCCTGTCCAGCATGATCCCCCACTTGCCGGCATACCCCAGCTTGCCGCCCGAGCCCTGCCCGTTCAGGTTGCCGATGCCGAAGACGATGCCCGAGGAGCCGCTGGCCTGGAACGTCTCGCCGGTGCCCTGCTGGGGGTACAGCATGATCGCCTCGTCGAAGGCGAAGTCGACGCCGCTCTTGCGGTTGCCCGGCCCGGACGGCGGCTTGACGATCGCCCGCCCGGCTTGCCACGAAACATGCACGGTGTCCCCGCTCCGGGCGGCGCCCACGCAGGCGTTCCAGGTGGCGGCGTCGGTGGCGGCGGACTGGCTGCCGTCGCCACCCAGCGCGCCGTAGTTTCGCATCTCCAGTGTCGCCATACGCGCCTACTACTTGGGTGGTGGCTGCGGCGTGAAGCCCGCCCCGAACGCCCACGGGTCGGTCTTGGTGATCACCTTCCGCTTCTTCCACACCCCGCGACTAGACACGTTGACGAGCCGGATGGTGCGGGGGACGCCGCCCGAGATGTCCTCCTGCGCCGGTCCCTGCGTGAAGCTGATCGAGATCCCGCTGGCGCCCGCTCCGCGTACCTGCGCGTTCCGCGAGCCCGCCGTCGAGCTGCCGAGCAAGGTGGCGCCGTCGATCACCACGTTCTGGGTGGCCGTGGCTGAGGCGATGCGGATCGCCTCCGATGCCTCCTCGGTGGTGATGTTGGTGATCTTCGCATTGTGCAACCACCCGTTGTGCGGGTTGATACTGATCGCGCTGGCTCCGTTGCGGCACCACACGCCATCCGCGACGAGACCGTCGATGTGGTTTGAGCCGTTGGCGTCCTGCTCAAGGCGGAGCGTCTTTCCGCCTAGGCCGAAGATCTCGTAGAAGCGGAGCATCGCGCCGGACTGCACCTGGGTCAGGCCGTACCCGAACGGGCCGCGGATCGCGGTGCAGCGGCGCAGCGTGATGTCCTGCGGGCCGATCACGCCGGGCGCTCCGGGATACCGGAACAGGGCGACGTTGGTCTGGTAGATCGACGCCTTGCCGCCGGTGATCGTCGACCAGTTCATGATCCCGGCCACGTCCTCGAACACGATCCCCTGCGCCGTCTTGAACAAGGCGATCCCCGACCCGGCGTGGGCCTTGGTCACGGCCTTGTCGACGTTCACCACCCACTTGCCGGCGGCCAGCTTGTCGATCGCACTGCCCTTCCCGTTCTTGGAGCCGATCGTGAACAGGAAGCTGCGGAGCACGGACGTGTCGAATAAGGCTCCCTGCGTCTGGTCTGCCTTGCGGTACTCGATCCCCTCATCACTGGCGAGGGTGCCGCCGTTGTACAGCTTCGTGTTGGTGGGCAGCCGGACGATGTTGTGCCCGGCCGGGTCGTAGGGCATCGTCAGCGTGTCACCGGACTTGCTGGCTGCTACCGCTTTGCGGAAGGTGGCCGTGTCCTGGGCGGCGCTACCGCTGCCGATCGGCCCGTAGTCTCGGATGTTCCTGGTTGCCATCTCATCACCTCACTCGTAGCTGGGTCAGAATCGCCACGCGCACGTTCGTGGTCTCCGAGCAGTTGGCCAAGCGGCGGACGATCACGCAGGCCGGGGTGTCGCACGAGTCGAGCTGCATCCACTCGATGTCGAAGTCGGGGTCGGGCACGAGATAGCCGATGCCGTCCCGCACGACGCCGTCCGGGTCGACCACCACCACCCGCCGCCTCGAGCTGTCCACCGTCAGATACGACCCGGCCGGGAGCTGGTCGACGACGATCCGGGCGAGTGGTTCGTCCTGGGCGGAGCAGTCGGTGTAGAGGCCGATCTCCAGCCCGTTGGCGCCGCCTCCGGTCGCGTCGATCTGCACGATCACGCTCTGCGTGCCCAGCTGCGGCGCCAGGATGAACGCATCCACGCCGGTCATCGGCTGCGAGCAGAACCAGTCATCGAACGGCATGCAACCACTGGGGAAGCCGGGGTCGGGGATCTCCTCGACACCCGAGCGGAGGATCGGATCGCTGAACCATTCGCCGTGCTCGCTGGTGATCGTGAACTCGACGTTCAACAACTCGGGGCAGTTGGGCACGGCCAGTTGCTTGGGGCCGTCGGTCAGCGCCGTGTCATACAGCGAGTACCGGCCGTCCGTCGAATCCAAGCGGTCGATGGTGGGAGCCCACAGCATGACCTGGGTATCGCACAATGCGCAGCCGGCACAGCCGGCGAGGACTTCGGAGAGCCATTCCCGGCCGTACTCCTGACCGGCCCAGGTGGTGGCCACCAGGAATCCCCGCACGGTCAGCGTGCGCGGCCCGAGCCGTGGTGGGCCGAGTTGGGCGCCGCCCCGGTTCAGCTGGCTGACGTTCCGGGTGGTCGGTGTGGACAGGTCGCTGATCGTCCCCAACAATCCGAGGAACTCGGCGCTCCGGTTGTCGGCTGGGTCGTACCAGGGCGCCGGATCAGAGGCGGGGTGTTCGTAGACGACCTCCATCCCGGTGGTGTGGTAAAGCACCGGGTGCGTGTCGTCGAGCACGTCGATCTTCGGCTGCAGGCGTTTGATGTATTCGACGGTGCGGGCCGCGTTCATCACTTCCTGGCCGCAGAAGTTGAGCCATGGCTGGCGGCTGCCCGACCCTCCGGTCTGGTCGACCGCGCTGGGCTGGCTGATCTTGCTGGCGGTCAGCGTGCCGGTCGGCCGTGCCTCGCCGACCAGCGTGCCCGTGCTGAGCGTTGGCTGGGTGGCCAGTGAGAGCGTGCCGCTGGGTGTCGCTCCGCCGCCGGTGGTGTAGGGGCCGACCGGCGTGATCGTCAGCCCACCGCTCGGCGTCGCCCCACCGGCTGGCCCGTACGGCGTGACCGTCGACACCAGTCCGGCCACCGGCGCCTGGATATACGTCTTCGGATCGCCGTTTACAATGCCGTCAACGATGTCGGTGCCGCCGTCATACCAGAAGTTCTGGCGGTAGCCGACGGCCGCCGCCTGGCCGGGCGTGGTCGCCCACACCTCGACCGCCAAGCGGTCGGTGGCGACGACGCCGCTCACCGAGGAGCCGGTGAACTGGGCGACCTTGCCGGTTGCCGAGCCGGTGTTGAACTCGCTGCCTAGGTGCGCCGGGTCGTCGTAGACGAAGCCGCGCACCGTGTCGTCGGCCTTCAGCACGTACACCGACACGGCCAGGAAGCGGTTGGCGTTGGCATTCGCCTCGGTCGCCGCCCAGCCGATCTCCCACGTCCCTGCCGGGATCGAGGAGACGGCCAAGACCGGCGAGATGAACTTGCCCAGGTAGGTCTGGAAGGCCGACGTGTTGGCCGAGCCGACCATCGACTGGCTGGGTGTCGCAGACGGCGTCGGTGTCGGGTTGGACTGCAGTTGCAGGTCGTGGACTTGGGTCAGCCGGTCCAGCGGCGTCATTGCCGCCGAGAACTCGGCGGTGGTGTGAGTGTCCTGGTTGTCCTGGGTGGAGCGGAAGTACAGCGTCGAGGCGGTGATCGGCGGCGGTGGCGACCCGGCGAACAGGCCAGACTGCGGCGTCTCCAGGTAGCTGGGCGGGTCGAGGTTACCGACGCCGTCGACGATCGGGTCGGACCCATCGCCGCCGTAGTTGCACGGCCGGATCGCGTAGCTGGTGGCGACCGACTGACCGGTCGTCTGCGCCCACACCTCCATCACCAATCGGTCGGTCGGCTGGACGCCGGTCACGGCCGCGCCGGTCAGGTGGTCAATCAGTCCCGGCGCCGGCGTGGAGTTACCCAGCTCGGCGGTGGTGGCGACGGTCGAGTCGCGGATCACGCCGCGCACCGTCCCGTTGGAGCGCATCACGAACAGCAGGATGTTGACCTGCATGTTCGCGTTCAGGCTGGCCTCGCGGCTGCAGAAGCCGATCTCCCACGTGTTCGCCTGGATCGTCGTCACGCCCGTCAGGGGCGGGCTGATGAACTGGCCTAGGTAGAGATGCTGGGGCGCCGTCGTGGCCAGGCTGTTGATCACCGGCGACTGTGCCGTGGTGGTCGAGAAGCCCGGTCCCATGTCCTGCAAGAGTCCCCCGCTGACGTCCGGGGTGAGCAGGCTGGACAGCGATCCGCCGCTGAATCCAGCGGTCTCGCTGGTCGAGGTCTTCAGATAGAGACGGTCGGGCACGAAGGCTCCTGGTGGCCTCTAAGCTCGCCGGGGAGCCTCACCCGCCAGCTGTCAGCGTGAAGTCGTACTGGGCCGCGATCGCCTCATTGCTGTTGAGGCTGATCGAGCTGCCGGAGAACATTGAGCGGTCGAGCAGCGTTCCGGAACCGACGGCGGCAGCACTGAAGACGCCGTGCTCGGTGATCACCTGCGCCGAGCCGACCGTACCGACAGCCACGGTGGCGGCCGTCCGGTAGACGTTGTTGGACGCGCCCACGCCCTGCGACCCGGCCGGTCGAGTGTTCGGCGTCGCGTACTCCGTCGTCAGCTCCGTCGCCAGGCCGGTATTCCCCGCCGCCTCCGCCGTTGTCCCCTTGCCGATGCCGTGGTACAGCCAGTTCTGCCCGGTCGACGTGTCCGCCTTGTTCATGAACGAGATGATCTTGTTGACACCGGCTGTGGTCACGACGTAGTGGCCGACCAGGCCATGCTCTCGCACGTCGCCGTTGGCGTCGATCTTGGCCAGGTAGAGGCTGCCGTAGAAGGTGGCGATGCCGTGGAACCAGGCCAGGATCACCGGCTCCAATGTCTCCAGGTAGTGGCCCCGGTTCTTCCACCGCCAGTGGTTGACCTCGTCCGGCAGATCCTCCTGGGGTAGGGCGTAGCGCAGGTAGCGGTTGGGGTCGACGCCGCTCAGCTTGATCTTCGCGAGCTTCAACTCGCCGGTCGCTGTGATGGTTCCCATCAGTTCCTCCTATCCTGGCTGGGTAACCAGCGCGTCGAGTTGACGGATCATGTCCTGGCCGCTGCGCACGCCGGGTAGGACTACCTGGCCGATGTGCATCGTCCTCGTGTTCACCGTACCAGCCGACACCGTGGCCAGGCTGCCGGGGCTGCTGGGCACACCGGGCGGGGTGACGGCGCCGATCACTGCGGAGTCAACCAGGCCGCTGGCGCGGGTGATGCCCAGCGCGATGCCCTGCGCGATCGGCTCACCCATCTGCTTCGCGAACAGCTCGCTGGGCGAGTGGCCCTGGATAAAGTCGAGGCCACTCTGCAACGCGTTGCCTGCCAGGTCACGAACCGCGCCGTAGAGCGTCGAGGCGAGGCCGCTGATCCCCGAGATGATGCCCTGCACGATCGACGCGCCGATCCCCACCGCCGCAGTGAACGCGCTGGTCGCCGCCCGGCCGATCGCACCCGCCACCGCGCCCGGCAACCTGCCTAGCGCACCGACCACCCGGCCGACCACGCTGGAGAACGCGTTGACGATCGCGTTGACGACGCTCGCCGCCGCGCCGCCCGCACTCCCGACTAGGCCGCGGAGGATGCCCAACGCGGACGATGCCGCGCCGGAGAAGATCCCCACCACACGCCCGCCCAGGCTACTTAGAGCGTTCGTGATGGAACCGATGATCGACCCGCCGATCCCGCCCATCACCTGCGGCAGCAATTGCCAGGGCTGCAGGAACTTGGAGATCAACGACTGGCCGCCGCCCAGTAAGAGCCCGGCCGCTCCGGCGATCCCGGCCGCCAGGCCGCCGACGATAGTGGCGCCCAGCCCGCCCCAGTTGACGCTGCCGATCTGTTCCTGCAGCCAGTCCTCGAAGCCGATCCGGATACTGGTCATCCCTTCATCGATCGCGTTGTCGACGGCGCCCCAGTCGATGCTCGTGAAGGCGTCGATCAGGGCGGGGCCGATGCCGAGGAACTGGAACGACAGGTTCTCTATCTGGAACCTCCAGCCCTCGATGAACGCGTTCCCAGCCAGGCTAGCCAGGCCGCCCCAGTCGATCCCCGTAAAGGCGGCCACCGTGCCCGACCGTATGCCGTCGCCGATCCGCTGGCCGACCTGCTCCCAGTCAACCGCCTCCAGCGCGTCCCTGATCCGCTGGCCGAGACCCTCCGTGGCGGGAGTCCCCTCGAAGGCGATGTTCTTGCCGTCCACCTTGATCGGCTCGCGGCTGGCCGCCGTGCCTTCCCAGGCAACCACGAAGGCGTCCCATAGATCGCTGGCGACGCTGGTCACGCCTTCCCAGATCAGCCGCAGGCGGACGCTCAACTGCTCGTGAGCGAACACGCGCTGCAGGAACTCGGCGAAGTGCTGGAGTCCCCCGGCGAGGCTGGTCAGGGCGGGCGCGGCGGTCGCGACCATCGACCCGAACGCCTCATCGAACGCGTTGTTCATCTTCGACAAGGCGCCGACCATCGTGTCACCCGCCGCCTTCGCGCTACCGCCGAACTCCCTGTTCAACTCTGCCAGGATCAACCGCTGGGCTTCCGCCGCATGCCCGGTCTCCACCAGTTTCTGGATGACGTCGGCCTGGGCGTCGGAGAAGTTGACGCCCACCCGGCGCAGCGCCGTCATGCCGCGCACCGGGTCCTGCAATGCCTTGCCGACCATGATCGTCGCCGATTGCAGGTCGACCTCGCCGCCGCTGCCGCTGGCCAGCGCCGTCGCCATGTCGGCGATCGCGGTCTCCGCGTCCGTGAACGTGCCGATGAACTTGCCGTCCACGTAGTCACGGACATTCGTGAACGTCAACAGCAGGTTCTCGCTGGCCTGGATCGTCTCGTCATCGATCCCGGTCAGGCGGGACATGCGGCTGGCCAGGTCAGTGACCGCACGACCGGTGACTCCGGCTGCGCCGCCGGTCGACTCCAGCACGGCCCGGGTCTGCGCCATCACGCGCTGCGACTGGGTGAACTCGTTGAAACCGCGACGGACGGCGAAGCCCATCCCGACGAAGGCAGCGGTGATACCACCGGCAGCTGCGACCAGTCCGGCCCGGCCGATCGTCCGCATCGCCGAACCGACGCCGGTCTCCGCCTGCCGCTGGAAGCCGCTGGTGTCGGCCGTCACCTTGTAGGCTGCCTCGCCGATCACGTTCACGGCGTGACGCCTCCCATCATCGCCAGCAAGGGCGCGACCTGGCGCAGCTCGTGCTCATCCTCGGTCTCGGCCAGCAGGCGGTCGACCTCACCGACCTGTTCCTCGGTGCGGTTCTCGATCAGGAGGTAGTAGGTCAGGTCGCACCTGTCCCGGAGGCCGAGACTCCGGATTCCCCGACCACAACGCGCAAGGGCTGCTCCGTTGAAGTGTCCGGCGAGCTCGGATCGGTGGCCGATGTAGTAGAGCCGGAGGACGGCTCGAAAGGGCGGCTGGTGATCTGCTCGAGGCACCACGTGGCGGCGCTGATCAGCTCCATCAGCCCCGGCGCATCCGGCTGGCCGGGTGCCCGCATCTCCCGATACGCCTCAGCATCCTTGGGTTGGACGAGGCCGAGCATGACGTCGTCCACCAGTTGCATCTGCTCGCCCTGCGACTTGCCGCTGTCCCGGTTCCCGAGCAGTTCGAACATCATGATCACGTTCGGGTCGACGTCGTCGCGGACAGTAAAGGTACGGCCGCGCATCCGGAACGTCGGCTGGTCGAGGCTGGCCATCCGCTGCTCGCGTTCGGCATCGAAGTCGCGTGTCGTCATCCCTCTCCTCCTCTAGAACAGGATCGTCCCGCCCTCGGCCTCGACGGCCTTGGCCAGGAACGGGTACGGGGCGCGGCTGCCTTTCTCCAGGTAGATGAAATAGTCGGCGCCGGCGCCGATCAGTAGGCTGATCTCTCCACCGTACTCCAGGTGCCATCCGATCGAGGATCGCAACCGGCCTGTGCGGAGGCCTGGCGGGTTGCCGGGCGCGGACGGGTAGCGGACGCCGCGGTAGTAGCCGTGGGGTGGCCCGGTGACGCTGCGCTTGGCCCGCGACTCGACTCGTGTCCCGAAACGGGACAACTCGCGGGCGACGTCCGAGCTAGGCGACTTCAACAGCGCATTGAGTGCTCCCGGGTAGGTGCGGACGTGGGCGAAGGCCACTAGGGCGACACCTCCGCGGTCAAAGCGAGTGTCCATCCGGCGAAGCCGCCCGACTCGGGGATCGACGCGACCGGCCCTAAGACGAACTTCTGGCAGCTGCCCTGCCACAGCTCGGCGCGGTCGATGGCCGGCGGGATCGCTTTCCACAACGTCCACAGGTCGGTCAGGAGGAGTTGGGAGGCGTTCTCGTAGGCGATCGGCGGCGGCCGCTCGCCGCTGTCGCCGGGTCGTGGTGCGCAGCGGACGACGGTGATCACGAAGCTGGCCAGGCTGACCGCGCCGCCCAGCGCCGGCCCAGCCTCAAACTCGGACAACGGCACGCCGTAGCTGAGGGCTTGCCGGGAGAGCGCGTTGATGTGGACGGTGACCGTGTCCGGGCAGTCCAATGCCGGGGCGTCCAGGGCGACGAATGCGCGGCTGATGTCGGGCAGGCTGGTGGCGGCGAACGCGACCAGCTCACCAGCCCTCAGGTAGAGCAGGTCAGTCGCCACGCAGCGCGCTGATGATCTCGGCCTTCGTACCCGAGCTGTCAACGCCCTGGGCGTCGGCGAGCTCGACTAGCTCGGCCTTGGTCTTCCCCTCCAGGTCGTCGTCTTCAGCGGATTCGGCCCAGAAGCCTTCGGCTCGGTGGATTCGTGGCATTTAGAGCACCTCCGATGGGTAGGGTGGTAGGTCGGGACTCCAGACGTCCGTCGCCCAACTACCGTACCCACCCAGGAACAGCGAGACGGGTTGCAGCTCGAGGCCGACCGTGACCCGCGGGTCGAACACCTGGTTGATGCCCTGCCGGTTCAGGCTCTGGACGTGCGCCGGCAGGGTGCAGTCCTCACCGTTGATGCCGATCGACGCCAGGTAGCAGGCGAACGCCTGCGCAGCCAGCACGCCCAATGCGGGTGGTGCCGCGCCATGCGTGAAGGTGACCTCCCAACTCCCCGGCAGGCCAGGCGCCACGGCCAGGTTCTGGTAGGGCCAGCCCTGCCCGTCGATGCGCTGCAGGTAGGTGTGGTCGTACACCCGGTACGTGCTCGCGTCGAGGACGCTGCCGTCGATCACCACCTCTTCCACGGATACGAGGGGTTGGAATAGGCGGGCTGTGTTCCAGGGGGCCTGGCAGGCCGTGCAGCCCGGCTCGTCACAGCCACACCACCACGGCACGCAGGGGCGGACGGTGGATTGGCAGAGCCCGGGGAAGCGGTATCCGCTGAGCGCGTACAAGAGCTCGCAGGCCACCGTGGCGTAGGCCGCGCCGCCGTCGCAGGTGAGGTCGTCCGGGTCGAACCACAGCTCGCAGATGGTCGAGGAGGCGATCGCCGCGACGCCGCTGGGGATCACCGTCAATGAGTGGATCGTGGTGTTCTCCGGCGTCAGGACGCCGCCCGGGTCGGTGTCCCAGATGATCGAGTACTGGCCGGGCGCGGCCGGTCCGGTGAGGACGACGACGTAGATGCCGCTGCCCGCGACCTGCTCGGTGATGCCACTGGTGCGGCGTGGGTCGACGGTCGCTCCCGCGTTGTCGATCACGCGCACGCCGATCGTCCCGGCTAGGCCGGTCGGCTGGTTGTCGACGACCTCTTCGAACTGGTCGCCGGGTTCGACCTGGATGCCGCTGATCGGCCCGGTCATGGCGACGGGTCGGGGTCGAGGTCAGGCACGATATGCACGCTGATGTACTCGCGGCTGGCGTCCGTGGTGGTCGGGAAGGTCTGGATGCACCCGTCCAGTTTGGTCGCTTCGAACTCGAAGTCGTGGGTGCCTTCGATGTCGGTATCCGTGAGGGGCGCCGCGTCGTTCCAGTTGTACGCCAGCCACCCGTTGGGCGCGTCCAGGATCTGCGCGGGCTTGGAGAAGATCAGTCCGCCGGCGTCGTCCGGCGCGTGTCGCATCTTGCCCAGTACGGTGGCGCCGGTCAGGTCGACCGGCACGAACCGTTGCAGGATCTGGTCATAGGCCTGGGCTTGGTAGACGAGGCTGGGGCAGGTGTCGCCGCGTTTGATCCAGAACTCGCCGGGGGATGGGCCGGGGCCCAGCACGCCGGGCACGATCGCTCCCGGAGCTGGTGGGGTGATCACCTGCTGGATCAAGGGGACGAGGATCTCGCCGAACTCGAGGCCGTCGTTCTCGTCCCACATCACCTCATACGCCGGGAGGTCGACCAGGCTCGCCGACCACACGTAGAAGCCGTCGCCGTCCTCACGGACGCCGGTGTTCGTCCGCGCGGCGAGCACGGCGCCGGTGGTCGGGTTGCGGACTTCGACGAAGATGCCGCTGCCCAGGCCGCTGTTGCCTTGGTAGCTGGTGACGACCAGGGTGGCCACCTATCCACCGTACCCGTTCATGCCAGCTCCGCCACGCCGTCGACCGTCTCCCAGTCCCACAGGCCGATGTTCCAGTCGGGCGGGACGAGCGTGCCGTAGTCGGCCTGCGCCGCGCGCGTCCAGTTGACCAGCTTGTAGTTGTCGTAATCCGCGATCACCGTCGTCGCGTCCACCGCGTCCAGGAGCACGCCGGCTTTGCCGTTCTCGGTGATCTCAGTGTCGGTCGCCGTCAGCAGCCACCCGCCCGGCTCGCTGCCGGTGGTCAGCCACGCGTTCAGGCGGATCGTCGTGCCGGCGACCTCGAAGCGGATGCGCATGTCGGCGGTCAGGCTGGCGTCCAGGCTGGTGGTCTGCGCGATCACGGTGACGACGCCCGCGACGACCTTTTCGAGTCGTACCCGGTTGGTGACGCCGGTGCCGTACTCGTAGACGGCCTGGTAGCGGTCGTCGTTGGCGGCGGTGCCCTTGTGCCGCGCGACGAGGCACTGCTTGCGGCTGGTCGTCAGGAACGCATTTCGGAAGTCGCACACTTGGAGGCTGTCCGTCGTCTGCTCAGAGCGGAGTGCGCAGACGACTTTCCGGCCGCCGCTGACGGCGGTTGTCGTCGACAAGCGGCCGTAGTTACCGGTCGAGGAGACGAGGAAGCCGATGCCGGTGCCGGTGGTCGTCGAGCGCAGGTAGATCGGCCAGCCCGCCGATGCGCCGACCGCGCCCGAGAACGTGTCGGCGAAGAACGGCGTCGCGTCCGTGCCCGAGCCCGACACCGGCACCGAGTCGGCGTTCCCGTTCCAGTAGTCGCCGGCGACGAGCGGTGGCCGGGTGTAGTCGCTGTTGCCGGTGTTCTGGTAGACCTGGAGGTTGTAGGACTCGGCTGCCGTGCCGCCGATCTTGATCGCGTCCGCGTCAACGTCGATCTCGTTCGCGCGGATCAGGAGGTCGCGGACTCCGGCGAACGGCGTCGGGCTGAGGGATTGGCCGATCACGAAGCCACGGTTGGCCTTGGCGGCGGTGGTGTAGTCGCACTGGTTTCGGCTGATCGCGCTGCGCGCCGATCCGTAGGTGGCGGGTGCCATGGTCGGCAGGGCGGCGCCGTACCAGTTGACGAGGTCGTCGATCGCGTCGCGGAACCAGTTGTCGTTCAGGATCATCTGGTAGCTGTTCTGCTGGCAGGCGACGCAGGCGGTGGCGCACTGGTCGAACAGGTTGCCTCTGATCCGCGTCGGCCCGGCATACACGAACGAGCTGTTCCCAAGGAAGACGCCGCCCTTCGATGCTTCTGGCATCAGGAAGTAGTTGTTCTCGATCACGTCCCAGTAGTCGGCCGCGCCGTGGCTGTTCCACCCGTAGTTGACCGAGCGGCGGAACTGGTTGTGGCGGACGACCTGCTTATGCGACACGCTGTTCGTGATCATGCTGGAGCTGGCCCGGTCCAGGTCGCCGAACACGCAGCCGCACACGACGAGGCCCATCCCTCGCCCGCTCGAGATCATGTAGCGCTGTGACTCGCCAGCGTGGACGCGGGGGTCGGTCAGGGTGAAGTCGCAGGCGACGACGCGGTTTCGGTAGCCGCGCAGGTAGATCGCGTTTCGGTTGAAGTAGCGGAAGCGGCACTCGGCGATCGTGTGGTTCGCGGCGTGCTCGACCGCCAAGAGGGTGTAGTACCCGGTCTCCGTGTTCGACTGGCCCTCCACCGTCAGCTGCTCGATCCCACACCCGCTGATGTCCAGGCGGCCGACGGTGGCGGACACGGTGAACGGCTTCGCCCACGGGTAGCGGACGGTCACCACCTGACCGGCCACGCTCTCCACGATGTTGCAGTCCCACGCGTCGTAGGAGTCGGTCAGGTCGAGCGCCGTCGCGTTCGTCGACGCGATCTCGCTCAGCCAGATCTTGTCCCCCGCGACGAATGGGTGGCCCGCCTCGAGCGTCACCTGGCGACTCGCTCGGGCGACGGCGACGGTGGGGTTGAGGCCGCTGATCGCGCTGGTCGTGCCGCCCCAGCGGATGACGATCTTGTCCGTCCCCGCCTCACTCGTCGACCCAGCGTAGGCCGCCCGGAGGATCGTCGTCGTCTTGGCTGCGCCGCGGATGATGATGTTGCGATCCCCGGCGACCAGCGTCGAGGACAGCTCGGCGGCGGTGAACGCGTACGTCCCGGCCGGGAACAGGACGACGGCGGGGCTCGTCCACGTCGGCGAGGAGGCTCGGGCGGCCGTCAAGGCGTTGGCGAGTTGGGCGCGGATGTCGGCGCCGCTCATGGTGGTCACGTCGAACGTCTTGGCCGGACTGCTGGCCCGGATGTGCAGCTGGCAGGGCCGCGACTTGAGGCCGACCGTCGAGCCGCTGACGGCTGCTACCTGGTAGCTGTGCGTGGTGTGCGCGGTCACGCCCGTGTCCTTGTAGTACCGCTTGTCCCAGTCATCCGCTGCGCCCGCGTCCGTCGTCGTCGCGATCTGCACCCCGTCCCGGTAGACGCGGTACCCGGTGGCGGCCGGGTCGTTGCGGTCCCAGGTGATGAGCGCGTACAGGTTGGCGGGGTCGGTCGGGCCTTGCACGGCGACTGGGTGTTGCGGTGCGAGGGGGCTGGTGGCTGCGGCCAGTTGGCCCATCACCTGCCACTCGTACAGGCGTTCCGACCAGATCCAGCCGAACGCCTCGCCCGCCTCGGGGTGCTGGTTGAACACGACCTCGCCGTCCCGCGTCCCCGCCCGAGTGGGCATCGCATCGCTGGCGCTGGTGAACCGCGAGTCGTCTCCCGCCGCGACGGTACCCGCCGCCTGGCCGACGTCCAGCAACGCTGCGTCGCCGAGGCCGGCGACGTCGGAGTGGTCGATCGGCTGCCACACGAACGCGGCTGTGCCGCCGGTGACGACGGTACGTAACCATTTGCCGTCGTTGGCTACGTCGGGCACCATGCCCACCGCGCCGCCGCTGATCGCTCGGCGGACGCCTCCGCCGGGCTGGCTAATCGCGACGCGGTCGCTCATGGCACGACCACGCCGTTCTTGACCTGCACGACCTTGTCCAGGTTCTCGACGCCAGTCGCGGCTTCGATCTCGTTGCCGGGGCTGGTCACGCCGCTGAAGTCGGGTTCGCTGATCAGGAGCGTCCCGTTGATCGTCAACGGCGTCACACCGTAGATCCGGAACAGGTCGGGCGTCGTCGCGTCGGTGATCGTGAACTTCGCGCGGCGAACGAGGCTGGGACCGAGCACGCTGCCGGTCACCTGGCCGATGTTGAAGCCGCGAATCTGATGGTTCCCGGCGGCGATCCCCGAGATGTTGACCTCGATGTTGTCCCAATCCAGGACACTCGAGCCGTAGATGCCGAAGACGGCGGCCTGGCTGATCGTGCCGCCGCTGATCACCCCAGCGATCCGCACCCGCACGTTGCGCAGGGAGAGCGGCGTCAGCGTGGCGGGCTGGAGGTAGAAGGTGGTCGGGTTGATGCTGGCGGTGGTGATGCTGAGGTTCGGCTCGGAGTACGTGAACCCGTCGACGTGCAGGCCCTTCATCGCGCCGGAGACCTTGATCGCCGTGCCGTCGCTCGTCCAGTCGCTGGTCGTCTTGATCATCGAGCAGGCGCGCACGATCACCCGGCCCAGCGTCACTCCGCCCGTGTTGATGCAGCCCAGGAATCCGCTGGCATCGGCGACGTGCGTGCCTGCCGTCCACCGGGCGTGGCAGTTGCGGAAGGTGATCGTCTGCGCGTCCGGGTTCGTCGGCGTCGCGTAGTTGACGTGCAGGTAGTAGAAGCCGTTGCAGTTCGTCATCGTGCAGTT
>Ga0207687_10000809_pt1 | contig 21144 bp, 27 predicted proteins | sample KBSM54metaG_FD_184399 | JGI IMG/M metagenome (GOLD analysis project Ga0207687, IMG submission 184399) | Miscanthus rhizosphere microbial communities from Kellogg Biological Station, Michigan, USA - KBS M5-4 metaG (SPAdes) (version 2) | ecosystem: Host-associated > Plants > Roots > Rhizosphere >...
GCCTCGGAAACGGAAAGCGGCGCGCCAGCACATTAAGCCACGGATCGGAAAGAATCCCTTGCGTCCCTGGCCTGAGCGACATTGGTTAGCTCAACAGGTGGCGACGATGGCCACGATCAAGCAGTTGACCGCGGAACTTCCGCTCGCTGAGAGGAAGATGGCCGCCAAGAAAAACTTCTGGGTGAGCTTCGGCATGGTCGTGGCCATCCAGAACGAGCTCGACCGACGCCACCGACTCGCCGGATTGCTCGAGTTGGACAATCGCGTCGGCGCGCTCGCACGCGAGGCTCGGTCTCTGTGAAACTCTACGTCGCAAACTTGCCGTTTACCTCGACGGAGGAAGACCTGGCCTTAGCCTTCGCACAATACGGCGAGCTGGACAGCGTCACGATCATCACTGATCGAGAAACGGGTCGATCTCGAGGGATTGGGTTCGTGGAAATGCCATGCCAAGAGGAAGCCTTGCTGGCAATCCAAGAGCTGAATCAGTGTGAACTCGGAGGCCGGCGGATAGCGGTCCGCGTAGCAAAAGAAAAACCTCGCGAGGAATCAAGCTGGCCATCATGAACGAGACCAGAATTCCGCTCGACCATTTCGTGCCGGATTCCGAGGGCGCTTCGCCGGTGCGGAAGGCACCATCAGTCCAGCAACGGGTGAACCGCGAGCGATTTGATCTGCAGGACGCGCTGGTCGTTCTGGGATTTGTATTCCTGGTCGGCGGCATCGCGGCGATCCACGTCCCCACAGCGTTCATTACCGCTGGACTGATGTTTTTCGGCAGCGCTCTCGCGATCGAGCGCGCCAAGAATCCGAATCGAAGTCTGAGTTTGAAAAACCTCCGGAAACGGAAAAGGGAGACCGAAGAATAAATGCATACCAGTGAACTTGACGCCCAGACGCAGGAATTGGCGGCGCTGACAAGAGGCCCGCGACCACAAATCACTATTCGCGAGTTGAACCCGCCCGCGAAGCCTGAAGAAATCCCCTTGCTGCGAGAAGGTCACCGCCTTTTGCCAGCAGGCCAACTTCATGCGGTCTATGAAGAATATGCCGGGCCCGCTCGGCGCATCCAGATTCCAGAGGGCCGCGTCGACATCAAAGTTGGACGAACGCCGGCCGAGTGCGAGTTCCAAATTCCGCGGCCCGGCCCGGAGCAGTTCGGCGGCGTGGTCGAGGTTTACAACCTTACCCCGCGAAGCCACGTGCTGACGCTCAGCCGCGGAGGATTTGGACCCTATGGAAACGTGCCGGTCATGCACCTGGAAACCCCCGGAGCCAACATGCCGATTTTTAACGGCACGCACGGAATTCTCGCGCTCCGCGGCCTGGGGAGCAACGTTCGGCTCTATGCGCACGAAACCGGCTGCTGGGTCATTCTCGGCGGCCACCAGTACGAACTTCGCTAAAGGAGAAGAAAATCATGTTCGCAAAGTTTCGAGGTCAAATGCGGATCGAGGCGGCCATGCTGCTTTCGCAATTGCAGAGTGGTCCGACGATGCCGATTGCGGCGCAGCGCGCGTTCGATTCCGCCAACGCAGCATATCGCGCCGGCAAGCTTCCCCCAGTAACCGGGTCACGCCCCCGGCCGCGGAATAGCGGGGGCATGCCTCCCGCGAATGCCCCAGCGAGCTTCTACGAGCGCTTCATGGCTCGAAAACATCCGCGGCGCACAGTGGTAGCGACAAAGCGAGCGGCGGAGCCTATTCCGCCTGCAGGCGCCCGGGCGAGCGACTTCGAAGGCTGGATGCGGCGCAACCGGCCGGGCCTTGCATCTGACGCTGCTGACGCTGGTCGCAGCGCACATGCTCGACGAACAATAATTCTTGGATTGAAGGTGGTGACTCAATGAAACGATCGAAAGTCCGTATTCTCCAGCCCGTTGCCGGCGAGGATTTTGGTTTTGCGCCCGGAAGCCTTCAGTTCATCGACGCCGATCAGGCTCGCAATTGGGAAGCACAGGGAACGTGCTTTATCTTCCCGGATGAATCGCTTACCGCAGATGAGCGCGCCGCATGCGCGCACGATGGCGGCGAAAAACAGTTCACCGGACCCAGACGAGTGCCGTAGGTTTGCCATCTTCCGCACGCCTTTTTGGAATCGGGGGGCGCGCGACGTTGATGGCATCTGGGAGCGTTGCCCGACATTCAACGCTCCCAGATTCTTCTTTTGCGATCTGGACTCCCTTGCCGGATCACAACATCAACCTTCCGATGCGGGGAAGGCAATCACCAGGAGGGAGGCTGTGTCGTGGTGACGGCAACCCCTCCTGGACTAAAAGAATCGACCCATTTATGGAACTCACTGTCACTGGAATTGAGGAAGTTCAGCGCTTGCTGACCCAAGCACCAAAGAACGTCGTGGCGCATGGCTTTCTGAAAGCGTTGACTGCCGGCGCGAACGTAATCGCGGACGCCGTCGAAGTGCGCACGCCGGTGAAGGCGGAGGACACAGGCGGAATCTTGGATAAGGGTGTGCTCCGCGAATCGCTCATGATCCGCACGGAAATCGATTCCCAGTTCAGGGGCGGCAGGTCCCAAATTGGATTCGGAGCTAACGGCGTTGTGGCGGGCTGGCTGGAATGGGGTCATGCTCTTCGCTCGCACAAATCGAGCGGCAAAAAGGACCTTGGATTCGTCAAAGCCCGTCCATTCATGCGCCCGGCGCTTGCGGCCTCTGCTGACGCTGCGATAGCAGCGTTCGCCGCTTCACTCGAAGAGACAGTTAAGAACGAATTCGGAGGGAAATAATGCCCGCAAAAACCATCGGCGAAGTAAAAATCAACTTATCCGCCGGCACCGCGGATTTCATATTACAAATGGAACGTGCCAACGCGACCGTGCGCAAATTCTCGACGGACGCAACCGGCGGCGTGAGACAGCTCGGCAACAGCTTCTCCGACATGGGCGGGCATGGCGTATCTGGAGTCCAGGCCGTATCTGGTGCCTTGCGTGTTCTCGAAGGTGGCATCACCAATAATCTCCGTGCGGCGGAACGCTTCACGGCGAATATTTTGGGATTGGGCCCTATCCTACAAGCTGCCTTCCCCGTAATTGGTGCGATCGCGTTCGCCGGCATCGTCGAGAAAGTCGGCGGCGAGGTTTACAACTTCTACAAAGAAATGCGTGACGCTCCAGAGAAGATGGCCGGCGCGTGGCGGGCGCTGGGCGCCCCACTTCAACTGGCAAACGATCAGATGCTCGTAAGTATCGATCGCGTTCAGCAAGAAATTGCCAAGTTGGAGGGCCGTCGACAGAGCACCTTAAAACTTTCTATCGATGAAGCCCGCGTTGCGGCCGATCAATTGGCTGACTCTCTCGATAAGGATCTGCAGGCGCTACATCGGTTCCTGGATGAGAATGATTCCAACGTTTTCAAAAAGCTATGGTCCGGAGAGCAGCTCGGCTCGGACTGGGGGTCTGACCCGTTAACCAAGCAGATCGGTGGCTTTACCGGTGCGGGCGGATTCAACGGCGAAAAGTCTGAAATTCTCCAACGCGGTAACGAAGCGCTCGCTAAGGCCACCACGCTAAAAGAGCGGGATGCCGCGCAAACCAAGACGAACATCGAGCTTCTCGATGCTTACGACAAGCAGTTGAAATTGGTCAATACGGAATTGATCAGGAGATATGAAAACAGAATGGGCGGCCCGCTGCCCATCCCCAAAGATGAATACGACATCACCGGCAAGGAAGGTCCCGAGGTCGAACGCGCCAAGGTTGTGCTCGACCAGTTGAACAGGGAGCGCACGAGCATAGTCCTCAAAGGGCAGCAGCGTGACAACGACGCCGCTAAAGAGGCCGCTAAGGCCGCGCATGACAATGCTCGTCTGGAGCGGCCGTTTGAAAACAAACTAGCGGAGCTGAAGGTGCAGGCGGAGGCCGCACAGGCGCGGATGGCCGCTGCCGGAATGAATGAAGCTTCCCGGATGGTTGCGGAGGCCCACGCCAAAGCCCTTATCGACATAGAAGAAGTCGAGAAGGGACTCCAGAGGCTCGGCGATTTGGTGAAGCAGCCAACTCTACCAGCCGCGGAAAAGAAGAAATTTGAAGACCTCCGACTTCAGGAAGTGAGGAATGCCGCGGAAGGCGCTTGGCAGGATAAGCTACGCACCACCACCAAGACCATCACGGACCAGGTCAAGGCGCAAGAGATGCTGACGGCTGCCATCGGCAAGGGATACGAAGCGGTGAAGGCCGCCGCCGTCGAGACGCAGCTTATGTCTTCCGCGGGCGTGGGCGCGGAACACTATAACGATCCCAAGTGGATGAAAGACCATGCGGCCGACGTCGCCAGTTTGCGTGCGCAACTCGGCGGCGCGTACGAATCAAAACACCGTGAAGAAATCGCCAATTCGATCGATAAGCTCGGTGATCAGATCACTCTCGAGATTCGCCTTGCTCAAGTGCAAGTACAGGGTGCCGCGGCTGTCCGGGCGGTAGAGCTGCAGGCGAAATTAGCCAAGATGGAACTGGCCGGCGCCACCAAAGAGCAGATCGCGGCCGAAATCGAACTGAACCGGGTCACACTTCTTAACGAGAGTGCCGCATCGGTCGCCAAAATTAACGACAAGATCGACGCGGTGAAGCGTCTTGCCGCCGCGCAGGTTCAGGGAGCGGAAGCCGTCCGTCAGGCGGAGCTAGAAAACAAGTACGCCGAAATCCGCAAGCAGGGAGGCCCCAGGTTGCCGGGTCTTTCCGGAATGACAGTTGCGGAGGCGAAGGAGCGGGAACACGACCAAGCGGCGCGGGAACTGGAAATCACAGCCAAAGTTTCTCAGCGCATTAACGTCTACAAGGATCACCTCGCACAGCTCGATGAAGAGAAAGCCCGGTTAATCGATATCATCGGCGTCCATAAAGCCACCGCTGATCAGGAGCGCGCGTTGCGGGATATCGAAAACGAACGGCTGAAGATAATGGTTCAGCAGACCATCGAACTAGGCTCGGCTCGTGACGGCGTAAAAGCGTTCTTTCTGGAGATGCAGAAGGAAGGAAAGACCGCGGCGCAAAGCGTCTACGATTCTCTGAATTCCGCACTAGACCAAACATCCGACAATCTCGCAAAGCTACTGAGCGGACAGAAAACGAGCTGGGCGAAAGAATTCCAGAGCATCGGCGAGAGTCTGATCAAAGACGCTATCAAAAGCGATCTTCAAAAGGGTTTGGGTGCGCTCGGCAAAGCATTCCCCAAATTAAGCGGCATAACGAATCAGGCCGCGACCAGTTTGGCCGGCAAGCCGGATGGAACCAAGCAAAGCCCGTATCACGTCATCATAGAGGGCGCCGCCGGCGGCGGATCCTTCAAGATACCTGGACTCGGCCCTAAGCAACAGCAGGACACTGGCGGTCCGGGCGGCACTGTTTTCGGCGGAGGCAGCCAGGCGAATCCGGCGATTTTCTCTTTCCTGGATTTGCTGAGCAAGAACGCTCCAAGGTCCGGAGGATTCAATCCCCGAATTGGCGGTATTGGGGAGGACGGGGAGGCTGCCGCGGTTAAGACCGGGATTGAGAATTTGCTCCCATTTTACCTCCGGCGAAAGGGTTTCCCGGATAGCCGCGACCCCGACCCTTCGCCCGACGGTAGCCGCGTCGGATTGATCCCCAGAACTTTTAACGTCGACGGTAGCGTCACACTCGGCCCGAGACTCCGCGGTCCCGCTTTGCCGCCTCCAAAGAAAAAGAAGGGAATTTGGGACTGGATCGGCCTCGGACTCAAGGCCTACGGAGCATTTTCCGGCGGTCTCGGCGGTCTCGGCGGCGGTGGAGACACACCAGACGTTTCCAGCTCGATCACTTTCCCCAGCATCGAGGCGCGTGCTATGGGGGGCCCTGTGTCGCCTGGCACGGCCTATCTCGTGGGTGAGCATGGAGCTGAGCTCCTCCTGGGAGCATCCGGACGGATCGCAAGCAACACAGAGTCAATGCGGATGCTTAACGGCAGCAGTGTTACTCACAACTATCAAATCGATGCCCGCGGCACGGATCCCGTACAAACCGAACGCGCCGTACGGGCGGCCATCGCGGCATCGCACAAGGACGCGGTCAGTACTTCCATTCGTGCCGTTAGCGATCAGGGCCGACGTATGCCGGCAGGAGCGAGGTAAAAGGAATATGAAATCAATTGTAGACACTAATCCAGATTTCACCGCACTGAATCCCGGTTTGCGCGATGGAATCCGTGAATCGGAAACCGGACTGCGCGAGATCATGGTCACGTTCTTGGAAGCGTTGCCGGAAGAACTGCGGCCATTTCTCGCCGGAATCGTCGAGGAATTCCCGCGACGGTTCTTATTGACACAGCTCGAACTGTACAAGGAATTTGACGGCCACCAGCGTCGGCTTGAGGAAGCGGCCCAGGTTCATCTGCGATTGCTTGAGGGAAATCCGGCGGGATTGCAGAAGCAGTAAAGGCGGCGAAACCAACCAATTGGGGATAGCCAGTTTCGCCGCCGGTGTGCTGAGGTTTGTTGTAGAGGGATTATATCAGCGTTCAGGCAGCCTTGTGCGCGTGGCCCTTCCGCGCGCGCCGTGGCTTCGGTTTCGTGGTGGTGGAGACGGGCCGGGGAACGGTGGCTGGCTCTGCTGACGGATCGCCCTCACGGCGCATAACTGGAAACAGCAGGTCAGGGCGCCGCTCGGCGAACTGTTTCGCCGCGTTCAATTGGTCCTCCCATTCTGTAATCGCCAACGTTAAGGAACTGGCGATTTGTAGTGGCGACGGATGGCGATCTCCAGGCAAATGATTGGTTGCGATCGCATGAACTTGAAGATCGAGCCATGCCTTGAACCAACCGACGCGACGAATCGCGGTGACGGTGAAACCGAGGATTTCAAGTTCATCGGCGGCGAGAATTTGCAGCGGATGGCTTTTCATCTGACCGCCGAGAACCCCTCTGGCATCAGGATGATCAGAGAGAGCCAGCGACTCGTTGTTGTACAGGAATTTCGAGATCTGCGTGCGAATGACCTCAGCATGTTCCGGATAGCTGCCGAGTTCTGCGGAGACTTCGACAATCGCCTCCAGTGCATCGTAAAGTGCGCTAGTATCGCCTTCGCGAAGGATTCGAAGACAAGCGGAGAGAGTAGCACTTTCTTTGCGGGATAGCGCCTCAGCGTCGCCGGTGGGGTCAACCAGGATACCGGACTCTTTTTCTTCAGGCATGGGTAGTCTCCTTCCGTGCGATTATGGCTAACGCCGGCTTCCGATTCCGTTCCGCTCTCACTCGTGCGATGTTTTCGGCGATCCACGGTTCCTTCAGAAGAGCCTTGGGCACGGGCACCGATTCAGCAAACTCCGTGCCGGTTCCGAGCGCGGCGAGCATTGCTGTGCGGCAAACATCCAGATAACCTGGCCGACAGTCAGCCAGGATGGTTTCTATCTCGGCGACGTTGGTCCGCATTCTCCTGACAGCTTCGATTTTCCTTAACAGCCGGTTACGCTCGTCGCCGGCCTGGGTGATTTGTTCGGGCATTTTGTCTCCTTTTATTGGTTGGAACGAATGGAGACGCGGAGATTGCTTTGGTGGTCAGGCGTTTCGGAAAATAGGAGCCAGATCATTGATGCGCTCACCCGCGTCTTTGGTTTAGGGACCGGCGGGTGTTCAAGCACCTTCCGGTTCCGTTTGAAGTGTACACTGGCTTGCTTCCGAATTGCAATACTTATTTTATCATTGACTCATCTGCTCATCTGCTTTACCATGTCCCCATGGCACCTAAGGCTAGTACCAGCAAGGTTATCGTCTCCGAGAGAGCGTTGTTTCAGCGGATCAATCGAAAGCTGCTTCCGGATGAAGAGAAGCTGATGACCTCCCGCAGTGCGCGGATGCAGCTGGACGCCGGCCGATTCTACATCATCGACATCCGAAGGAACCTTCTGCTCCACAAGGATGTTGACCTTGTGGAACTTGGTCGCGAGCTCAAAGTTCTACAGCCGTGGGAAAAGGTGGAGTAAGGCAAGTGACCACCTTTGTCGATGTCACCGGCTTGTACGAAAGGCGCGTGGCTAGCGTTCGCGGATACATAATGCGTCGGCTGAAACGAAACGAGACGATCCCACTGCGCGATGTAATCGCATGGGCGCAGCCGCGACATCCAGGAATCCAGGAAGCTGAATTGGTGGGTATCGTTAAGCGCGTGCTCGAAGGAACCGCGAAGGCGGGGAGGCGGAGGTAAAGCCGCCCATTCCTTATGGGTTCTCCAAAACTCAAGCGTCCGCCTCCACTTAGCCTGACAGAGAAGGGTCTACGTCAATTGAGCAGGGCGTTCGATGAGGCGCGAGACGCAATTGTCGCCCCACTCAATTCGATGGTTATGGGCTACCACTTCACTCGGCGAGACGCCGCCCGAAGCATCTTGCACTCACGGGTACTATGGGCCAGTGATTTACGCGTATCCAAGAATGACAAAAATGAGCTCTTCTCCGGTTTCGAAATCCTGAGGCAAGCGATAGAAGGGAGCTCGGTTATTTCCGAAATGGGCGACAAGATTCCAGAACTGCTTCGGGACCTGTGTTACCACGCCGCATGCCTAAGTTCGGAGTGGAACACAGAAAGGCAGTGGGCCGATTTCGCCGGCGGCGGAACGGGTTGGGCGATTGGCTTTGCCCTGGAGCCGATGAATAAGATTTGCATCAGGCTGAACATTCAGCATTTTCCAATCAACTACGATGTGCCTTTGCAACTGTCGTTGTTCAAGGGCTATCTCACCGCCGCCGAGAACTTGGCGTGGGAGGAACTCTCAGATTTAGGCCGCAGAGAATGGTACGACAAAATGTTGCTGGGTCTCGGGACTCTCGCGTTCGCTAGCAAGAGCCCAAATTACTCGTCAGAACGAGAATTGCGACTCTGTATCACTTGTGATGACGCGTTCAAGAAGGTTCCGGCTTTATCGTACTGTGCGAGGGAACTTCCACTCTGTACTTCGCAAACAATCCGGGAAGTAATACTGGGAGCGGAGTGTGACGACTCGGTCGAAGAAGTCGCTCAGTTCTTGAAAGAACACGGATATTCAAGGGCCACCGTGCGAAGAATCGATAAATCACTATCACTATTACACTGAGGACTAGAGATTAGAAAACGGGCATGCTGATATGATGATCCGCCCTGTCATTCAGTTCGTTGGCAAACGGAAAAGCTCCGATCCTAAGGTGATCCGCGAGCTCATGTCCGACGCCGATTACAAACTCGTTCGCGAGATCCTTAGGGGGTTTTCCGCTGATCGGATCTTTTTCTCCTACTGCACGGAGGATGACACTCTGATCTGGCACAGCGGAACTGCCAGGCCGTGGAAACGCGACGACGATGGATCCCAGTTTTTAACATTTGCAGCAGGTAAGAGCAATATCCGCCTCGCCGCTCTTGCTCTGAACTACTTCAAGAAGTATTGCTCCGGTTCACATATAAACGGGACTATCAAGGCTGCGCGCTTGGCGCGGCAAGATCGCTTGATCGAGAAATAGGGGAAATCCTGATGGCCGTCCAAAAACCGGCAAGCTGGAACACGCCGCCGGGCCCCAAAAGGAGATTGAATGAACATAACTAACTTGCAAGAGGCAATCACTGCGTGGGTTCGTAGTAGATCCACTGCTTTGCCTGATCCAACTATTGAGAATCTGCGCTACAACACTATTCCGCAGGTCGATAAGGTCTTCACTTACGTCTTAGGGAATACGCCGGTGCTTTTGTTCATCGACAGTGCGGAACATTGCTGGTTCCTCACAGATGAGCTCGCAATTGGCGTGAGGATTATGAAAAACGGAGAGCCCGTAGCCGCAACATGCTATAACCCAGCCCGCGATTTCAAACTGGTTAGCGTGGATGCTCCCACCGACCACGGAAATCAAATCACCGTTACGCTCTTGCATGGTTCGGAACAAATCAGGATGGAAGGATCGGACGATAATGGAGAAGTTTTGAAGAGCATCCTCCCGCTATTGTTGGGCCGCAAGCTCGCGGCTCGCCAGGCAGAATGATCCGCAGGAGACTATTGTGCCTTTGCCACCGAAACGAGCCCTCGATCTGAGGAAAAAAGCCATGCTTTACCTGCTGGTCGATGGCGACGGACAGTTCTGTCGCTCACTTGAATGGTTCGAGCAAAAAAATACGAACGTTCCAACGGGCATCTGGAGCCTGTTGCTTCAAGAGGGCTTCGTCGACTGTTTCGCCCCGGGAGGTCCAGCGTGGCGCCTGACTGTTACAGGATGGATTGAGGCGTGCCGGTTACTACGTACGGAGGTTGACCTGGACGTGCGATTCGGCAAGTTGGCTGCTCACCTCAAAGGCCTGAATTCGCGCGAGGAGATCCTTGCCGAAAGTCACACCGGTCAAATCGCCGCTGCAACGGGACTACCTGAGCGGTGGGTATTCGATGCGATCGACGGTCAAATGGCTGAAACGGTCTTCGGTAAACATGGCGCGAGTCTCGCGGATAGGATGGGCGGCGTCGAGATTCCAGGCTGCATCGGAAACTCGCTCTAAAAAAAGCGACGTTGCGCGCGCGTTGAAGCTGTAAAGTTATGTCAAGTTCTCCGAATTGCGCTCCCGATAATTCGAGGTAGCCACCGAGGGAGCCACGGCGAAGGAAACGGGTGGAAACCATGGACGATTCACCATGTGAAAGCTTCAGCGCGTGTTGATAATAGACGCCTATTGAAGTGGTGGACGCAGCCCCGTACAACTACGAACCAGAAGGTCGCATGTTCGAGTCATGCCGGGCGCACCACTTAAGTCTAAATTCGCTACGCACTTACAGGCAGATTTGAGCACTCGTGTTCAAAATCAGAGTATGCCCAGTTTTGTGCCCACTCAACGCCACGCGGACCTTCTCGACCGCCGCGGCCAGGTAAGCTAGATCCTCGCACGTCGGCACCACGGTAGCTGCTCTCGCTCCGCTACATAGAATCCACGTGAACTCCACGAAATCTCCACGAGTTTAGAAGTGAAAACCCATATCCTGAAGTGGCCGTGAGGGGAACATTTGTAGTTCAGCTTCGGAACTTCAGCCAGCGCGAGCCTGATCGGCTGGAAGGGTTGGTTGAGGAAGTAGATACCGGCAAGCAGAGGCATTTCAAGTCTGAGAACGACCTGATCCGATTCATGCGCGAGCGCGTCGCGGACATCCAGGACTCACCAAAAGAACAAAGGACAGATGAGCCCGGTTACTATCGTTCCTGAACGGTCTGGTTCGATCCCTGCGGCGGTCGCTGTTGGCATTGTCCACGATCTGCGCAATCCATTGACGGCGATCCACGGATGCGCGGAGATGTTACTCGACTCCAGGCTGTCCCAACCGCAGGTCCAGCGGATCGCTCAAAATATCTATGGCGCGTCGGTCCGCACGCTTGAATTGCTCGAAGAGTTCTTAGAGCGATGCAGGGAGACCGGGAAGGGACGCGAGTCCTGCGATCTTCGTGAGGTGGTTTCAAATGCCGTCGACGTAATCAGTCATAGTGCTGAAGTTCAATCCGTACGAATCATTCGAGACGTGCCTGCAGGGCTGAAGATCGTCGTGGACCGGCATCGTGTCCGCCGGGTTCTAGTTAATCTGATGGTGAATGCGCTGGAGGCCATGCACGATGGAGGAACACTTCACATTTCCGCAGTCTCCGAACCCAACGCCGTCCTGATTAAAGTCCGCGACACAGGACCTGGGATCGCTCCGGAGATTGAGAGCCGCCTATTCCAACCGTTCGCAACTGCAGGCAAAGTCGGGGGCATCGGCCTGGGTCTTGCCACTTCACGACAGGCTATCCTTGATCACGGCGGCGAGATGTGGGCAGAGTCATCCGAAAGAGGCGCCTGTTTTGCTTTTCGTCTGCCCACGACAAGCGCGAATGCGCACCGCCGCCTGCTGACACCTCACGACCAAGAACGCGCCGAACCGGTTTCCCGGTAAGGAGCAATTCCTCTTACGGCCTCTTCTCGCATCGGGAAATCGAGAAATCTCCTGGACTGGCAGTTTGACCGGGGATTCGTCCTTCAGGGCAGGCGGGAGTTTTGTAAGGAGGGAAAGAAACATAGGCGCCAACATCAAACCGTCTTGCCCCCTCTGCCTGGGAGTCAGCCCCTGCTTACAACACAAGGGTTTTCGCCTCCGGGTTTGAGTGAAAGTCGGCGCCTATCGATGAAAGAGCCGGGGCCGCGGTTACATGCGACTCTGGTTGCGCCTCAGAAAGTAGCAGCCGACGCCAACAAGCCCGAAAGCCATCATCGTAAGGCTGGATGGCTCCGGCACCGCGGAGGTCATCGTAAAGTTGGACGCGGAAAAAGTGGAGAGTTCGTTGCGGCCGTTTGCGCCGTTCAGGTTCAACATGCGAGCAAGAACCTTCAAGTCCGCGTTGCTGTCATTGAGATCCGTCGAATACACCAAGCGCGGCAGATCGAGGCCTTGATTGAAGTACACGAAGAATCCCGCGCCCGGCGTCGTGATCTGGTTCGCGATAAGGGTCGCCGCGTTGCCCGCACCGAACGGGGTGCCCGGATTGTTGTCGTCGTCGAAGTTCTCCAGCACAACCACATTGACGCCGCCGGTTGGAATGTTGGCCGCCAAAGCGTTCACGAAATTGACAGTGCCCGCCGTGTTGAAGACTGCTGGATCAAGCGAGAAGACATCAGTGGCGATAGAAAAGTTAATGAAATCCTCGCCGCCGACAATTTGTCGCCCGGGGGTGTTCAAAACATTCGTTCCGGCGAACGGGTCTGTATCGAAAGTGAAAGTCGTTGCATGCGCGGTCGAGCACATGATAGCGAGCGCGATCCCCATGCAATATTTAGTGAGACTCAATTTGTTACTCCTTTAGAACAAGAATTACGTGCAGAACGTTTGAGTTTCGAAACGGATACCCAATATGTTTCCGGCACAGCACCAGAGTATGGGAGTAGAGAAACCCAGGCGTGACGTTTCCGTTGCTTTTAAGTCCGATTTTGTGTTCGCTGATGTAGCCGAAACTCTGGCGGGACTGTGAGCATCTAAGGCCAAGTTGCAACTAAGCCACTGGTATAATACAGACCGCATTCCGGCAGACGTTCTTGCCCCCACACGAACCGGGAACTTGAGGATGAAAGCATTCGGGCCGTTCCGGCTTGACACCGTCAACCACTGCTTGTGGCGCGGCCAGGAGCGTACCCCTCTTACGCCCAAGGGCTTCGATGTGCTGCGCTATTTGGTGGAACACGCGGATCGCCTGGTGACTCAGGACGAATTACTGGAAGCCCTGTGGCCTGAAACCTACGTCAACCCAGAAGGTATCCGAAAGTATATTTTGGAAATCAGGAAGGTTCTGGGCGATCGTCCGGACCAGGCTGCGTTCATTGAAACACTACCGAAACGCGGATATCAATTTGTAGCTCCTGTCACCGAAGACAGCCAGGCGAAACATCGGGCGCCGCAACCGCAACCCACGGGGAATGTCGTGGGGCGCCAAGCGGGAATCGCGCGGCTGGATGGTTACCTGCGACGAGCATTGGATGCCGAGCGGCAAATTGTTTTCGTCACCGGTGAAGCGGGAATAGGCAAGACCACGCTTGTGGATGTGTTCCAGCGGCAGGCGTCTCACATCCCTAACCTTAAAATCGCTCGGGGACAGTGTATCGAGGGTTTCGGGGGCATCGAAGCGTACTACCCAATGCTCGAAGCGCTGGGCTCGCTGCTTCAAAACGCGGACAACAGCTCTTTAGTCGAGATACTGGCCCAGCGAGCGCCCACTTGGCTGATTCAGTTTCCGGCCTTCGTAAAGTCTGAGCAAAAAGAGTCCCTCAAGACGGAGATATTGGGGAGTACTCGCGAGCGGATGGTGAGGGAACTGTGCGAGGTTCTGGAAATCATCAGCGCGAAAACACCGTTGATGGTGGTGCTTGAAGACCTCCACTGGGTGGATCCTTCGACGCTAGACCTGCTCTCGGCGCTGGCCCGGCGGCGCGACCCGGCTCGGCTGCTCCTGGTCGGGACCTATCGGCCTGTGGATGTTGTGCTCTCCCAGGGTCCACTCAAAGCTCTAAAACAGGATTTACTGGTTCGCGGGTTGTGCCACGAACTTGCCATCGAGTGTCTGGAGGAATCCGATGTTGCTGACTACCTGGCAAGAACGTTCACCGCCGAGAGCGTTCCCTCTGGCTTTTCAAATCTGGTTCACCACAACTCGGGCGGCAACCCGCTGTTCATGAGTGCAATTGTGCAGGACATGTTGAACAAGGGCTTGATCGCGGAGGATCAGGGAAGAATGATTCTGACCGCGCCGATCGAGGAGATCTACCCCGGCATCCCGGAGACCCTCCAACAGATGCTGGAGATTCACCTCGAACGGTTGAGTCCGGAAGACAGGAAGGTCCTCCAAAGTGGCAGTGTGGCAGGAGAGCGTTTCTCGGTTTGGGCAGCCAGCGTGATGCTGGACGATTCTCCGGCCTCCATTGAGGAGCAATGCGAGAACCTTGCAAACCGGCAGCAGTTCATTCGCTCGGTTGGGATTCACGACGCCCCGAACGGGTCCGCCTCGGCGCACTATGAATTCAGACACGCTCTTTACCGGCAGGCTCTCAATCGCAGCCTGTCCGGTCCCCGCCGGGCACAACTTCACCTGCGCCTGGGTGAACAGCTAATGCCGATTTGTGCGGCGGGAAAATCGGAATTGGCCTCGGAGCTGGCGCTGCACTTTGAAGAAGGCCGCGATTATGAGCGCGCGGCCCGTTGTTTGATGCTGGCCGCCGAGAATACGCAGAAGCGGTTTTCCTATCGTGATTCCATTCAAGTCCTTCGCCAGGCCCAAGAACTGATCTCCAGCCAGAGGCCGTCCAAGAGATTTGAGCTCGAGACTCAAATTCTTCAGCGAACTGGCGACGCGCAATTCGCTCTGGGGGAGATGTCGGCATCTGTGGAGTCTTACGAGGGTGCGGCGGACCTGGCGGCGCAAGCGGGCCTGCGAGCAGAACAAGTCACATTGTTGATGCAGATGGCCCTTCCGGCGTGGTTCATCGACCAGGGCCGTGGCGACCAGGTGCGCGGCGGCCAAGTCCTGCAGCAGGCACTCGATGTGAGTCGGAGCCTCGCCGATCCGCTGCTTCTGGCCCGGACCGAGTTAGCAGCGGCTTGTTTCAGGTTGCTGTACGACTCCTGGCGAGCGGAGGATCTAGACGTCTGCGTCCGTGCCGAGAAGGCAATTCGCTCTCTTGACGGACCCGCCTCGCCCTTGCACCCCTACCATCTCTACGTCCAAGTGCTTAAGGGGGAGGTTAAGCAGGCTCTGGAAGTGGCGGAGGTCATGATCAGCAACGCGACCGGCCCGACTGCGCACATGGCTGCCTTGGGCGCGAAGGGCTTGGGCATTTTCTCTTCAGGCAGGTTTGGAGAAATGCTTCGCAACATTCGGAGAGAAAGAGAATTGGCGAGGAAGAACGAATCGGAGGCGTGGATGTGGGTTCTGGCCGAGTCATGGTTGCGGCTGCTTTGCTTCGACTTTGAGGGAGTCCGCCGCGTGGCGGAAATTACGATGGCCAGCGATGTGGAGTCGCATGCTATTTGGACCAGGACCGCCGCTCGGATTTCCGCCGGTTATGCCGACATCTTTCAGGGGAATCACGAAAGGGCTTGGCAATCGTTTGCTGAAGTCCGCGATTATGACATCACGCCCAAATTCTTTCTCCATTGGCACTGGCGAATGCACGCCGAGTTGGGAGCGACAGAGGCGCGATTGAGCGCAGGCGATCTCCCGCAGGCTCGGCGCGAGGCTGACGAGTTCTTGGAGTCCGCTCTCTCGGTCGCGGATCCCAGCCTGCGAGCTTTCGCCTGGGAAATCAACTCACGAGTGGCTCGGGCGGAGAGCAACGGACGGAAGGCGCGGGAGCACATCGACAACGCGCTTGCGCTCGTGGACAAGTTCGAGATTCCCGTTGCGGGCTGGCAGGTCCACCGCACTGCCTGGGACATTTGCCGGGACGAAGGGGATCACGCGAAAGCCGAAAGCCATCGCCTTCGCGCCAGTAAGTTGATCATGAAAATTGCGGACTCCTTTGAACGGGACGAGCCACTCAGGGCGTGCTTTCTGGGAGTTCCGCCGATTCGGCGAATTTTTGAAGAGGCTACCTCTGCCTGACGGCGTGAAGACGAGCCTCGGCTCGGAACTCGATGGAGTGAGACAGGAGCCGATGCATTCACGATAATGGAATGGATGGGGCATTCCTCGGTCGTTCCGCAAAAATCCCTTTCGAGTTGGTCGGACGTAAAAGGCTGCAGCTACTTACTTTTCAAATAATGCCCGGGTGGCGAAACTGGCAGACGCAAGGGACTTAAAATCCCTTATTCCGTAAGGAGTGTGTGGGTTCAAGTCCCACCCCGGGCACCAAACCTATCGACAAGTTGCGGTCGTTCGTGGGATCAAGGCTCTCGGGGCTGGGTAATCAGCACGAGCGGCTGAACACCCAGAGCGCGATGGCGCACTACCTGGCGGGTTGGGGCGTCTGCATATGCTGCCACGACTTTTCATTCTCCAGGCAGAACTCGTCGATCAATTCCGTATCCAGCTCAAGCGCCTGTTTTATCGCCACAGTCCACGGATGCGTGTACACCTTGGGATCGTCGACAGTGATTTCCACCTCGAGCGTTCCATAGTTCGGGCGGCGTAGCCGTTCGGTCATTTTCGCAGCGCTGGTCAGCGGGGCGCCGCTCATGTCGATCCACAGATCGTCGCGGAGGCCAGTCGTCCGAATCACCAGCGTGTCGCCCTCCCACGTAGCGGTCGAGTAGCCATTCCACGTGGGATTCGGATCGTCGGGCTGAGGACGGCCGTCAATGAAAATCTGCCGGTACATCGCGTTCACTTCATAGAGCAGCACCAGCAGCCGTGGTGTGTGCAGCGCCTTCGTGAGGTGCGGCATCCCCCATGTGCGCGGAGGATTGTCGGGCAGACAGCGGACGTGTGGATCGTCTTTGCTGAACCTGTGCTTCACGAGTTCGGCGGCCCAGGGTTGATACGGGAGACCACCGGGCAGGTCCTGGCCGATGTTGAGTGCGAGTGGAGAGCCCCCGATTTCGAGCCCGCAGAATTGGCCTGTCGCCGGCACGCATTGATTGATCACGGCCGCGTGCCAGATGCCGGAGAAGTCAGGCTTCCCGTCGGGCAGTCGCGGCGGTTTGGCGGTCAAATCCGGACTCCCGTCGGACTTTCTCGGCACGCCGGCCGTGGGGTAGTGCACCCACTGTCCGAAGGCGAGAGCCGGCGCCCCGATCACCGCGATCATGACGAGAACAAGCACGTCGAAAAGTCCGTTCCGTCTCTGCCGTTCGACGAAATCCGCATTCCGCATACACCCTCCATGTTGAGTTAGGAACAAGTCTATCGTGGAGGATCAGGAGATGGGACACAGCGTCCACCCTCGCTTCTCCTCACGACCGGCTAAGATGGCCTAGATGAGACATCACGGGCTGGTCCTCCTGTTCGTGGTTTTCTCCGTGGGGGGCGCACGCGCAGTGGCTGAACGTTCCCACGCCAGGAACGCCCCGCATTCGCGACGGCAAGCGTAACCTGGCCGCCCCGGCACCGCGCGCCGCTGACGGCAAGCCGGACCTCTCGGGTGTTTGGATGCATGAGCTCGCCTCCATCGCGGAAATGACGCGCCTCTACGGGGCGAGCATCGATGCCGCCGTCAAAGTAGACGTTCCGGGAATAGTGACGCGCTGCGTATCACGGAACGCTTCCGGCGCCGCGACTTCGGAAACTTGGATTACGAAATGACCTTCGACGACCCCAAGATGTACACAAAACCCTTCACCCTCAAGATTCCCCACGATCTTCTAGGCGACTCCGGTATCTTCGAAAGCTTCTGCGACGAGACGAGAAGGACCGCGCCCACCTCCAAAAGTAAGTATCGGTGACCAGTCGTCCAAAACAGCGTTCGATGAATGCCGGTTGTACCTGATGGCCACTGGTCAACGTGTATCCGGGAAGAGACGCGGTTGTCTCCAACCACGCACACATCCTCCACCGAGAGCGGAGAGCGTTGGGCTTAACTCCTAATACGCCTTCCCTATCTCGCCGAAAAAGATCCGCACAAGCAGCGGCAGCGGTTGGTTGGAAACGTGCTTTCACGGCTTGGGGGGCTGTCTGCGCTTCGATGAGACTATCCAGGGAAGCGCGGATCATGCTCCTTCTACTCCCTCTTTGGGCCACACAGGCGCTGGCTCAGGAAACGCCCTCCAGCGAAAGCCTGACGGACATGAGCATTGAGGAGTTGATGTCGCTCCGCATCGAGTCCGTCTACGGCGCCTCGGGCTTCAAGCAAAAGGTGACGGAAGCACCCGCCGCCGTTACCATCATCACCTCGGACGACATCCAACGATACGGCTACCGAACTCTCGCGGACATCTTGCGGAACGTCCCGGGCTTTTACGTGACCTACGATCGGAATTACAGCTATCTGGGGGTGCGCGGTTTTGGTTTGCCCGGGCAATACAACAACAATATTGCTTTGCTAATCGATGGCCACCGGCTCAATGACAATATTTTCGACGCCGCCCTGATTGGAACGGGGTTCCCGCTGGACATCGATCTGATCGACCGCGTTGAGGTCATCCGAGGGCCCAACTCTTCTCTCTATGTAGCCAGCGCGTTCCTGGGGGTGATTAACGTCATCTCCAAGCGCGGACGCGACCTCTCCAAGGTGGCTGTGGCCGGCGAAGTGGCCAGCTACCGGACCTACAAAGGCCGCGTCAGCTATGGCAATACGTTCAAGAATGGCCTGGAGCTGCTTCTTTCCGGCACCTTCTACGATTCCCAAGGGCAAGATCAGCTTTTTTTTAAGGAATTCGACAGCCCGGCCACGAACCACGGCATTGCAATGAACGCAGATAGTGACGACTTTCACCAGTTCTTTGCCAATGCCTCCTGGGGCGGTTTCACGTTGCGCGGTGTATTTGGATCGCGTGACAAGACCATTCCGACTGCTTCCTTCGGAAGTGCCTTCAACGTCGCCGGGACGCGCACCATCGACGGGCGCGGCTTCATCGACCTGATGTACGAGCGCCAGCTCGCTCATGGATGGAACCTAAGCAGCCGCACCTCCTACGATCAGTTCAACAATGATGGCACCTATGAATATGATTATTCCGCTGCGGGCGGACCATCCCGGGTCATAAATAAGAACTTCGCTCACGGCAAGTGGGTGGGCGAAGACCTGACCGTCTCCAAGCAGATGTTTGGGAATCAGCGCTTCAGCATAGGAGCCGAATTCCGCTTGAACTTTCAGCAGGATCAAGGAAATTACGACATCGAGCCGTTCGTTCAATACTTTAGTGACAGCAGGGTCTCCACTGTCGCTGCCTTTTACGCTCAGGATGAAATTCGCCTTCGCAAAGGTCTCATCTTGAATATTGGCCTCCGTTATGACCGCTATTCGACATTCGGCGGTACGACCAATCCGCGCGCTGCTCTGCTTTACAATCCTTGGGAAAACACGACCTTCAAGTTTCTCTACGGACAATCCTTTCGCGCGCCCAACTTGTTTGAGCTGTACTACGATGCACCGGGCAACCAAGCCAACCCCTCGCTCCGCCCCGAAACCGTGAAGACCGTGGAGTTGGTATGGGAGCAATACTTTTCCAGGCATTTCCTGCTGGCCGTCTCCGGTTTTTACTATCCCATCCGAGGGCTGATAAACCAGCAAGTCGACTCGAGAAGTGGGGATGCGGTTTTCCTCAATGCCGGATCGCTGGACCTTCGAGGTCTGGACTTCTCGGTATCGAGAAGTCTGCCGGGCGGACTGGAAGGCGGGCTGAGTTATTCCTTTCAAGACCTGACGAACACGAGTTCGCGAGTCGCGGTGACCAATGCTCCGAGACATCTGGCCCAGGCGAGCCTGAGCGTGCCTGTGGTCCAACGTAAGATCTTCGCGAGTGTGGATCTTCAATACGTCAGCAAACGAGCCACGCTGGCGGGTGTAAATACAAGAGCCTACATCGTTCCCAACTTCACGCTGCTTAGGCGAAGTGTTTCAGACAAATGGGAACTCTCCGCGAGTCTCTATAACGCGTTTAACCAGAGATATGCCGACCCGGCGGGCTACGGATTGGCCGAGAACACTATCGTCCAGGATGGACGGACGTTTCGAATCAAAGTCGGATACAAATTTCACTGATGAATGGTCCTTGGCACAAGCGAGCCTCTTCCTGCATCGCCTTCTTGATGATGGTCCTGTGGGTTTTCTCCAGTGCTCCTCCCAGGGCTTTGGCGCTGAACGGGGAAGACGTGGAATATCCCGCCAAACTCGCTTTTCTGTATAACTTCGCCAAGTTTATCGAGTGGCCCCCGGGCTCATATCGCTCTCCGAATTCGCCGCTTGTGATCTGCATCGCGGGTCATGATCCTTTCAGCGCAGGCACCGAAAACGAATTGCGTACCCGCACAGCGCTGGGCCATGCGATCGAGATCCGAGTATTCCTGGCAACAGATACGTCGAGCATCTGCAGCATGGTTTTCATCCCCGTTACGGAAAGAGATCAAGCCGACAATATTTTGCGAGGGTTGAAGGGATCCAACACTTTGACGGTTGGCGAAATCGAGGGTTTCGCCGCACGGGGCGGGATGATCAACTTAACGGTCGAAGGAAACAGACTCCATTTTGAGATCAACCGCCTTGCGGCAGAACGCGCCGGCTTCAAGATCAGCTCGAAACTGTTCAATTTGGCGAAAATCGTCCTGGATGACGAGCGGCGCTGACGAGCGGCGCTATTGATGGCTGCCGGTTAGATACAGACCCGCCACGCCGATCACGATCAAGAGGGTGGAGACCGATCGCAGCACGGTCACTTCTTCTTTGAACCACAGGACGCCCATGATGGCCACCATCAGCGTTCCCACGCCCGACCAGACTGCGTAGGCAGTTCCCACGGGAATCTTGGAGACGGCTAGAGACAGGCCAAACAGGCTAACCAGGTAAAAGGCGAACATCAGGACAGTGGGCCACAGCCGCGTCATGCCTTCGGTAAATTTGAGGGTCAGGGTTCCCGCCACCTCAAACACGATCGCGAAGAACAGGATGACCCAGCTCACTGGTTTTAAGTGCAGATCATGCCAGCGTTAGCGAAGGCTCAAGATCCGTGCGCATCTGGTCATAGATGCTGGCGGTGGAGGATTCCTCGCAAACCCGCATGTACTCGGTAAACT
>Ga0207687_10000810_pt1 | contig 21137 bp, 20 predicted proteins | sample KBSM54metaG_FD_184399 | JGI IMG/M metagenome (GOLD analysis project Ga0207687, IMG submission 184399) | Miscanthus rhizosphere microbial communities from Kellogg Biological Station, Michigan, USA - KBS M5-4 metaG (SPAdes) (version 2) | ecosystem: Host-associated > Plants > Roots > Rhizosphere >...
CGATCGCCGTCAGCGAGATCTCCTGCGGGAACGTGATGCCGTCGCCGCGCTTGCCGGTCATCTCGCCGCGCCACCGCCCGCGCTGATGCACGACCGGCAGGATGAAATTCGAGATCCGTTCGGCGTCCGCCGGATCGAAGAGATCGAGCAGCGGCAGCCCGAGCATGTGATGCGGACTGGGGAACGCGTACAACTTCGCCAGCGCGTCGTTGAGATAGGTGAACTCGAGCCGCTCGTTGACGATGGCGATGCCGTCCATCGACGCGGTCATGGCCGCCGACTGCGTCCGCAGCATCTCCTCGGCCCGTTTGCGCTCGGTGATGTCGTAGACGAAGCCCTCGAAGTAGAGCGTTCCCTTGGCCGACTTGATGGCGTGCGCGTTGAGCTGCACCCACATCGGCGAGCCGTCCTTGCGCCGCCACTGCAGTTCGCAGTCGCTGGCGTAACCGCGCGGCTCGAAGCGGCGGATCAGGTCGTCGCGCTGCTCGCGGTCGATGTAGATGTCGTCGGCCAGGCTGCGCTGCAGCAGCTCCTCGACCGAATCGAAGCCGAGCATGCGCGCCAGCGTGGTGTTCGCGGTGATGAAGCGGCCGTCGAGCGTCGACTGGTAGATGCCGACCGAGGCGTAGTTGAAGATGTTGCGGTACTTCTCTTCGCTCTGCTGCAGCGCCTGTTCCGCGCGGCGCCGTTCGGTGACGTCGTGAATGATCGAGTAGAGCGCCGAGCGGCCGCCCGCTTCGACCGGACCGGAGTGCACTTCCACGTCGCGGATCTCGCCGTTCGCGCGCATGTGGCGGAAGACGAAGTAGCTCCGCTCCTGCCGCGCCGCGTCGGCCATTTCTTCGCGCACCTTCTCTTCGCCGAGGACGTTGATGTCCCAGATCCGCATGTTGCGCAGCTCGGCGATGGAGTAGCCGTAGAAATCGGCGGCCGCCATGTTGGCGTCGAGGATCGCGCCGGTGGCCGGATCGATCAGCAGCTGCACGGCGCGGTTGTTCTCGAACATCTGCCGGTAGCGCAGCTCGCTCGCGCGCAAGGCGTCTTCTTTCCGCTTTTCCTCGATCGCCGCGGCCACGTGCTGGGCGACGAAGACGAGGATCTCCAGGTCGCGCTCCGTGTAGCGCGTGCTCTCGTCGTACGTCTGCACGCCGATCACGCCCCACGTCCGGTCGCCGCTCTTCAGCGGCGCGCCGAGCCAGTCGACCGACGGCGCGCCGACCGATTCCACCTCGTCCGCCGCCATCAGCTCCTCGAACTTCGCCGGCGTGGCCAGCAGCGGCTGGCCGGTGCGCAACACGTAGGCGGTGAGGCCGCGTCCGGGCGGCAGTCCCTCCGGCGCCTTGTCGAACGCGTCGACGAAGTAGGGGAAGGTGAGGCGATCGCCGCTCGCCTCGGAGATGTAGAAGTTCGTCGCGTCCATCAGCGTGCCGACGATGTCGTGCACCGACGAGTAGAAGTTGTCGAGGCTCGTCGCGTCGCGGCTCAGCTCGGCGATGCGGAAAAGCGCCGCCTGCAGCGCCTTCGCCTTGTGCGCTTCCGTCGTGTCGCGGAAGTACCAGGCGCGTCCCATGACGCGACCGCCGGAGACGACCGGGACCGAAGCGCGCGACAGGGTTCGTCCATCTTTCAGCGGAACTTCGTCATCGCTGCGGACTTCGTGCGGATGTTCGTAGAGGTAGTTGACGAGCTCGATGAAGGCGTCCCAGTCCTCGACCAGCTCGGCCGCGTAGCCGAGCAGCTCGTTGTCGTCGCCCTGATCGGCCGCTTCGTCGGGGATGCCCCAGATCTCGAGGAAGCGGCGGTTGTACGAGAGCACCTTGCCGGTGTTGTCGACGACGAGGATGCCGTCGAGCGTCGCTTCCTGCTGCGCTTTCAGGATTCCGACGGTGGTGCGGACGGTATCGTGACCTCCGCGCCGAAGGCGGCCGGCCATGCGCGCAAGCTCAGCGCGCGCCTTCACGAGACGCGAAGGCTCCGCTGGGATGAAATCGTCCGGGTGAGATGCCATGCAACAGGTAGAAATTGGAACGCCGGGGCGCGCTGAATAAGTGTTCCGATTGTACGGGAATTCCGTCTGAATCAGTCAGAGGGGAAGCCGCGCTTGCGGTACTCGTCCCACTGCGAGATGTTGGTGAACGTGAACCAGCCGATGATCACCGCCAGGAAGTAGTCGCGGCGCACCAGCGCATAGATGACGATTCCGGCGCCGACGACCATGGCGATCCAGACGGAGATGATGAACGCCGTGTTCTCGCGCAGGATCGTGCGGAGCAGGTTGCGGAACGCCTTGCCGCCGTCGAGTGGCGGGATCGGCAGGAGGTTGAAGATGCCCCAGACGATGCCGGCCCAGTACATCAGCGGCAGCAGGACGCGCAGCATCGGATCCTGCTGGGCGAAGGGGACGCCGTTGTAGATGAGCCTGCAGATCCAGGCGAGCGCGAAGCTGGAGAGGGGACCGGCGGCGCTGATCAGCATGTCGTGCCAGGGCCGCGCTTTACGCTCGTTGATGGTCACGCCGCCCATGCCGCCGAGGATGACGTGGCTGGAGCCGTAGCCGAACATGGCGATCGTGCCGGCGTGCGCCAGCTCGTGAAAGAGGATGCTGATGAAGATGACCGGGATCCAGACCAGCGCGTAGGCCAGGCCGCGGTCGTAGTCGCGCACCGCGAAGAGGAAGATCAACAGGAAGAAGCTGAAGTCGACGTCGAGGGAAGTGCCGCCGATGGATCCGAGGTGGAGCATGCGGCCACAGTTTAGTGCTTAGTGCTTAGTGCTGAGTGCTAGCACCCAGCACTGAGCACTCAGCACTGAGCAGGGTGTTAGGTTTCCGGCCGCCTCATCTTTTTCGGGTCGACGGCGGGCAGTGTGAAGTCGAGCACCGCGGCGATCTCGTCGTCGCGCCGCGCGTCGTACGCGTAGAGCGCGGGATCGGATTCCGGCGTCTTGGTCAGCCACTTGTTCTTGTAGAGGTCGCGGTCGCCTGCGCTCAGCAGGCGGTTGAGCGTCGGATTGTCGAGCAGCGCGGAGCAGGCGATGCCGATGGTCACGCGTACATGGACCATGTCGGTGCTGAACGTCCACTGCAGCGCGGCGATCTCCGCGGCCAGCCGCATCGCCAGTCCCTCCACTTCCTGCGGTCCCGAATTCGCCACGAGCATGACGAACTCGTCGCCGCCGTAGCGGGCCACGAGGTCGTCGCCGCGCGTGCGGCGGATGAAGAGCGAGCCGATGTCGCGCAGGATGCGATCGCCGGCGAGGTGCCCGAAGGTGTCGTTGATCGGCTTGAACTCGTCGAGATCGAACAGGATGAGCCCGACGCCGCGCCCCTCCGCCAGCATCCGGCTGGCCTCGGCGAAAAAGAAGCGCCGGTTGAGCAGGCCGGTGAGCTCGTCCCGCGTGGCGAGGCCGTAGAGATCGCGCACCGCGTCGTCGAGCCGCCGCTGGCGCGCCACGATGCGGCGGGCGGCGCTCAGCTTCGCCGCGATCTCGAGGTCGGTCGCTGATTTCCCGAGGAAGTCGTCGAAGCCGTTCTCCAGGGCGCGGACTTTCGTTTCGACCTCTTCCTTGCCCGTGAGCATCACGGCGTACGTGTCGCGTGTGGCCGGCGAATTGCGCAGCGCTTCGATCACCTGGAAACCGTTTCCGCGCGGCATCTCGCAATCGATGATCGCGATGTCGAAGACCTCGCCGTGCGCGATCACGTCGATCGTCTCGGCGCCGTCGCTGCAGGCGGTGACAGTGAAGCCGAATCGGCGGGCGACGTGGCCGATCCAGGCGAGGTAATTTTCGTCGTCGTCGGCTACGAGGGCGCGATAGGTCGGCTGGTCGGATTCGCCGTCACTGCGGCGTCTTCGGGGTGCAGACATGGGAGACGGGGAACAGCTGGACGGTTCTGGCCTACAAGATTTGAGCCAATAACTTCTCACGTCCCTCTCCCCGCGCACGGGGAGAGGGTGCCGCAGGCGGGTGAGGGGCCGCGTTCGCGCGAGGGTCGCCCCCTCATCCGCCTGCGGCACCTTGTATGTTGTGGAGGAGACGCGGGGAAGCCATCGGCACCTGAAGCCAAGAGCTTGTGGAGAAGATCGGCTCCCCGCCCTCGTCACCAAGGCCGAAGAGTATCTGAGGCGACGAGAGCCAGCATTTACAAGGTCGGCCGGTGAAGATACAGGGTCGGGAAGCCCGCGTCTTGATATCGCAAATGGAGATGAGGATGCAATCGATCAAGACATGGGCAGGAGTGGATGTCAGCGCCAGGATGCTGGCCGCACATCGGCTGCGTGAGGGCAAGCAGGAGGGGCGCGAGTTCGCCAACGATGCAGCCGGCCATCGAGACCTACTCAAGTGGCTCGGAAAGAGAGCCCGAGTCGGTGTGGAGGCGACCGGGGTGTATCACCTTCAGCTCGCGCTCACGCTGCAAGCGGCTGGAGTGGAGCTGATGGTGGTAAATCCGCGTGTGGCGAAGGACTTTGCTCGGGCGTTGTCGAATCGGAGCAAGACCGACAAGGTCGATGCCTGGACGTTGCTCGAGTACGTCCAACGCATGGCCTTCACCGCTTGGCAGGGGCCCAGGCCGAGCGTGCTCGAGCTGCGAGAGCTTGCCCGCCGGCTCAGTGAGCTCGTGCACGCTGCGGTGGACGAAAAAAACCGGCTTCACGCCAGGAATGTGGCGGCCATCAGTTCGACCGTGGTGGGCGACGTGAAGGCGCACGTGGCCCAGATCGAGCGGAGAATCATTCAGATCGAGAAAGCCGCGATCACCGTCATTGACGACGATGACGATCTGCGCAAACAGTTCCAGATCCTGAGCGGCATCACCGGGATCGGACGACGGTCCGCGATTCTGTTGCTGGGTGAACTGGCCGTGCTCGATCCGGCCATGACGGTCAAGCAACTGGTGGCGCATGCAGGGCTGGATCCTCGGGTTTATGAGTCGGGGACGAGTGTGGAGAAGCCGGCGCGGATCAGCAAGGTTGGAAACGCACGGCTGCGCGCGATCCTGTACATGAACGCGCTGTCGGCGGTGCGCCATGACCGTGGAGCGCGGCTGTTCTTCGCCCAGTTGGTGGCGCGCGGCAAGAAACCGATGCAAGCGCTGGTCGCCGTGATGCGTAAGCTGCTGCATGGCATTTGGATCGTCCTGCAGCGCCGCGTGGGGTTCGACAGCTCTGTGCTGTTCGCGGCCTCGCTGGCGAAGGCCGAATCCTTCGATTCGGCCGCAGCTGCAAACCAGCCGGAGCCGAGTCAGGATCACCCGCAGGGCCGCAGCGAAGCGGAGGAGCTGCGTGAGCAGCTTGATCCTGGCTCGGCGGAGGCTACGCGCTCGCGAAAACGGAGGTCAAAAGCCGCTTGACTCACAACAGAGTATCTTCTCCCCCGCGCGGCGGGGGAGAAGGGCATGGCTATACGAGTTTACGCTGGAAGTGGCTATTGAGCAGGACCACCGTACGGCCTACGATCCACTTCATGAGTGCATCGACCGACTTCGATTTCTGGATCGGACGCTGGAGCGTCCGCAACGAGCGGCTGAAGGGCCGCCTCTGCGGCTCGACCGAGTGGGAAGTATTCGCCGCCTCGGCTGAGGCCCGCTTTCTGCCGGGAGGTCTGGGCAACATCGATCAATTCGTCATCACCGACGACTGGCGTCCCGGCTTCGTCGGATTGACCGTCCGCCTCTTCGAGCCGTCGACGAAACTGTGGCGCATCTACTGGGCCGACAACATCCGCGGCATCTTCGATCCGCCGGTCATCGGCACGTTCGTCGATGGCGTCGGGACGTTCGAGGGGGACGATCAGCACGAAGGGACGCCGGTGCGCGTCCGCTTCACGTGGACGCACGACACGCCGCGCACCGCGCGCTGGGAGCAGGCCTTCTCCGCCGACGGCGGGGCGACGTGGGAAACGAACTGGATCATGCAGATGACCCGAGAGGATTGAGCATGGAATTCGAGCTCCGCATCTACGAAGTGGACATGGATTTTCGCTGGAACTGGCTGCAGTCCATCGAGCACCCGCTCCGCTTTCTTTCACTGCGCGACGACAGGACGTTCGTGCTGCTGGACGGCACGCACACGTCGGAGCCGTCGCCGATCGAGAAGCTGACCATCCGCCGCCTCGCGCCTGCGGTCGCATCGGCGATCACGTCGACCGATCAACTGCATCGCGTCACCGAATCGAACATCCTCGAGATCCGGCAATACCTGATCAAACCCGGCCGGCGCGCGCGCTTCGCGGATTTTTTTCGCGATCGCACGCTCGAGTCGCAGGCGCAATACGGGATGACCGTCTACGGCCAGTTCGACGATCTCGATGACGAGAACGTCTTCGTCTTCCTGCGCGGATTTCCCGACATGGTGGAGCGCGATCGCCGCAAGAACGAGTACTACCAGAGCTCGCTATGGCTCGACGAATTGCAGGCGGAAGCGTTCTCCATGATCGACGACTACTCCAATGTTTTACTCGTCACGCCGGTGCGATAAGGTACGCCGATCATGACTGACGTCAACGCATACATCTTCTTCAATGGCAACTGTGCCGAGGCGATGAAGTTCTACGAGACGGCCCTCGGCGGGAAGCTCCGCGTGGTGAAGGCGTCCGAAACGCCGGGCGGCAGCGGCGATGCCATCATGCACGCGCGCCTCGACGTCGACGCCAACGGCATCCTCATGGCCTCCGACTGGATGGACGACCAGCATGCATACCCCGGCATGCACGGCTTCCGCGTGTCGCTGACGTATCGCGACGCCGGCGAGGCGCAGAGGGTCTTCGACGCGCTCGCCGCCGGCGGCAGCGTTGAGATGCCGTTCGGCAAGACGTTCTGGAGCGCCGGATTCGGCATGACCACCGACCGCTTCGGCACGCCGTGGATGGTCGGCACGGACCAGACGTAGGGCGGGTTGCGCCGCCGCCAGCCTCTGCGGGAATTCCTCTTGCACTCCGCCGCAGGTGATGACGATTACCTGCTCCGACTGCGGCGCTGTGCAACTCGTCCCCGACCTCCCGCCCGGCGCGATCGCCGAGTGCAACCGGTGTGACCGCTTTCTGGCCAAGCGGACCTTCACCGGCTCCGACGTCACGCTCGCCTGCGCCGCGGCCATCATCGTCCTCATCTGGCCGGCCGTCTTCCTGCCGCTGATGGAGTCGACGATCAAGCACCTCGTGTACGAGGAGAGTCGCCTCGTCTCCAGCGTCCCGGTGATCTACAGCGAAGTCTGGTTTCCCTTCGCCTTCGGCTTCCTCTTCTTCGCGCTTCTCTTCCCGGCGTTGCGCGCGCTGCTGCAGATCATCGTCCTCGGGTCGCTCCGCTGGAACTGGCGCATCCCGCATCGCGGACGTCTCTTCCGCTACAGCGAAGAGCTGCGCATCTGGAGCCTGACCGACGTCGTCGTCATCGCCGGCCTCGTCGCCTACTACCGCGCCAATGTCTCCGCCGACGTCGAGATCGGCGTCGGCGCCTGGTCGTACATGGCGGTGGCGTTCCTCTCGCTCCTCGGCGACCGCTCGCTCGATCGCCGCGCCGTCTGGAGCGCCATCCTGCCCGATCTCGTCTCACCTCCGGCGACCGATTTCGTCTCGTGCGATGTGTGCGAGATGCCGGTCGGCGATCGCGCGGCGGGCGACGCCTGTCCTCGCTGCGGAGGCACGCTCGACCGGCCGATCGTCCGCCGGTTCGCACCCGCGCTCGCCGCGGTCCTCGCCGCCGTTCCGCTCTGCGTGCCGGCCTACGCCGCGGCGATCATGGTGAACGACAACATCACCGGCGTGCTCGAGCACACCGTCCTCGGCACGGTGCAATTGCTCGCCGATCGCGGCTACTGGCAGCTCGGCGTGGTCGTGCTCCTCGCCGGCGTGGCCATCCCGGTCGCCGAGATCATCGGCATGCTCTGGCTCCTGGCGCGCGTGCCGTTCCCCAGCCGGCGCGGCCTCGTGCGGCGGACGCGCATGTACCGCGTGCTGCACCGTCTCGTGCGTTGGCCGATGATCCTGCCGTTCATCGCCGCCATCGCCGCGCCGATCATCAATTACCGCGGCATCGATGACATCGTCGCCGGCCCCGGCGCCACGCCGCTGTTCGTCGTGATCGCGCTGATGATGCTCGCCGTCCGCCTCTTCGAGCCGAAGTTCATGTGGCGGACGGCCGGAGAAGCGCGATGAGCGAGTACCGCGAGGAAGAGGCCCCGCGGGCGCGCGTCCACCTCGCGAAGTGGTCGCCGTGGATCTGGATCGTGCCGGGGCTGGCGCTCTTCTTCGCCGGATTTCTGATCGTCCGCTACGGCTTCTTCGGCGGCGGCGACATCACCGTCCGCTTCGCCGACGCGCGCGGCCTCGATCGCTACAGCCCGGTGCGTTTTCGCGGCGCGAAGGTCGGCACCGTGCAGAAGATCACGATCGACGAAGACCTCGGGCAGGTGGTCGTGCGCATCTCGATGGACGCGTCGATGGACCACGCGCTGAACAAGGGGACGAAATTCTGGATCGTCGAGCCGGGGCTGGAAGGCGGCGGCCTCGGCTCGCTGCTGTCGGGGACGTCGATCGCCATCGCGCCCGGCACCGGAGACCAGACGAGCGAGTTCATCGGACAGGAGTACGCGCCGGTGCTGACGCCGGCGGAGAAGGGGAAGAGCGTCATCCTCGAAGCGCGCGGGCTCGGCTCGCTCGCCGTCGGCTCGCCGGTGCAGTTCCAGGGAATCCGCGTCGGCAGCATCCTCGGTTCCGAGTACGACCCGGCGCGCGGCGTCACGCTCATCCACGCCTTCATCGTGCAGCGCTTCGCGCCGCACGTGCGGCAGACCACGCGCTTCTGGCGCGGCGGCGGATTGTCGGTCTCGCTCACCGGCGGCGGGTTGTCGATGGGAGGGGCGTCGCTCGCGTCGCTCCTCAATTCGCCGGTCGGCTTCTACACCCCCGAGGTCATGGCGGGAGCGGAAGCGGCCTCGGGGACGCATTTCGATCTGTACGACTCCGAGGCCGCGGCGAAGGCCTGGGCCGATGGTCCGCAGCTGACGTACGTCACGTATTTCAACGGGCCGGTGCGCGGACTCGTGCCCGGGACGCCGGTGTTCATGAAAGGTGTGGAGGTCGGCCACGTTCGCGACGTGCGTCTGCGCTACGTGCCGCAGACGGCGTCGCTCGAGACGCCGGTCACGTTCGAGATCGACCCGCGGCTGCTCGAGTTGCCGATGGCGTCGACGCGCGAGGAATTGCGGGCGGAGATGAACGGCGCGCTCGGGAAGCTCGTGCAGAAGGGGATGCGCGCGACGTTGTCGACCAGTCTCGTGCTTCCCGGCGCGAGCGGCATTTCATTGGAGAACGTCGCCTCCGCCGGCACGGGGCGGCTGGTGACGGAGACCGATCCTCCGATCGTGCCGTCGGCATCTTCGGGGAGCGGAATCGAAGGCGCGCTCGGATCGCTGAACCGCCTCGCCGCGCGCGTCGAGAACCTGCCGATCGAAGACATCGCCGGTCATCTGCGCAGCACTTCCGCGCGGATCGACGCGCTCGTCCACGATCCGGCGCTCGATCAGAGCCTGCAGCGGCTCAACGCCTCGCTGGCCGACATTCAGAAAGTCTCCGCGATCACGCGCGAGAACATCGGACCGATCGTCTCCAGCCTGCGCAACACCGCGGCGTCGGCCGAGGAGGCCGCGGCGCGCGCGCAGCAGCTGATGGCCACCGCGCCGCGCCAGAACTACGACCTCGGCAACATGGTCAAGGAGTTGACCAGGGCGGCCGAGGCCGTGAAAGCGCTCGCGTCGTACCTCGAAGAGAATCCGGACGCGCTGCTGAAGGGGAGAGGGAAAACGAAATGATTCGACGCGCCGTCGTCGTGCTGCTCCTCCTGTCCGGCTGCTCGTTCTTCTCCCGCACGAAGAACGACATCTACTCGCTCGATCGCATCGCCGGCGCGCCGGTCGCCGCGCGTGGAACGCCGATCGGCATCGAGAGCGTCGAGCTCCCGCCCGGCCTCGACCGCCGCGAGATCGTGGTGCGCAAGGCCGACCATCAGCTCGAAGTCCGCTCCAATGAGCTCTGGTCCGCCGGCCTGCAGACCGCCGTGCTTCACACCCTGGCCTTCGATCTCGCGTCGCGGCTGCCCGAAGGAATGGTGATCCTCCCGGGACAGGTCAAACCAGCCGCCATGCGCTCGATCGACGTCGTCTTCGAAGAGCTCGCCGCCGGCCCGGAGCAGAAAGTCATCCTCGACGCGCGCTGGAAGCTCGGCGACGTCACGCACCACGAGACGATCGCCGTGGATGTGCCGTCGTTGGACAGCAAGAACGTGGCGACGGGGATGAGTCAGGCGATTGCGGCGCTCGCGGACCGCATCGCGGCGGCACTCGCGGCGCTATCATGATGCAGATCTCGCATGGACTATCAGGACCACATCGTTCGGACCCCACAGATCTGCGGCGGCGAGCCGGTGATTCGCGGCACGCGTGTGACTTTGCGCACGCTTCTCGCCAGCCTTGCGGAGGGATGCAGTGAGGACGAGATCCTTCGCAATTTTCCGGCGCTTTCGAGTGACGACGTAAGGGCCGTCATTGCCTTCGCTGCCGCATCGGCCGGCGAGGACCTGCCGGTTCCGGGCGTTCCCGCAGTCTGATGCAGATCAAGCTCGACGAAAATCTCCCCACCGATCTCGTCAACGAATTGCGCTCGCTTGGCCACGATGTCGAGAACGTATTTACCGAAGGGCTCTCCGGGCATCCCGATCCCGACGTCTGGGCTGCTGCGCAATCGGAGAATCGAATTCTGATTACGCAGGACATCGGTTTCGCCGATGTGCGGATGTTCACTCCCGGACAGCATGCAGGCTTCGTTCTCGTGCGACTGAAGACCCCCGGGTTGCGTGCGCTGACCGCGAGACTGCGTGTGGTATTCGCGACCGAGGATGTCGAGTCGTGGCGGGGATGCTTCGTCGTCCTCAGCGATTCGAAGCTCCGCGTCCGCCGCCCCGCGTGATCCCCATCGCACCCTCGTGTGATCACCTCGTTCGACTCCCTTCCCCTCTTCGCGCGACATTCCGGTCGTCATGAAGACCTTCTCCATCAAGACCGATCCGCTGACGAACGAGGAGTATCTCGAGGTCTACCTCCGCGGACGCCAGGTGCTCACCGACCCGTTCCTCAACAAGGGCACGGCGTACAGTCCGGACGAGCGCCTCAGTCTCGGGCTCAGTGGGCTCGTGCGCTCCGCCGTCTCCGACATCGAGACGCAGCGGACCCGCAATTACGAGATGTACAAGCGCAAGCAGGACGACCTGGAGAAGTACATCTTTCTGCAGTCGCTGCTGAATCGGAACGAGATCCTCTTCTACGACCTCCTCTGCCATCACCTCGCGGAGATGCTGCCGATCGTCTACACGCCGACGGTGGGGAAGGCGTGCACGCTCTTCAGCCACATCACGCGCGAGTACCGCGGCCTCTACGTCAGCCGCGACAACATCGCCAACATCGACCAGATCCTGCGTGACGTGGCGATGCCGGACGTCCGCCTGATCGTGGTCACCGACGGCGAGCGCATCCTCGGGCTCGGCGACCTCGGCTCCGACGGCATGGGCATCCCGGTCGGCAAGATCAATCTCTACGTCGCGGCCGGCGGACTCCATCCCGCCTGCTGCCTCCCGGTCTGCCTCGACGTCGGCACGAACAACGAACGGCTGCTCGCCGATCCGATGTACACCGGCTACCGCCACCGCCGGCTCGACGGCGCGGAGTACGAAGAGCTGGTCGAGCGATTCGTGCTGGCGGTCAAGCGCAACTTCCCGCGCGCGCTGCTGCAGTGGGAGGACTTCTCGAAGCAGAAGGCGTTCATGCTGCTCGAGCGCTACAGCGACCGCATCCTCTCGTTCGACGACGACATCCAGGGCACCGGCGCCGTCGCCCTCGCCGCGCTCTTCACCGCGATGCGCATCAAGGGTCAGCGCTTCCGCGACCAGCGCTTCGCCATCGTCGGCATGGGACAGGCCGGCACCGGCATCGCCACGAACATCCGCACGACGCTGCTGCAGGAAGGGGCCTCGGAGGAGGAAGCGCGCTCGCGCATCTTCGCCATCGACGCCGGCGGCCTGCTGATCGAGGGAACGCCCGGCCTTACGAAGTACCAGGCGATGTTCGCCCAGCCGCGCGCCGCCGCGACGCTTGCGGACGTGATTCACAACGACAAACCGACCGTGCTGATTGGCGTGACCGCCACCGCGGGACTCTTCAGCCGCGAGCTCCTGACGCAGATGGCGCGCAACGACGAGCAGCCGGTGATCTTCGCGCTCTCGAATCCGACGTCGAAGTCGGAGTGCACGCCGGAGGACGTGGCCGCCGCCACCAACGGCCGCGCGCTCGTCGCCACCGGCAGCCCGTTCCCCGGCGCCTCGCAGTGCAACAACATGTTCATCTTCCCCGGCCTCGGACTCGGCGCGCTGGTCAGCGACGCCGCGAAGATCACGCCGGAGATGTTCCTCCGCGCGAGCAGGGCGCTGAGCGGCATGGTCCGCGCGAAGCAGCGCGCGAAGAACCTGCTGTTGCCCGACGTCAGCGACGTGCGCGAAGTCTCGTTCCACGTCGCCCGCGCCGTCGCCTTCGAAGCGCGTGACTCGGGACTGGGGCGCCTGCTGACCGACGAGGAGTACGACCGCGTGATCCGCAGCGCGCAGTGGCAGCCGCATTACTACCCGTTCCGCGCCGGCGCGTAAGGCGGACCGGCGCACTACCTCGCTGACCCGAGGTGGTGTTTACTTTGCCGGCGTGGAGACGATCAACGCGACGATCGTGCGGGTCCGGTACCAGGACCCGGAGTCGGGTTTCAACGTCATGACCTGCCGGCGGGAGGGGTCGTACGAAGAGCTGACGGTCGTCGGGACCTTCCATCTCCCCGAGGTCGACGAGCTGGTCTCCATCGCCGGAGAGTGGCGCAACGACGCGCGATATGGACGCCAGTTCAACGCCGAATCGGTCACGGCGATCATCCCGACGAGCGTCGAGGGGATCCGGAGCTATCTGGCGGTAGGCCACGTGAAAGGAATCGGCGAGACGCTGGCGAAGCGGCTGGTGAAGCGATTCGGGGCCGACGTTCTTCGCGTCATCGACGAGACGCCGGAACGGCTGCTCGATCTTCCCGGCATCGGCCCGCGAACGCTGCAGAAAATCACGGAGAGCTGGAAGGAACAGCGCGGCGTGCGCGACGTGATGGTCTTCCTCGCGGCGCACGGTCTCAGCGGAGCGCGCGCGTTCCGCATCCAGAAACAGTACGGCGACCGCGCGGTGGCCGACATTCGCGCCAATCCGTACCGCCTGGCGTACGAGATTCGCGGCATCGGTTTCAGCACCGCCGACACGATCGCCCGCAAGCTCGGTCACGACGATCGCTCCCCCTTCCGCCTGCTCGCCGGACTGCGGCACGTGATCGCGCTCGCACGGCGGAGCGGCCATTGCGGAATGGACGTCGACGACGCGGTCGCGGAGTCGGCGAAACTGCTCGGCGTCGAGCCGGCGCTCCTCGCCGGCACCGTCGCCACGGCCGTCGAAACGGGGGTGGTGATCGAGGAAACGATGAACGGCCGGCGCGTCCTGTTCGAGCCGTCCCTGCATCAGGCGGAATCGCGGATCGCCGCCTCGCTCGCGTCGCGGGCGGCCGAGCGGCCGGCCTGGGCGGACATCGGATCGAAGAAGGCGATCGCGTTGGCGGAGTCCGAGAGCGGAATCGCGCTGGACGCTACGCAGAAGCAGGCCATCGATCTTTCACTTCGCTCGATGGCGATGGTGGTCACCGGCGGACCTGGGGTCGGGAAGACCACGCTGGTGCGCGCGCTGCTCGCCGTGTACGAGTCGGCCGGCCTGACGGTGTCGCTCGCCGCGCCGACCGGCCGCGCGGCGAAACGGTTGAGCGAAAACACCGGGAGTCCGGCCTCGACGATCCATCGACTGCTGGAGACGACCATTCACGGCCACTTCCAGCGGGATGAAGACAACCCGCTGGAGACGGACGTCGTGATCGTCGACGAGGCGTCGATGATCGATGTTCCGCTGCTCGACGCGATCCTTCAGGCGTTGCCGCCCGGCGCCGGGATCGTCCTCGTCGGCGATGCCGATCAGCTGCCGTCGATCGGTCCGGGCCAGGTGCTGTACGACATCCTCCAGTCGGGCCGCGTCCCGTCGATCCGGCTGACGGAGATCCACCGCCAGGCGGAGGGGAGCGACATCATCGTGAACGCGCACCGCGTCAATCGCGGTGAGATGCCGCTCTTCAACGCGAAAGAGACGCGCTCCGAGACGTTCCTCTTTCCCGCGACCTCGCCCGAAAAGGCGGTGGGCCGGGTTGTCGACGTGGTCACGAGAGCGATTCCGGAGAAGTTCGGCCTGAAGTCGCTCCGCGACGTGCAGGTGCTCGTGCCGATGCGCGGCGGTGCGGTCGGCGTCGACGCGCTCAACGAGGCGCTGCAGAACACGCTGAACCCGCCCGCCGGCCACAAGGCGCGCGTGGAGCGGCCGAACGGCGTCTTCTTCTGCCGCAAGGACAAGGTGATGCAGACTGAGAACAACTACGACAAGGGCGTGTTCAACGGCGACGTCGGCATCGTCGCGATGGTCGATCCGGAGCAGGAAAAGTTCACCGTCGACTTCGGCGCCGATCTCATCGTCGATTACCAGTTCGGCGAGGCCGACCAGCTGACGCTCGCCTACGCCACGACCATTCACAAGTCCCAGGGTTCGGAGTACGAGGCGGTGGTGATCGCCCTGATGAAACAGCACCACGTCATGCTCCGCCGCAACCTGCTGTACACGGCCGTCACGCGCGGCCGAAAAGTGGTCGTCGTTGTGGGAGACATCGACGCGGTCCGCACGGCGGTGAAGACCGGCAGCGGCGGCGAGCGCCTGACGCGACTGCGCCACGCCCTCACTCGTCCTCGAGTGTGAATCCCGTCACGCCGATCGGCACCTTCCCCTCCTTCGGCGTCTCGCCGCGACTGCGGCTGGCGTCGATCTTCGCTTCGCCGTCTGAGGGCACTTCCGTCACGCGCGTGGTCATCTGCGCGCGGGCGCTGGCGAGGTAGACCTTCACGCCTTTCTCGGCGTAGATCTGCGCGATCTGCAACTCGTCGGCGTCGATGACGATGTAGTCGTCGATGCGCGTGGAGTAGATGGCGAAGAGGCCGTTGGACTGCCGTTCGATGCGCCAGGCCATCGCGTCACACCTCTTCGAAGAGCAGCGGCGTGTCGCCGAGGTCGACGCCGAAGAGTTCGCGGGCATAGCGGCGGATCTGCGCCGGCTCGATCGGCGTGTCGGTGCGGACGCCGTTGCGATAACGCGTGATGACCGCGGGGCGCAGGATCAGGCGCTCCGCCGCGGTGACGCGCTGGATCGTCAGCGTACGGCGGAAGATCGAGTCGGGATGCGCCGACGTGTAGTAGTTCGCCATCTCGATGTCGTCGCTGGTGAACGGGACTTCGCTGAACTGATAGAGCTCCTCGGTGACCTCGCCGTATTGCATCGTCAGGGTCCAGTGATGGCCGCTGCGGCTGAGCGAGAAATCGATCCGGTCCTGCGTGACGCGGACGCCGTCCTGCAGCGGGATCGGTTCGAGCGGACCTTCGCCGCCGAAGCCGACGTCGGCGAGCCACGGCCGATCGTCGATCTCGACGCGGAGCAGCATGTGATTCAGCGCGTGCGGGCCGACGCGGCCGAGAAGCGTGGTCACGGCGAAGCCGAGCTCGCGCAACGCGGCGCCGAGAAGCGTGTTCTGCTCGAAACAGTAGCCGCCGCCGTCGGCGGCGAGGAACTTGCGGGTGATGGAATCGACGTCGACGCGGACAGTCCCGCGGCGCTGGATCTCGAGATTGTGAAACGGGAACGCGGCCAGATGCGCGACGTGCAGGCGGCGCAATGTTTCGATCGTCGGCGGCAGCGGCTGCGCGAGACCGAGGCGGGCGAGATAGGCGTCGAGGTTCATCCTCTGTAGGCCTCGTCCTGTTCGATGCGCGAGAGGATCCAGGGGAACTCGCCCCGGACGATCTTCCCGCGGCAGTAACGGCAGACCACGGTCTGCCCCTCGCCGATCGGTGCGCCGCAGTTGGGGCAGACGTGCGTCTCGGCGGTGACGCCGCCGCAGGTGCGGATGAACGTCCAGTACTCGCTCCACTGGCGGCGCGCGATGTTCGAGCCGCCGACGATGGTGCCGTTGTCGTCGACCGTGTAGTCGTTGCCCGAGGCGAAGAGGCGGACGGTGATCGCGTCGTAGAACGCGTCGGTCGCGATCTTCGCGATCACCACGTGCTGGATCGCGTAGTGGTCGACCACATTGCGCAGGTGCTGTCGGAGGTACTCGTCGATCCAGTAGCGATGCATCTGGAACAACGGGCCGGTCTCGAACGCCTCGGCGCGCTGCCAGTCGCGCGACGTCCACGCCGCCTGCAGCTCGTTCGCCACCTCGTGGACGCGTTTCAGAAACGCGTCCCAGCTGAAGCCGGGATGCCGATCCTCGAATTGCTTTTGCTTTCTGTCGAGGCCGGCCTGAAAGATCGTGTTGACGTCGGTCCCGATTTCCTGAGACGTGCCGCCGAGGTCGCGCGGACGATCTTCCTTGGAGACGCCGCGGATCGCGCGGACGAACCACTGGAACGAGCCGTCGGTGATGATCGTCCCGCAATGCAGGCAGGCACCGTCGGTGCGCATCTGCAGCGGCGCGCCGCACTTCGGGCAATGCTCCGCTTTCGCTCTTTCGGGAGTGGGGGAGAGGACGTCGCGGCCGCGCGTCAGCGTCCAGACCTCGCGGACGTAGTAGCGGCGGACCGCGTTGTCGCGCGTCTCGGTGTAATTCGCCTCGAACTCGACGTCCGCCTCGACCGGCTTCAGTAGATCGGTTCCGGGGCGGAACGCGACGACGGCGAAGCTGCCGATGACCACTTCGTCGATGCTGGTGAGTCCCGCGGCGTAGTGCTTCAGTCCATCGCGCAGGCCTTTCGAGACGTATGGCGCGAAGTTGTCGACCTCGCCGCGGCCGAGCGCTTCGTAGAGTCGCGCGAAGAGGCTGTAGCAGAAATCGGTGAAGACGATCTCCGAGAAATTCGGATCGAACTGGCGGAGCGAGGACATGTCGACCGGTCCCGGCTGCGCCCATTGCTTCACGGACAGCACCGACGTCGACCCCTGCTTCTGGAGGTACGAGACGAACATGAGAGCGAGGAAGAAGAGCAGGAAGAAGAAAGCGCCGCCGCAGCTGAAACCGCCGCCGCCCGAGGAGCTGCTCGAGCCACCGCCGGAGTAGTAGCCGCCGCCCGAGGACGATCCGGAGCTCGAGCCGCCGTAAGTCTGGCCGCCGCCGACGCGCGCCTCGGCCGCCAGTGCGAAGAGCAACACGACGAGCAGTGCGAACGCGACCCGCTTCATGCGCCGATCTCCGGTGCGTCGGGCAATTCGTTGACGTCGTCCGCGCCGCGCGGCACGTCGCGCGCGAGCAGCGCGCCGAGGGAGCGGATGGAGGCGACGATCGCCTCGGAATCGAGCGGGCGCTCCTTGCGGATCTCGACGAGCAGCGCGTTCCAGTCATTCGGCGCGAGCCGCCGCAGAAGCCCGCGATCGGCGAGCACCTCGACGCGACGCTCGAGCAGCGACGCGTAGAACAGCAGTCCGGTCTCGGCGCTCGTATTCGCGATGCCGCGCTCGTGGAACATCGCGGCCGCGTGCGTGCGCACGGCCGCGGTTCGTTCGGCGTTCGTCGACAAGAGGCGGCGTAACGCGGCGCTCCGGCGCGCCATGGCGATGCCGGCGAGCCAGGCGAGGATCGGATCGAGGATCACCGCGATCGGTGAGACGACGAACGGCATGAAGACGAGCACGACGAGCGAGAGAAGCGCGAGCAGCGCGGCGAAGCGCGCGTCGGCGTGCGCGTACGAGCCGGAGCGCGTCTGAATCTCGACCACCACCTCGGCCGCCGTGCGGCTCTCGACCTCGCGGACCGCGGCGGTGATGGCCTCCTTGTCGAACGATCGCTGCATGACATGATTCTGACATGCGACTTCCGTCATTTCTCTACGGCACCGCATGGAAGGAAGAAGAGACCGAGCGGCTCGTGCGGCTCGCGATCGAGGCCGGCTTTCGCGGGATCGATACGGCGAACCAGCGGCGGCATTACTTCGAGGCGGGGGTGGGCGCGGCGGTGGCGGGGGCCATTCGCGACGGCCTCGTGTCGCGCGAGGAGCTTTTCCTGCAGACGAAGTTCACCTACGCGGCGGGGCAGGATCATCGCCTGCCATACGATCCGAAGGCCGATCCGGCGGCGCAGGTGCGGCAGTCGTTCGCCAGCTCGCTCGAGCATCTGCAGGTCGAGCCGATCGACTCGTACGTGCTGCACGGCACGGGTCGTCACGACCGCGAGGTCTGGCGCGCGATGGAAGAGCTGCCGGTCGATTTCCTCGGCGTCAGCAACGTCTCGCTCCATCAGCTCGAGGCGCTGTTTGCGTTCGCGAAGGTGAAGCCGTCATTCGTACAGAACCGCTGCTATGCGCGGACCGGCTGGGACGCCGAGGTGCGGGCGTTCTGCCGCGCGAACGGCATCGTGTATCAGGGGTTCTCGCTGCTGACCGCCAATCTCGCGGAGCTGCGCAGCGCGGCGTTTCGGGAGATCGTCGCGCGCGTCGGACGGACGCCGGCGCAGATCGTCTTTCGTTTCGCGCGACAGGTCGGGATGCTGCCGCTGACCGGGACGACCGACCCGGCGCACATGCGCGAGGACCTGGCGATCGACGACTTCGCGCTGAGCGATGCAGACGTGGGTGTAATGATTTCAGGCCTCGTGCGTCATTGAGGGGTGAAAGGAGACACACCATGAACGAATGCACGAATTGCGGTTGCGGGAAAGAGTGCGAGTGCGGTCCCGGTTGCAGCTGCTGACCGAATGAGCACTACCTACGATGTCGTCGAAACGCTGGTGGCCAACCACCGGCGTTTCCTTTCATTTCTGGAGAAGCGGGTCGAGTCGCGCGAGGCGGCGGAGGACATCCTGCAGGACGCGTTCGTGCGGGGGCTCGACTCGCCCTCCCTGCGCGAGGCCGACTCGGCGGTGGCCTGGTTTTATCGCGCCCTGCACAACGCGGTGATCGATCACTATCGCCGCCGCGGCGCCGAGGTGAAGGCGTTGCAGGCGATGCCTGAGCCGGAACACGACGAGATGCTCGACACCATCTGCGCCTGCGTCGCCGACCTGATCAACACGCTCAAGCCGGAGTACGCGCAGGCGATCCAGCGCGTCGATCTCGATGGGTTGAAGCCGGGCGATTACGCGGAGGAAGAAAAGATCACCGCGAACAGCGCGCGGGTGAGGTTGTTTCGTGCGCGGGAGGCGTTGAAGCGGCGGGTGATTCAGAGCTGTGGGACGTGCGCGGAGCACGGTTGCATCGATTGCCGGTGCAAATAGTTGCCGGTTACCGGTTGCCAGTTGCCAGTTGCCGCCGAGGCAACCGGTAACCGGCAACCAGCAACCGATCACTACTTCTTCGCAGCCAGCTCCGCCGCGCGCTCGGTCGCTTCCTGCTCGGCCTGCGCGCTCATCGGCGGGTTGTAGGCCGGGATGCCGGTGACGGCGTGGCCGATGATCAGGTTGTGGATGTCGTGCGTCCCCTCGTACGTCTTCACCGACTCGAGGTTCATCATGTGGCGGATGACCGGGTACTCGTCCGAGACGCCGTTCGCGCCGAGGATGTCGCGGGCCATGCGGGCGCACTCGAGGGCGATGTTCACGTTGTTCATCTTCGCCATCGAGACGTGGTGCGGTTTCAGCTTGCCCTGATCCTTGATCCGTCCCATCTGCAGCGCCAGCAGCTGCCCCTTCGTGATCTCGGTGATCATCCAGGCCAGCTTGTTCTGCACCAGCTGGTGCGAGGCGATCGGCATGCCGCCGAACTGGATGCGCGACTTCGAGTAGTCGAGCGCGGTCTGGTAGACGCCCATCGCCGCGCCGAGCACGCCCCAGGCGATGCCGTAGCGGGCCTGCGTCAGGCAGCCGAGCGGGTACTTCAGGCCGTTCGTCTCCGGCAGGACGTTTTCCAGCGGGATGCGGCAGTCCTCGAAGAAGAGCTGTGACGTGACCGACGCGCGCAGCGAGAACTTGCCCATGTGGTAGGCCGTGTTGAAGCCGGGCGTCCCCTTCTCCACGATGAAGCCGCGGATCGTCCCCTCGCACTTGGCCCAGACCACGGCCACATCGGCGACGGAGCCGTTCGTGATCCACGCCTTTGCGCCGTTCAGGACCCACGAATCTCCATCCTTCTTCGCATACGTCCGCATGCCGCCGGGATTGGAGCCGAAGTCGGGCTCGGTCAGGCCGAAGCAGCCGATCTTGTCGCCGGCGGCGAGCTTCGGGATCCAGTAGTCGCGCTGTTCCTTCGAGCCGTAGGTGTAGATCGGGTACATCACCAGTCCCGACTGCACGGAGGCGAAGGAGCGGAGGCCGGAATCGCCGCGCTCCAGCTCCTGCATGATCAGGCCGTAGGCGACCTGGTTCAGGCCGGGGAGGTCGTACTCCTTGATCGTCGCGCCGAAGAGGCCCATCTCCGCCATCTTCGGGATCAGGTGATTGGGGAACTTCTCCTCGCGATTGGCATGCTCGATGATCGGGAGGACTTCCTCGTCGACGAAGTCGCGGACGGTCTGGCGGACCATCAGCTCTTCTTCGCTGAAGAGAGAATCGATTTCCATGTAGTCGACGCCGGGAAAAGGCACAGTGACTCCTTCTGCTGCTTGATCGGGCTGGAAATCATATCCGATGAGAAAGCCCGTTTTCACGCGACAATACCAGCCGAGAGGTGAGCTGTGCTTGCAACCTGGGATCTCTTCGTCGATGGGACGCTGTACACCGTTTCGGTCGAGCGGATGCCGAACGGGAAGGACTCCATCCGCGTGAACGGCCGTATCGCCGCGCAACCGATGGGCAGCGACGATCAGGAGCGGGAGCTCTCGGTCGGCGGCACGCCGCACATCGTCCGGCGCGCCGGGACGGACGGCTTTCAGATCGCCGTCGATGAACGGGCCGACGTGAAGCGAAGAACGCAGGCCACGGCGAAGGCCGTGCTCGCGCACGCCGCCGACAGTCCGCTGCCGATGGTGAAAAGCCAGGCGCCGGGCTGGCTGCCGGTGGCCGGCTGGGCGGCGGT
>Ga0207687_10000814_pt1 | contig 21072 bp, 15 predicted proteins | sample KBSM54metaG_FD_184399 | JGI IMG/M metagenome (GOLD analysis project Ga0207687, IMG submission 184399) | Miscanthus rhizosphere microbial communities from Kellogg Biological Station, Michigan, USA - KBS M5-4 metaG (SPAdes) (version 2) | ecosystem: Host-associated > Plants > Roots > Rhizosphere >...
CGCGTTCTGTACCGTAAGCAACAGCTTGTCGGTGGAAATCGGCTTTTCCAGGAAGTCGAGCGCGCCCAGCCGCGTGGCTTTTACCGCCATCTCAATGTGCGCCTGGCCGGACATCATTACCACCGGCGTCGCCACGCCCGCATCTTTGATCTTCTCCAGCAACTCAAGGCCGTTCATCGCGGGCATTACAACGTCAGAAAAAATCACGTCATACTTTTCCGCCTTGATCATCTCCAGCGCTTTGATCGGATTGTCACACACCGTGGCCTCATGCCCCGCCAGCCGGAAGGCGCGTGAAAGCGACGCCAGCGTATTGGCGTCATCATCGACGATAAAGAGGTTGGCTTTCATAGTTCAGCATTTAGCAAATGGCAATTAGCAATTAGCTCCTGTCTTTTGACTACAGGCGTTTATTAATGACCAATATCGCCTCATTTCGCCGGCGCAACTTTAGTCATTTCCTTTTTCATCCGTCCGCGGCGTCTCGGTTCTCCCCGGTTTTGGCTAATTGCCAGTTGCTAATTGCTAGCTGCTAACTTTTGCCTCTTCCAAATTCTACAGTGCTTACACCATCCCACACCGGCAGCTCCACATGGAACGTCGTCCCGTGTTCCTTTTTGCTGCTTACCGTAATTCGCCCGTGATGATCGCTGATCACCGACTGCGCTATCGCCAATCCCAGGCCCGTGCCATGCTGCTTGGTAGTGTAATAAGGAGTGAACAGGCGATCGCACTCTTCCGCCGTCAATCCCGCGCCGGTATCGGCCAGCTCAAAAACCGCGAATCGATCGTCAGAGTTGGTCATCGTGCGGAAAGTTAATGTGCCGCCCTGGGGCATAGCGTCAATCGCGTTCAGCACAAGATTTTCTATTACTCGACGAAGCAATACCGGGTCGGCGCTGACCTGCGGCACGTCGCCTAATTGCAATCGCGGCTGAATGCGCCCGGGATCGCGATTGAGCTGGCCCTGAAATAGTTGCGCTACGCTGCGCACCAGTTCATTCAAGTCGACTGCCTGAATCTGCGGCGCGGGCATTTTGGAAAAATCACTAAAGCGCCCGATGATAGTCTTCAGGTTGGCAATTTCCGCCAGCAGCGTTGCGGTACTTTCCTGAAATACTTCATCAAAATCCTGCGGCGTGTTTTGCCGCGCACGCAGCAAATTCTCAACGGTAATTTGCAAAGGAAAAAGCGGGTTCTTCAATTCGTGCGCCAGTCGTCGCGCCAGTTCACGCCATGCAGCAACGCGCTCGCTCTGCACCAGACGCTCGCGCTGTCCCATCAGCTCTTCCGTCATCTGGTTAAATGCCACAGCCAGCTTGCCGATTTCATCTCTGCCGGACGTTTCCACGCGCACGTCCCAGTTGCCATGCCCGATTTCCGTTGCTGCCTGCGCCAGCGTCTTGATCGGCCGGCTGAATCGCGCCGTAACAATCCCGCTTACCACCACGCCAATAAAAACGCCGACTCCGGCAATCACCAGGCTGATGTTGCGAATGCGCTTCTCCAGCAGCAGCTCCTGCTCCAGCGAGTTGCCGACGAGAAGCACTGCCGGAACGCGATCGGTGTAGCCGGGAAGGGGAATCGCGTGCACAATTTCCTCGTTCCCTTGAGCCTGCCCCAAATCGACAGTGACAGAGTCCTCAGCATGTTTGTCCAGAACTTTCTGAATGAGCGCCATTATCTTCGTCGCATTGAAAGTCTCTTTGCCCGGACCAATCATTTCTCCCGATCCCTGCTCCGGCACGCTGAAGATGGCCACGCGCAAACCTTCCGGCGGAGAAAGCGATTGCACAACCGTATCAAGCTTGCGCCCGCCAATCAGATAATAGTTGAGGCCATGGACAGCAACAGTGCGAAAGCACAGCATGGCCAGCACGCTGCCTTGCGGCGTTTCAACATGTTTTAAAAAAGCCTGGCGCGGCAGAGGCGAGGGAAGGTCCAGAAACCATCGCTGCTTGTATCCAAAGCGCGCCGGCCAGTGTGCGGAAGAAATAATCGCGCCGTCCGGTGCGATCAGGTCAAGAAAGTCCAACCGTTGCGCCGCCGCGTTGGACGCAGCCTCGTTCACGTAATTCGCGTATTCCGCGCCGTTGGCCAGTTCGGTCAATGTGCGCTGCATCGCCTCAGAACCGGCAATCGAATCCACGCCGCGCGTTATCTCGTCGCCCGCATGCTCAAACTCGCGCCGGAACTGGTTCACCAGCGCCGACGTGCGCTCCTGCTCCACCTGGCGGAACGCTTCATGCGCGCGTTCTTCAATCAACCACGCCACAGCGCCCACGCTGGCGGTAATGCTGATCGTCACCAGAAGAAGCAGCTTGGTTTTTAAGGACAATGCCTATCGCGCTCCTTCCATCCAAAGCTGGTCAAGATTCCATCCGCCATTCAATTCCTGTTGCCAGTTGTGTGCCGTGCTGTTGAGCCAGAGCACCTGTGGGACATGCGCCACAGGCAACACACGATTCGTCTCCAGCAATTTGCGTTCGATTTCCAGCAGGTCTTCAGGGCGCGTCGCGCCAAGAATTGCCGGCGCGCTTTCCGGGGAAAGCGCCAGATCGTCCGTGCGCGCCGCCAGCGCAACCGACGGATCGAGTGATTGCAGCGGCACGCGCAACAAAACGGCGTCTGCATTCATTGAACCTCTTGCCGCCTTGCTGTAGAGATGAGATTCAGCATAGGGCTGCACCACGATTCCGGCTTCACGCGCGTCAACGGCAATGCGCTCCGCCGCCAGCCGTGCCAGCGGATCGGCAAAATCATACGCCAGCGCAATAGGACTGATCACCACAAACGCCGCCGCGTCTGCGCGCAACTCCTTTGCCCGATTGATATCTGTCACGCCGCTAAACATGAATTCGTATCCAGTAAGCCACTGCGGCAATAAGCCTGAAGCGGGAATCGCCTTGTGTTGAAAGATAACATTGCTGATGGCCGCGCGATTGATCGTCAGTCCCAGTGCCTGCCGCACGCGCGCATCAACCGGCTTCCTGCCCGATTTTCCACCTGAATCCGGCTGCAAGAACACAAGAGCCAGCAAATCGGCAGGCCGCGACATCGTAATCGTCTGGTTGTTCTGTTCCACGTTGCGAATCTGGTCAATGCTCAATTCCGTTGCCGCGTATGTCCCAAGTTGGCGATCCATAAGCTGCTCACGAACCGATGAGCCCATCTGAAATTCAATCGAGTCGGCGAACGGACGTCCGCCCCAGTAATCTTCATTGGCGGTGAATTGCGCATGTTCTCCGGCTTGCCACTGGTTGAGTTTATAGCTGCCTGTACCGATTAGGATTGGCGCATTGCTGCCGTCGGCTTGGCGTTTTACGATCGCATATCGCGGCAGCGCCAGCAATTCCGCCATCTGCTGGACGGCGTAAGGTGTTTCTATCGACACAGTTTGCCGGTCAATAGCAGAATACTTCCACGCCGGATTACTCTTGGCCAGACTCGCAGCAACCTCGGCCGCAGTAAGAACTGTGCCGTCATGGAAATTCGCCAGCCTGAGTCGAAACTGCCATGCTCGTTTTGCCTGGTCGGCATGCCATGACACCGCAAGCCCCGGACGCAAACGCCCTTGCGCGTCCACTTGTGTCAGGTTCTCAAAAGCCAGAGCGGCAATGCGATCACGCGCAGCGGGGCGGTCTTCATCGCCCAAAGGATCAATGGAGAGCACGCGGTCATGAAGCAGAATACGCACAGTCCCGCCATAGCGCGGACGCGATCCGCCATACGCCCCGGCCGTCAGCAGTGCTACGCTACTGATTGCAAATAACAGTAAGAGTAAACGCTTCATACTTTCCTTGCTGCGAATGCAGCACGCCGTTCACAAGCTGTCCATAATTACCCGCGGTCCACAACGCTTCCACCGTGCCAGACAAATCCACCGGCGCGCTCACCGGCAAAGCTTCACGACCGGAAATTTCCACTGCCTGCACGCTATCCGGGCGCGTAGTGTCGGCAGGCGAACTCGTCAGCACCTGCCAGCCCGTTCCGCAAACTGAATGCACGGGAGCCAGCGTGCTTCCCCAGCCGTTGAACGTTGCTACGGGCGTGCCCAGTTCATTTTGAAAAAGACGCGTGTGTCCGTCCGTTCCGGTGAAAAGCCAAACATGCTGGTCGCCGCTCTGCCATGTTGCTCCAGAGAAGAATGAAGCTACAGAAGCTCCAGCGCTCGAGCCGGCCAGCAGGCCGTTAAAGAAATTTCTGCGTGGACTGAAGAACGCAATCAGCCCTTCGCCGATGGGCCAGGGATCGTCACTGGCGCGGCAATCGAGTGACGGAGGCGATATTTTTCCGCTGCAGCGCGCGCCGGGAAGAAAGACATTGATTTCTCCGCCGTGAACTTCCAGCCGTCCGCGCAAATCACGCGGCCACGGATTCTGGTGCGGAATTCCCAGCGTCTGCCGCGGACGCCATTGTCCTGAATCCATTGAATACACCGCAACCTGGCTCGGCTCCAGTATCAGCAGGTTTTGATTGTCCTGATAAAAATCCAGGATCGGCGTTTCCTGTTGCCATACTGATATTTTCCGCAGGGTAAGCGCGGTGGCGTGCGCCGACTGCGGCTGCTGCTGGCGCGGTAATTTCTTGATCACCGTCTGGCTGCTCGATCCCTGCTGAATGCCTGCGATCAGCAGATAGCCTTGCCAGTCTTCAGAAAAAGTTATGTGAACTTCAGCCACTGCCTGTTCCGGTTTCACCACCCTGACGTTGGCGTTGCGGAAGGCATTGAAGATCGCATTCTGCAATGCTTCCTGCCGTTCCGGCGAAAGTGAAGACATGTTCTGGAAGGTCACGGCGACCGCCGAGGGCGATCCTGCGCGTGATTGTATGAGCTGGACGAATTCCGTTGCGGCGGCGGGAAGGGAAGGTGTGTCCTGAGCGATGGCCAAAGCGACCGCCACCATCCAAAACACAAACGCGCACAGCCATCGTCTATGGGCAGTCTTCGGCATTGAATAAAAGCTTGGTATAGCTCCTCATTTGACTGGAAAATATGGCAATAAGCAATCGGGGAAATGAACTAGTCAAGAGCGATCTATCACAGAGCCACTCAGACAAGAAAGAGATTGCCTGATCGCGCGAGCTAACCGCGGATTTGCGCGGATGATCGCGGATCAGAAAGACCAAGCCTTGAACTTCCTGCTCTGGGTCTTTAATCCGCGTGAATCAGCGTTGATCCGCGGTAGGATCCTTAGCTATTCTCCGTGCCTCCGTGTCGAGAATTATCCTTCCGCCGATCCGGGCCGCCTCTTCCGGCGGGAACAAGCAGCCCGGCGAGCTACCGGCAGAAAATCTATCTCGCTTTCCATGTCTTGTTTCGTGTTGCTTGCTGAGCTGGAACTGGTTGTTCGTCCTGCTCTTCCTGATCAGTTGCTTCACCTTCTTCTGCCGCGGCCTGCGCCGCTTTCGCGTTGGTGAACGCCTCCGGCGTTACGCCGCTCTTCATGATGTCGTTGAAAAAGATCTTGGCGTCAGAGGGCACCATCATAATTTGCAGTTTGTCAGACATGCGCTCCGCCACAATCTTATTGATCAATAACGGGCTTTCTTTCAGCAGCGCGGCTTCAGACTTCATGCGTTCGCCGTCTGCCACGGCAACAATGCGTATGCGGTTAGCTTCAGCCTCGGCCAGCATGCCTCGGCGCTCCATCTCTGCCTTGCTGTCGATCACCTTGGCTTGCGCCTGAGCTTCAGCGTTTTTCACCGTAGTTTCTTTCTGCGCTTCAGCTTCCAAGCGCGACTGTTCGATCTGTTTCTGTTTCAGCGGCAACGTGAACTGCATTGCGTCCGCCTCTGACTTGGCTTGAAGCACGCGCACTTCGCCCGCGCCCTGTGCCTGCTTTACCTGCTGGACACGTGCCGCCTCGGCCTCCAACTCCGCGATCTTTACCTGTTTGGCTTTCATTTCAGTCTCGACGCCCATGCCTTCATTCTGCTGTTCTTTCAACAGCAGACCTTCCAGGCCTTTGGCGTATTCCTCCGGAAGCTGAACGTCGCGGAGCATGACTTCTTTCACAATAATTCCGTCTGTTCCCAGCTTGCGGGTGATGCGGTCCGCGGCAGATTGCCGTATCTCTTCGCGTTTGGTGGCAAAAACTTCGCGGACGGTATAGTTCGGCGCCAGCTCCCGAAAGACGCTGGAAACCACCGGCGGCACAATCTCTTTCTCCACCGGCTGCGGCAGGTTGGCATGGATGTAATCGAGCCTCGCCGGGTCGAATTTATACCGCACCGTAATGGCCAGCCCAATGCTTAGGCCTTCGCGCGATTGCACGGTGAAGGCGTCGGCTTTTTTGTTTTTGGTTTCTCGCTTTTCTGCTTCAGCTTCGCTGGTCGATTCAAGGCCGTCTTTGCCGGAAGACGTTGTCAGCACCTGGTCGCGTATGTCATACAGCACCACTGAATCGAGCAGCGGCACAACAAAATGCGCGCCCGGATACAACGTGCCGGGCAGCGTTCCTGCAGTCTGGCTCACTCTGATGCCACCCATCCCGCTGGGCACCACCACTATGCCTGCAGCAAGGATGAGCGGCAGCCAGGCCGCAGGAAACGCCCATTTGGCAGTGGTCCAGTTCAGTTGCGGTTTTTCCACGGTAGCGCCATGGGTTGATGGCCGCTCCGCGGGGGCGCCCTCCGGTCCCGATGAAAGCCCGGATAAGGAGCCTGGAGCTATATGTCGCAACTGGCGGTGATACTGGACAACCTGGTAAAGATTTTTAAAAACTTCAATGGCAGCGGCCGCAAGCAGGCCCCAGCCGGTGAACAGCAGCAGATATCTCAAAAACAACATCGCGATGCTCTCCTTTTATGTACTGATCCAAACTCTCTGTTATGACTGCTGAGCTGCTTTGGGTGTCCCTATCCTCGAACCGTGTTGGCCGATTCAAAACGCCAAACTTGGAAATGGCAAGAAGGTAGCCACGGTTTCTGGATTCATGGGTAAGGACTTAGCAGGATTGGCGTTGTGTATCAGGAGACACATTGCGTTCAAACTGACACGAACATCGGCAGCAAATGCATCGTGTCACGGCTGGGAAACGCCGTTAACCAACGTGATGATGTGCTTTGTGAGGCAGGTGCAAAACAAGCAATCTGCACCGTCTTGCTATCGCTTGGGAATATCCGTCAGATCAATCACCTGCTGAACAGTAAGAGGAGGGCCAGATAGAAACGCTGCGTCGGACCCTATTTCAATCGTGTTGAGCTTGCGCGAAGCGCCACTGGGGTCTGGACGAAATCTACGCAGCGCTCTTATCCGCATGCCGGCGTTCATTAGCACCAGGGCGACATATTTTGCCTGGCTCACTGTTACGTTGTCAGCAACCCAAAGAGCGTTAGTTTCCAAGTCCGGATTTTTGGCGCCGGTGGTAGGTTCCTGCACCTTGAAGCCAGCCTTGGAAAATAACTCAGCAAGACTGTCGAAATCCACATGGTTGACTTGAGAGTCAATGTCTTTGCGGTAATAGCTTACCGTGGTTTGCTGTTGTTTGTTCTCTGCCTGTGCAGAGGCTAAGAGCGGTTGCATAGCTTGATCCGCTGCAGAGGTTTGCACCCGGGCGTAAGTTGAAGCAACAGTTGCGAGCAGCCGTTTGGACTCCTCTGTCTGCCGCACTCCCGGATCTGAAGACTCTTTGTCAACGGCATTAACCAGCAATAATTGCACTTGAGCAGGGACTTTATTAGGAGGATAGCGGGCAATAATCACTTCCTGGGCCCGAAGTCTTACCAGAAGGTCAGTATTTGTGAGGTAAGGCAGCAGGGTTGCAAGAAACTGCGAATCTTCCCGCTGTTTATCTAGTTCGCTTTGTTGCTGCTTCTGTATTGCAAGCCGTTCATCATTGCGATGGTTCCAGTAGTACGTTATTAAAGACAGCACAACGCTGCTTAAAATCCAGAGGGCAAACTGGCTGTTGAGATAATCCCACCAGCCTTTTTCACGAGGCGGATTAAGTGCTTTCTGTGTCTCCAGGCGAATTTTTTCTTCCTGCTTTATGCGTGTGACCTCATCATCCGTCAGCATGCTCCCTCCGTCCTCTTCCTGCACTCGCCACAGTCGTCTTAGCCTTGCTATAAATGCAAACGAATTATAGTGGACAAACCCTTCACCCAGAGGTCGACTCATTTTGCAGACAAGTCGCTGTAGTTTCTATGCGGTAGCTTAGCTCTGTCTCGCGACTTACCGCATCAATGCTTCCAAAAAAAATGGGTTTCAGGCAGCTATACCTGAAACCCTAAGGAGCGCAGCCAGAGTCAAGATAAAACAGGCGCGAGAAAGAATTGCCAAGATCCGCGCCGGTTACTCAAAAATCCAGCCGCTACAGAGATTAGACACGATGCAGGAACGCGCGGAACAGAAAAATTTCTTCATCACAAAAATCCGAATTCCATGGTGTCCTCCAAACGCTAACCGATGATCAGAGGATCGATAAAACAAAGACCCGCAACACCTGCGGGCCCTTGAGTTCCGCGCATTTATTACCTCATAAACGCAAAGGTATAAACGCCCGCGGTCGGCGAGCTGTTGTTCCGGCTGACGTTGCAGAACTGGACCGCCACGGTATTAGCCGCTGAAACTCGGAACCCGCCAATACCAATATTTACCCCGGGACTGCTGGTTGAGGGTTGCAAAACGCTCAACAGCACATCGCCGGTGCTGATGCCTGAAACCGTGAAGCTTTGCTCCGTGCAGCCCTGACTGGGGACGCTGGCCGGGGTGATGGAGGCGGTGAGTTTCAGCAATTGCAATCCACCACTCTGCGTGGTGCTTACCAGTGATCGTGTGGTTGAAGCATTGTCACGATACTGAAGCGTGCTTCCCGTATTCCAGACATCGCCGGCTGCCGGGGATGACGGAACTGAGCCGGCCGGCACGTTCAGTGAAGCGCTGGTGGTTGTGGAAGCGGCCAGGGATTGCTTGGCACTAAACGTGTTTGCCAAGGCAAGCTGGGCAAAGTTGCCAGATGTAAGCCCATTCAGCGTTGCTGCATTTACCCCGGTCAGTGCCGATCCATTACCGCTGAAAGACGTAGCGCTCACCGCCCCGTTCACTGTCTGGTTGCCAGTAAAGCTGTTGGCTTGATTGTTGTAAACGATTGTCGACGGTAACTGTCCCGCCGTTGCCGTACCCGATATCTGCGCGAACGAATAATCGCCAGAAGCCGGTGCAACGCTGCCGCTGCGGCCATTAAACGATGAAACACCGTTGGCCGCGCCGTCGCCCAGCAGGACCCAGCCATTCGCCGTGGCGTTGCAGATAAAGAGTTGTTGTCCGGCTGTGGCGTCAGTCTTGATGAGAAGCTCTTTGCCGGCAACGCAGGCCGCAGGCGTATTCGCGTTCAACACAGCTTGAACCGGTAGAGTTGCCGCTGCGCCGCTAAAGTCCTGCGTGCCCGCGGTGAATGTGTTGGACGCCGCCAGCTTGGCGTCGGCCGCGCTCACGTTGTTGATGCTGGTTTGCAGGGTGCTTACGTCAGACTGGCGCACGCTGGTTTCAGCCGCGACGCTGGCTTGAATTGCTGTGTCCGCAGACTGGCGTGATGCTGTTTCTGCGTTCAAAGCCGCTACTGTAGCGATGTCCGCCTGGCTAAGCGAGCCAATCTTGGTAGAACTCACGTTTGTGAGCGCGGACCCATCGCCTGAGAAAGCACGCGCCGTGGCAGTGCCGTTGAGTGCTAGATCGCCATTGCTGCTCAAAACGGTTGTCGCGCCCGTGATTTTTCCCGCCATAAAAACGGTCGGGCCGGCGGATATAAACAAAGCGGCTGGATTGTTTGCGCTGTTTACGGAGAACGAGACCCCTTGGTTGCCAGTGTCATTCACAGCCAGGACCGAGTTCGTCGGAGTCGCTGCGCCAGAGAAATTGGCCGAACTGCCGCTAATCGATCCTGCCGAGAAATTACCATCAGCATCGCGCGCAACCACTGTGTTTGGTATCAGGAGGGAAGTAGCGTTAATAGCGGTAGGTGGAATATTGGTTAGGCCAGAGCCGCTGCCAAAGAACGTGTTGGCAAAAATCTGGTTGGCGTTGAAGCTCCCTGTACCATCGCGGGCGACAATGGAATTGTTGATGGTTAAGGGAGTCGCATTTATTGCAGTGGGCGGAATATTCAACAACCCTGCGCCGCTACCGAAGAAAATGTTGGCGGAGATCTGGTTGCCGCCAAAGCTTCCAGTCCCATCGCGAGCAACGACAGAATTGGACACGTTGTTGGGAGTTGCATTTATTGCAGTGGGCGGAATATTCAACAACCCTGAGCCGCTACCGAAGAAAATGTTGGCGGAAATCTGGTTGCCGCCGAAGCTTCCAGTCCCATCGCGAGCAACGACAGAGTTGGACACGTTGTTGGGAGTTGCATTGATGGCAGCGGGCGGAATGTCTGTAAGCCCGAATCCACTGCCTATAAAATTGCCTGCCTGAACCGTACCTGCCGAGAAACTACCGTTAAAATCCCTGGAAACAATGGAGTTGCTTAAGTTGGATGCGGTGGCCGTAGTCGCCGAGTTGGGTATGTTAGTCAAACCGGACCCTGATCCGGCAAACTCGGACGCCCGCACTTCGCCATTGGCCGTCATGTCGCCAAATTGGTCAAAGAAAACCATTCGTGTGCCGCTCTTGCGTAATTCCAGAATGGCCGGACCAGCGCTATCAAAAACGCCTGCAATACTGCCCGATCCAAGGGTCTGCGCGAACAATCCGGTGCTGGCACCGCCATCCGTCGATGTTTCGACTACCTGAAGCGCTGTTCCTATCAAGGCATTGTTTTCCGCGTAGATTGCCGGCTGCAAATTGGAAATCGCATGGATAGCATAGCCCGGCCCCTGTTGGGTGACCAAAAGCACTTCTGTGCCATTATTGTCAGTAAAGTCAGTGGCGGGTTGCGGAGGCGTTCCCGCAGCAGCCGCCTGTCCAGTCGGCCCGGTTGAGGTCGCTTTGGGCTGGGTAGGAGTTCCCGGCACAGCGGCGCTCTGCAATGCGCTCTGCAACTGCTGCACGGTTACATAGTCTGACGGTAGCAATCCGCCAAGCCTCTCGGCTTCCACCGCCTTCATCGCGTAAGGGACGCTCACCAACAAGAAGCGCTTTTCTGATCCATTTACCTGAACTCCAAGCCAGTGTGCCTGGTCGGCGGAAAAGATGTCTGGCGGCAATCCTGTAGCCGACGTGGAACCCAGCATCACGCTGTACTTCTCGCCCGTAATCTGTATTATCTGGGTCTCAGTCCATAGACCACTCGCACTTTGCTGGTCAGGATAGATAGAAAACGTCACTGTTACCGCTCCATCAATCTGTCCGGGGATTGTCCCGGAGAAAGAGAAGGTACGGCTCGATAAAGGCTGCGACGAAGTCGCGTCTGTAACTCCGGGTCCCGCGACGAGCTGAGCATACGATACATGCGTAAAAGCCAGGGTTACGGCAAGGAACAGAGGAAGGTGTGGCAGCGCTGTGCGCTTCATTAACGGATCTCCTGCGGGCAAGGAATTTCCTGGGCTGCCTATCGGGGGAGATAGCACTTTTCAGAAGGTTAGCGAGCCAAAGGAATAAGTCACATGAATCTAGCTGTATAGATCAGCTGGAACAAGTTACTTTGGCGGTACCTCGTTACTACTTTTGTAATAATGCTTCTGATAGATAGTCTGAGGTGACAAGTAATTTGTTGTTATGGGTGTGCCGCTGGAGGATAGTAAGGTAGGTGACGAAGACTCAAACTTACCTTAAAAATAGTAAAGGCTGTGACATTGGTTATGCTCTAGCCGCCAACTCCTGCGAGGGAGTTAACAACGTGGATGCATGTACCGTCACAGCCCTTGATGCGATCACTGCTTTCGCAGTTCCTGACCCCAACCTGCCCCTCGCAGAGCCTGTCGGATTTTTCGGGTCCGGGTGTTCACTGGATCGCTCCACTGAACCTGATCACCCAGTCTACTTCGGATCAGCCACTGTTTATTTTGACTAACCCTTTCGACCGTCGACGTGAGCAATCCTAGCTGAACACCGTGAAAAGTCAACGCCCATGATCTGTGCAAACGAAGATTTTTTTCCACGATTTCCCGATTTGAAAAACACTGATAAAACGCGGGTGCAAGGGCGCCGATTTCCGCCAGTCCGTGATTTCCACAGCGCTTTCCACAAAATCTGTATGTCGAAAGTGCCGACCCAAACGTGCAAATGAACCAAAGATGTTCTTGACGGCGCAACCTGATCTGCCTCATTGTGTCTCTTAGAGACCAGATGTCAGATCTCATCGCCTATGTCGACGGTGGTTCCCACGGCAGCCCGGGGCCCTCTGGCATTGGCGTATTGATTGAGAAGCCGGACGGCGAAATGATCCGCATCGCCCGCTGGATCGGCCACCATGACAATAATGTGGCTGAATATGCAGCCCTGCTAGAAGCCCTGCAGCGCGCGCTGGAGCTCAACGCCACCTCTTTGAGCGTCTATAGCGATTCAGAGCTGGTCGTGAAGCAGATGACCGGCGAGTACTCTTGCCGCAGCCCGCGGCTTTACTCTCTCCACTGGATGTGCCGCAAGCTGGCCCGAACCCTGAAATTCTGCATCTCCCACATTCCGCGCGAGCAGAACCAGGAAGCCAACCGCCTGGCCAACCATGCGGTGCGGTTTAGACGCGAGCCAGTGCTGTAATCACTGGAATCGAATTTCATTGCGCAAAATCGGAAAACCAAACTTGCCGCGAATTTTCGCGGATAGCAATTGGAAACTAAACTACTGGGCGGAAAAATTACCACCGAATGCAGGGATTGAACGGATAAATGAGTATTGGAATCTGTTTCTAATCCGCGATCATCCGCGCAAATCCGCGGTAGGCCTGTTCGGATCCCGGCGATTTCGGCGATTCTTACGCTTTGGTGTGCTCGTAATATTTGCCGATGATATGACCTATCTCCACCGCTGCTTCAGGATCAAGGTCCACAAATTCAAAGCCTGCATACTGCTGGTCAGCAAAGCGCAGCCGCGCATTCACACGCACGCGAATGTCTTCCGTCGGCTCGTGGATGGTGAACGTATAGATTTTGCTGTCTTCGTTATAGTGCCGGTCGGGCTCCATCATAAAGCCGCCACGCGCCAACTGGCGCAGCACGCCGGCTTGCCCGCCTTTGGCGTCCATCACCAGCACTTGTGACTGGTGCGCGATGTCCACTCGCTCAAACCTGCGGCGTTCCTCTGGATTTTGCGCTTCCGTCGTAGGCCTCATTGAATCTGTTCTCCAAATGCGCTGACTGGATCAATGTCCACGGGCACATCTTTCACGCTCGTTAGCGCCGATTTTAACTCAGCCGGCATGGAATCATACTTTTTAAACCATTGCTCAGCGCGGTTCCTGTCGCCCGTAGCCTCAATTTCCAGCAGCTCTTTGGCCAGCGTGGCAATCGCTTGCGGCATTTTTGTGAAATCAATTGCATACTTTGAGGTCTTAGAATCAAAGGTGATCGCGCCCTGCTCGGCAAGGTAGTTGAATTCCATCATCTCAGCGCGGCCGTGGGCTTCAGCCACGCCAAAGCGCACCGTACGGAAAATCCCGGCCACGTGCGACGCATAAAACGTGTTGGCCTGAGTCTTCTGTATCACGCCTTTATCCATGAGCCAGTTCAGCGCGAACAAGCCGACGACATCAGCCTTTGCTTCTTCCAGTCCGGCGTATGTCGGCCCAATCGACTCGCGAATATCGGCCTTGCCGGCTGCGGTGCGAGCATAAGCTGGTCCCAGTCCGTGGCAGATTTCATGCATCAGCACCACGGCAAGATAGCCTTCCATGCTGGCCAGCGCAGCCTGGTCTTCCCGCATCACCTGCTTGCCGATGGGCAGCACCACGTAGTTCACGCGCGCGTCCATGTAATTCTTGAAGAAGATTTTCTTCGTGCCTTTTTCCTGGTGGATGCGCGGATCGTTTGGCAGATTGTCCGCCACCGCCTGATATCCGTGGCGCAGATCGCCGGCGCGGAACGGCGTATCCATTACTTCCATGGGCGTGCTCTTGCCCTGCATTGAAGGACGATCTTCCGGCGCCAGCGGCAGCGCGTCCTGAATGTCCGGGACGTATTTCTTGAACGTATCCAGGCTGGCGCTTTCTTCCTGATTGCGGATCATCACCGCCGTGCCATAAGAAGTCTTCACGCCCAGCAGATCGTCCAGATAGGTTTCGTAAGGAGCAAAAATAATGTCGAACTTCGGGTTCTCCAGGTCCAGCCATGCAATATCGCTCTTGTAATAGTCGTCGGTGAGCAGCGCTTCGGCGCGCAGTTGCAGAAATCCGGCAAATGCTTTGTCCGGACTCAGCGCAGCAGCTTCACGCAGCGCTTTTGCGGCTCCCATGAGCCATGGCTTGTATTCAATGTGGTAAGGAACTCCAACCAGTTCGCCGCCCTGTCTCTTGACCACCGTAAACGGGCTGTAAATCTGGGCTTTCTTTTCCGGATGCTTCGCTACATAGGCCTCGATTTCCTGCCGTGTGATTCCCGCCGGGTAGAGAGAGTGGCCGGGAAGAAACGGGTCGCTGCCGATGAAGGGCTTCTGGTTTTCCAGCAGATCATAGCGGCTGCCGTTGATCATCAGGAAACGGCGGATCTTCTGGTTCATTACCTGGTTGCAGCCCAGCAGTCTCTTGTAAAGCTCCAGCCCTTTAGGATCGCTCTGCCGCCAGTAGATGCTTTCCAGAAACTGCGATGCTTCCACCAGCTTGTAAACCATCTTGCGTTCGTTGTCGGTAAGGCCGCTCACGCTGAAGGGCATGGAAACAAGCTTGAACTTGTTTACCTGCGCGGCAATATCTTCATTGATGTTCTCTTTTAAAAGACATTTATCGGCGGTCTTGGGCGGAGGCGCAGCGCGCCGGCCCGCCTGGGCCAATAGCGTTCCCGGTAGAACCATCGCTAAGATAATTGCCAACAGCCAGCGTTCTGTTTTCATAGCCAAGATTCTAGCAGCCTGGGGGCATTCGGCAGGTGGACGTGAAAAATCCACCACTGAGGCACGGAGACACGGAGAAGAGCCAAAGAACTTACCTACAAAGGACACGAAGGGACATAAAGTTAAGATCAATCAAACGCTCTTCTGATCCGCGTTTATCCGTGTTAATCCGCGGTAAGGTTTTTGGTTTTCCTCCGTGTCTCCGTGCCTCAGTGGTAGGTTTCGCATTTATCATTACTCACGATGCTGCCTCAAACACTCCTGATAGACGCCGACGACACGCTCTGGGAAAACAACGTTTACTTTGACCAGGCGATAGCCGACTTCATCGAGCGGCTGAACCATCAGCATCTTTCTCCGGACGAAGTCCGGAAATTTTTATATGAGGTTGAGCGCGAAACCGTCCTGGAGCGGGGCTATGGGTCACACAGCTTCTCTCATTCGCTGGTCAAGTGCTTTGAGCGCCTTTCGGAAAAGCCGGTCACGCCGGAGCTGCATGAGTTCATCTGGGGCTTTGCCCATAAGGTTTCAAACTATCCCATTGAGTTGATTGAAGGCGTGCCGGAGACACTGAACTACCTCTCAGGCCGAGGACATCACATGGTGGTGATGACCAAGGGTGATTTTACTGAGCAGGCGGGCAAGGTGGAGCGCTCAGGGATCAAAGAATATTTTGCCGCCGTCGAGATCGTCGCGGAAAAAACCGAGTCTGCGTATAAGGAGATCGTTGGTAAGTATGAGTTTGAGCCGCAGACCACATGGATGGTCGGCAACAGTCCCAGGTCAGACATCAATCCGGCGCTGGCCGCGGGCATCAACGCCGTCTTTGTGCCCCATGACCTTACCTGGGCGTTGGAGCATGAGACGGTGAATCCCGCGCCTGCGGGACTCAAACTGCTGCAAGTGGAAAAGTTTGTGGAGTTGCAAGAGCACTTCTAATCGGCGGCGTTCTTTCTGATGGAACCGGTCACGACCTGCAATAGCTCTTCTGGTTCCGGGCGATGACGCCAGTCAGCTTCGATTCTTGACCACAAAATCTTTCCATCCTGCTGCACAACATAGGTCGCGGCCATCGGCAGCTCCCAGCTCTGATCGCCGTTGTATCCCGGTAGCTTGGTCATGATGCTCTCGTACATCGCCTGCATTTCCGGCGAGAGGCGGTAGACCAATCCGAATTTTCGCGCAACCTGATTAATGGCGTCGCTCAGGACAGGGAAGCGCAGCTTGTGCATGTCGCGCGTCATATAAGAGTGTTTTTGTGTCTGCGGCGAGATGGCGACCAGCGACGCACCGGCTTCGGCAATCTGCGAATGAATTTCCTGCAGGGCGGCCAACTGCGCGTTGCAGTAAGCGCACCAGCGTCCGCGATAAAAGACGATTACGAGCGGCCCGCTGCGGAGAAAATCTTCCGAGCGCCAGAGCATGCCGTCGCCGTCGGGAAGTTCGAATGCGGGAGCGAGATCGCCGGCTTTGAGTGAACGGTCAGCCAGTCCGGACTTGACCAGCTCCTCGGCGAAGCGATCTACCACGGCCAGGCGCTCAGCAGGAACCATGGCGCGCAGCTTGGCGGTGAGTGAGTCGAGTTGTGCGTTAAGAGACATTTTTTCTGAAATCCCGACCCTGAGCTTGCCGAAGGGGAGGGAACCCTATAGCTACGAAAAATCTGAAGGAATAAAAAAGCGAGATTTTCAGATCGCCTATCGCTCAAGAGGATGAGAACTGTAACTCGTGATCCTCTAATTCATCGTAGGAATAGGGTTCCCTCTCTACGCTCGGGAAAAGAAAAAACCTATCTCATCATTCCCGGCAGCTTCATCCCGGCCAGCTTGCGGCTGAAGCTGGATTTGCCCATGTCCTTGAACATCTTGCGCATCTGGGCGTACTGGCGGAGAAGCTGGTTCACTTCCTGCACGCTGGTGCCGGAGCCGCGGGCAATGCGCTTGCGCCGGCTGCCGTTGATGATCTCATGATGGTTGCGCTCTTTCGCGGTCATGGAATTGATGATGGCTTCCACGCGGGTGATCTGGCTTTCATCCACTGAGTCGGCGGCCTTCTGCATACCGGCAAATGGACCTATGCTTGGCAGCATCTTGATCACGCTTTGCAACGATCCCAATTTCTTTACCTGACGAAGCTGGTCGCGGAAATCTTCCAGCGAGAAGCCTTCGCCGCCCAGGGCTTTCGTCGCGAACTCCTGGGCTTTTTTCTGATCAACGGTCTCTTGCGCCTTTTCAACCAGCGTAAGGATATCGCCCATGCCCAGGATGCGCCCGACGATGCGGTCAGGATGAAACGGTTCCAGCGCGTCATACTTTTCACCCACGCCAATGAACTTGATGGGCTGGCCGGTGACCTGGCGTATGGAAAGCGCCGCGCCGCCGCGTGCGTCGCCATCCATTTTGGTGAGCACCACGCCGGTGATGGAAAGTTTTTTGTGGAACTCGTCGGCGGAGCGCACAGCGTCCTGGCCGGTCATGGCGTCGGCCACGAACAGGATCTCCTGCGGGTTCAGAATCTTTTTGAGCGACTGCATCTCTGACATTAGGTCGTCATCAATGTGCAGGCGGCCGGCGGTGTCAACGATCAGGAAATTGCAGCCGCTGTTGATGGCTTCCTTGCGCGCCTCTTTCACCAGTCGCTCGACGGTTGCCGTGTCGGAGGTTTCAACCTTGCCTTCGTACAGGTTGGCCTTGATTGCCTCTGCTACAACTTTCAACTGCTGGCGCGCGGCAGGACGATACACGTCCACGGATACCAGCATGGGCCGGTGTCCACCTTTTTTGAGCCACGCGGCAATCTTGCCGGAGGTGGTGGTTTTGCCGGAACCTTGCAAGCCTGCCATCAGGATCACCGAGGGCGGTTGCGATGCGAACTTGAGCTTGGCCGTGTCCTTGCCCAGGACTTCTACCAGTTCGTCATGAACGATCTTGACGATCTGCTGCGCCGGAGAAAGCGCGGTCATCACTTCCTGGCCAACGGCTTTCGCCTGGACGCGGTCAATGAATTCCTTGACCACTTTGAAGTTAACGTCGGCCTCCAGCAAGGCCATGCGGATTTCTTTCAGCGCTTCCTGGATGTTTTCCTCTGTGAGCGTGCCCTGTCCGCGCAGGTTCTTGAACGCCCGTTGCAGTTTTTCCTGGAGATTTTCAAACATAGATAAAGACAGTGTCCCTGCAGTGGGATTAGATGCTCAAGTTGCAGGTCTAGGCCTTATTGTAACAGCCTCGCTAGTCGCCGAAGAGCGCCGCACGGCCACCCAGTAACGCATGAGAACGTTGGCATTAGGGGGAGCGATGCTTGCTCCGGACGGCACGGACGATCCCAGCTTTCATGTCTTCGATCGTCACGCGCCCAGGCCTCTTTGATGTGCCCCCAGCTTTTTCCGCGGCGGCGGCAACGGCTGCCTGGATGTCTTGCAACGTATTAGTACGTCTGCCGGAAACAAGGGTTTTCAAGCCCTTCGATTTGGATTTCCTCGCCATTGTAATGAATTATCACTCTACCAAGAGCAAAGTCGAGACATTCCGACTTATCCGCCCTTTTTCTGTTCCACGCCCAGATAGCTCAGGAAGGCGCGAACGAGCTCGCGTTTGAGCGCCTGATCGTCCTTGGGCAAAAAGCTTTTCAGCGGCCCAAGGTCAGTGGGCATCACAACGATTTCAAACAACGTGCTTGTCACCATCATGAAGGCCATGGATATAGCCATGCGCGGATCGGGATGCTTGATCTCTTTGCGGTGGGTCAGAAACAGCTCAATGACGTGTTCAATGGCGCGGACCTCGAATTTGCAGGCGGTCTTCCAGAAAGCGGTATTTGCCCGGCCGCGTACAAAGTTGCGCATGGCCCGCAGCAGTGCCGCGTTGACGCGATAGCTAAGCACCATGCCGCCGATGACCTGATCGGCAAAGACCGGCAGCGGGATCTGCGCCGCAGCAGCGGGCGTAAGGCCCACTTTCATTCTTTCGTCCTGGCGCTCCAGCATACCCAGGATCGTGGCTTCAAGAAGCGCGTCCTTATCATGAAAGCGACGGTAGATGGCGCCCGGGGTGAGCCCGGCGTGCTGTGCGATGCGGGGAATGGTTGCGCCTTCAACCCCGTGGTGCCCCAGGACTTCTGCCGTTGCTTTCTGTAATTTGCGCAGCGATTCGCGGCTGCGCTCCTGCTGGGGGACGAGAGTCTTTTTTGCCATGGGAAATATTTATACCAACCCGCCAAAAATTTTACTTGACAATTATGTAAATGTAAATTTACATTTACATATCGCGGAGGTGATAACAAAGTGGCAAATCATGAACAGCAGAGCAAAAGGGAAGACCGAAAGCAAAGCTTCCTGGCGATGGCGGGCCTGATAGGAACGTTTGGGGCCGGAGCTTTCGCCGGATCCAAACGCCAGAAACTTACCCTAAGCATGGACGCGGATGAACTCAGGCAGGTCGACCTGCTGGTGGAACGCGGCCTTTACGCGAGCCGCGAAGCCTTTCTGCAAACTGCAGCGCGCAATCTGCTGCATGAGCACGGCACGGATCTACCGCAGGAGGCGACGGGCCGGCTGACGGCCGCAGGCATCGTTATGCACAACCGCAAGAGCCTGGAAAAACTTCTTGCCGCTGGAAGGCAAGTTGAACTCAATGTAACCGGCATCTTCCGGCTTGCTGACGACGTGACTCCTGAGCTTGCCTGCGCCGTCATCAAGCAACTCAAAGTGTGCGGCTCATTCCAGGCGAGCCCTGAAGTGAAGGCAGCGCTCAAAGATCGCATTCATTAGTCGCCGTGAAGGAGAGAGATAGATGTTCACCAATACACAAGATGCAGGCAAAGAGCTGAACGCAGGGCTTTACATGCGTGCACTGAAGCAAATCAGGTCATGGTCCTGGCGCCGTGGTGAAAAGAAACTGATCGGCTTATCCGAAGCCGAGACGGAGCGTTCCTGGGCCGGCTTGGCGGAGTGGTTGCGCGTGGCGCATTCACTTCTCGATGACAAGACGGTGGAGTTGACCCGCCACGTCGATCGATAAAGGAGATTCTTATGGCTGCCGCCAGCATATCTGCACCTTCTATTCAAGCCGTCGCGCCGCATCCGTTACGCGAGCGCAACTTCCGCATGCTCTGGGCGGGCTCAGCTATTTCCGCCGTGGGCGACCAGTTTTATCTGGTGGCGCTGCCGTGGGTGGTGTTGCAACTGACCGGATCAGCCGTAGCTGTTGGCACCATACTTATGGCGGTGGCCATTCCGCGTGCTTTGCTGATGCTGCTTGGCGGCGCGCTGACGGACCGCATCTCCGCAAGAAGAATTCTGATGAGCACTGCGTCGGCCCGCACGCTGTTGGTTGTCCTCATTGGATTTCTACTATGGTCGCATTCGCTGCAACTCTGGCAACTTTATATACTTGGTTTCTTCTTCGGCGTGGCTGACGCTTTTGCGTGGCCCGCTGCCACCACGCTACTGCCGTCAGTGGTCACGCGTGAACAACTGGTGGCAGCCAACTCAGTTTTTCAGACCACCGGGCAGTTGACCACCATCGCTGCGCCTGCTCCAGCAGGACTTGTGATCAAGGCCCTGGGCACGGCGTGGGCATTTTTCATCGACGCCATTAGCTTCCTCTTCATCATCGCCGCGCTATGGCGGCTGCCCGATCCACCCAAAGCTGCGTCTGCGGCCAAGCCTCCCGTGTGGCGCTCCATTCTGGATGGAATCGCTTACGTTCGCCGCGATGTGCCGTTGCGTTCGCTCATGCTGGTGGCGGCAATGCTCAACTTCTGTATCAGTGGCCCGATAGGCGTTGGGCTGCCATATCTGGTGAAAACAAAATTCGGTTCAGCCGCGGCCTACGGCCTGGTAATTTCCGCCATGGCGGCAGGCGGCCTGATAGGCGCGCTGCTCGCAGGAATAGTAAAGATCAAGCGGCGTGGCTTGCTGCTTCTGGGCGCGTGCGTGGTGATCAGCGCTGGTATTGCATCCATCGGCCTGCTCGGCCACTTGTGGTTGATCGCCGCAGTGTTGCTGTTGCTGGGCGCCAGTGCAGGCGTGGCCAACGTACACATTGCCGCGTGGATCCAGCAACGGATTGACGCCACAGTGCGTGGCCGCGTCTTCAGCGTCCTGATGCTGGCCAACTTCGGTCTGATCCCCGTCTCGCTTGCCGTGG
>Ga0207687_10000815_pt1 | contig 21058 bp, 21 predicted proteins | sample KBSM54metaG_FD_184399 | JGI IMG/M metagenome (GOLD analysis project Ga0207687, IMG submission 184399) | Miscanthus rhizosphere microbial communities from Kellogg Biological Station, Michigan, USA - KBS M5-4 metaG (SPAdes) (version 2) | ecosystem: Host-associated > Plants > Roots > Rhizosphere >...
CGGCCGGCATCGCGGGCTGCGGCAGTGGCTGCTGGGCAGGGAACCCGGCTGATCGACGAGGAGGAGAGTCAGATGAAGTGGAGTCGCATTGCCGCAGTGCTCTGCGTGTTCGCGGTGTTCGCCGCGCTCGCGAGCTCAGCCTGGGCGACGAAGTACGTCGCGCTGGGGGACTCGTATTCGTCTGGGACCGGAACCCGGACCTACTACGAACCGACCTGCCAGCGGTCGGTCTACGCGTATCCGTACCTGCTGCACGAAGCGCATCCGACCTGGACCTTCGTGGACGCCGCCTGCTCCGGGGCGACCACCGAAAACGTCCTCAACACCCAGGTCGCCAGCGTCACCTCCGACACCAACTGGGTCACCTACACGATCGGCGGCAATGACGCCGGCTTCTCCAGCGTGATCACCGAATGCGCGCTGCCGTCCTGGGCGTCGGACTGCAATGGCGCGATCAACAAAGCCCAGACGTACATCAAAAACACCTTGCCGGGCCGTCTCGACCTGGTCAACAACGCGATCAAGTCGCACGCGGCGAGCGCGAAAGTGATCGTGCTCGACTACCCGCGCCTCTTCAACGGCGAAGACTGCAACGCGCTCACTTTCTTCAGCCCGAGCGAGGAGACGCGGCTGAACGAAACGGCCGACCTGCTGAAGAGCACCCTCAGTGCAGCGGTGACGCGGGCAGGCTCCAACTTCGTCTTTCGCGACGTGATCCCACCCTTCATCGGCCACGCGGTTTGCGACGGCGGCGGCGGATCGTCAACCGAGTGGATCAACGGGCTCTCGAACCCGACGGGGGAGAGCTACCACCCGAAGATCACCGGACACGCCAACGGCTACTACCCGGTGGTGCACGCGGTCACCGGCTGAGTCTCGGGGCGGCGGTGCCGGGCTGCCCGGTGCCGCCGCTCAGCGGCAGCCGTTGGGCCAGCGGTTCGGCGGCAGCGGAGTGCCGTGGCTGGCGGTGACCGCGGGTGTGTTGATGGTCGCCGCCACGTCGCTGCGGCGGATCGCGGCGCGCAGGGTGCTGGCTCGCGACGTCGGCGCGGTCGACTTGGATGCCGCCGGTCCCGAGAAGGGGTGCCGTGCCGCGTGAACCAGGCGGAGCAGAGCGCGCGGGCCTCCGTAGGAGCGCAGGGTCCTCTCCAGCGAGTAGATCGGCAGTTCGCGGGCGCCGAGCGTCGCCGCGACGCGAACGTCACCGAGCAGCCTCGAGAAGCGCCGGTAGGGGCCGCGGCCGGCGGAGCCAAGGCTGATCTGGCCGGCGCTGCCGAACTCGTGGCGGGCGGAGCGCAGGTAGGAGGAGACGATGCCGGGGCCGGGGTCACGCCCGGAGTGGTAGGCGAAGACGCTGCGGTAGGCCTGGAAGTACAGCTCATCCCAGGAGGCCTTCGGCAGGATGAATTCGGTCGCGTCCTGGAGGGCGAGGCTGCCGTTTTTCAGGTCGTCGAGAGCGGCGGGTGCGGGCGCCGCGGCGATCTTGACGTTGTGGCGTGTGGCCCAGTGAACGATGCGGGCGTAGCCGTGCCAGGCGGCGCACTGGCCAAGCGGGTCGATCGAGCGCTGGAAGAGCGCCGAGAGCGTGGCGTCGCTGCCGCCGTCGACGATCGCCGCCGCCGTTTCGAAGGGCGTGCGAACCCGGGGCTCGGGGTCGAGGGCAACGCCGCGCAGTCGCACGTGCTTCCCGCGCGCCCAGCTCACCAGCGACTTGGTCGCGGCAAACTGCTCGGCCGCCGCGCCTTCCCAGGCCCAGTAGCCGTCGCTGTATGGGATCAGGACCCAGGCCCAGACCGGCACCCCGAGCCGGTTGGCCTTGCGGATGATCTTCAGCCCATCTCGCCAGTGGGGCTTGCCGGGCGGGACCGGGCCGAAGTCGCGCTTGTAGCGGAGGTTGAAGTAGAGCGGGATCTGGTTCTGGCGCAGCACCCGCCAGAGGTAGGGGGTGTAGGCGTGCAGGTCGCGGCGCTTCCAGTAGGTGCCTGGCGAGTCCCAGTCAGTGCCGGGGACCGCCTCTCCTGCCCAGAAGCCGATCGTCGTTCCATACTGGGGGAGGGCAGCCTGGGGCGCGACGCCGCCCCTGTCCCGCGCGAGGGCGGCCTGCGGGACGAGCAGCGCGAGCGTGGCCAAGGTCGCAACGGCGATTCCCCCCCGCGTCATGCCGCCATCGTAGGCTGAGACGGCATGAGCGCGGTTAGGCGTCCCACGCGGGCGCAGGTGAGACGGCGGCGGGCGGTTGCGGCGGGGGCGATCGGGCTCGTCGTGCTGGCGGTCGCCTACCTGGCCTTCTCCGACGCGACTTCGGCCCGAGCAATGCCGAGCTCGCCCACGAGAACGGCGATTAGCTCGTCCACCTGGATATTCACAGCAAGGCCGTCGGCCGCGAGCTCGGGGTCAACGTGATCGTGCCGCCGCGCGCCGGGGCGCGGGGCAGGCGCGGGCTGCTGGTCTACCTGCACGGCCGCGGTGGCTACGAGGGGACCTTCACCCCTTCCGCGTCTACGACGAAGGCTTCGTCGAAGCGATGGAGGCGGGGGCGCCAACTTCACCGCCCACTCATGGCCTGGCGCCCACGAGGGCGGCTACTGGGAATGACCACTGGCCCGACTGCCAGCGCTTCTACGTCGAGGCGTTGGCCCACTGCGGCTAGTCGTTTCCGGCGCCGTACTCCTTGTACGGGTACCACCATTCCTTGCGCTCGATCTTCGACTCCATGTGCACGTGCTTGGTCTCCTGGAAGGCCTCGAGGCCCTCGCGGCCCAGCTCGCGTCCCAGGCCCGACTGCTTGAAGCCGCCGAAGGGGCCGGCGTCGTTGTCGGTCAGCGGGTCGTTGATCCAGACCGTGCCGGCGCGCAGCTCGCGGATGCAACGGATCGCGCTCTCGAGCTCGCCGGTGTAGACGTTGGCGCCAAGGCCGAACTCGGTGCCGTTGGCCAGCTCGATCGCTTCGTCGAGGGAGGCGACGGGGACGAGCGGTGCGACCGGGCCGAAGGTCTCCTCGGTCAGCAGGGCGCTGTCGGGGGCGGCGCCAGTGACGACAGCGGGGGAGAGGAAGTGGCCGCGTGCCTGACCACCGTCGTCGCCGCCGACGAGGACCTCGGCCCCGGCGGCGCGGGCCGCGTCGAGCTGGGCGATCACCTTGGCCCGCTGGGGGTCGGAGACCATTGGGCCGATGTCGGTCGCGACCTCGAAGGGGTCGCCGAGGACGAGGCTTCCCGTGTGCTCGACGAAGGCGCTGACGTAGTCGTCGAAGACCTCCTCGGCGACGTAGAAGCGCTCGGCCGAGGTGCAGACCTGGCCGGCATTGAGGAAGGCCGCCCAGGCGCCGCCGCGGGCGGCGACCTCCAGCTGCGGCGCGACGTCGGCGCAGACGATGAAGGCGTCCTTGCCGCCCATCTCGAGGTTCATCCGCGCCATCCGCTCGGTGCAGGCGGCGGCGACCTTCTTGCCGGTCGCGACCGAGCCGGTGAAGGCGATGCAATCGACATCGGCGTGGGAGGCGAGCGCGGCGCCGACGTCGCCGGCGCCGGCGAGCAGGCCGACGACGCCGGCCGGCAGGTGCTCGAAGGCGCCGGCCAGCATCAGGGTCGAGAGCGGCGTCAGCTCCGAGGGCTTGCAGACGACGCAGTTGCCTGCCGCCAGCGCCGGCGCGACCTTCCAGGCCAGCAGCAGCAGCGGGTAGTTCCAGGGCACGATGCAGCCGACCACCCCGAGCGGATCCTTGACCACCATCGCCAGCTGGCTCGACTCGATCGGCGGGATCACGCGGCCGGCGTGGTCGCGGCCGATCTCGGCGTAGTAGTCGAAGGCCGCCGCCGTCCACTCCAGCTCGTCGCGGTTCTCGAGCAGCGGCTTGCCGCCCTCGGCGGTCATCGTCCGGGCCAGCGGCTCGGCGTCGGCGCGCAGCCGCCGCGCCACCTCGTGGAGCAGCTCGCAGCGCTCGCCGGCGGTGGTGCGGGCCCAGGTGGGCCATGCCTCGCGCGCGGCGGTCACGGCAGACTCGACCTGGTCAGGCGAGGCCGCATTCACCTCGACGATCGTCTCCGTCGTGTACGGGTTCTCGACCGCCAGAGCCGCACCCGCGCCGGCGATCTGCTCGCCGCCGATCAGCAGTTTGGTCTCATGGTCGCCGCCCCCGGTCATCGGTGGGTCCAGGCTATCGCTGCGGTGGTAACCGCTCCGAAGGTCTCATATAGTCACTCCCGATGAGGGGGAGAATCGGGTCAGCCGTCGCCTGTGCCGGAGCCCTGATCGTTGCTTTGGTCGCCGCGCCGTCCGCGAGCGCAGAATGGCTGCCGCCGATTAACATCTCAGAAGCGAGCGAGCACACAGGCGCCCCACACGTCGTCCTCGATTCCGAAGGGAACGCCACTGCGGTGTGGGATCACTGGAGCGGTGTCGACACCGTGGTCGAAAGCGCCTATCGCCCCGCGGGGGAAGCGTGGGAAGCGCCGGTCGATCTCTCCGAGCCCGAACTGGAAGGCGAAGTCGTGCCAGGTGCGCACGACGCCTCCGACCCTCGGATCGCGGTCGATCGCAACGGCAACGTCACCGTCATTTGGGAACGCTACGCGGGCGCCAGTCTGATGCTCCTGCAAGCGGTCGAAAGGCCGGCCGGTGGCAGCTGGACCGCGCCCGTCGACATCGCTGAATTCAGCCAGGGAGCAGCGCCGGAACCGTGGATCGCGGTCGACTGGGAAGGCAACGCCACGGCGGTTTGGAAGCAGGGCGAAGTGATCACCAGCTCCTTCCACCCGTTTGCCGGCAGCTGGGGTGAACCCACCCAGCTCTCCGGCGAAAAAAGCTTCACCCCGCAGGCGACGATGGACGCTCGCGGGGACACGACGGTCGTCTGGATGCACAACGACGGCTCCCATTACGTGGTCGAAAGCGCGTACCGCCCAGAAGGCGGTGCCTGGGAAGCGCCGACGCTCGTCTCGGAACCGGGCGAAGAGGGTGGCAATCCCCAGGTCGCGCTGGACGCGAAAGGCGACTCGTTGGTCGTCTGGCGGGGTGCGGTCGGAGGGGAGGAATTCGTTCGCGCCGCATATCGCCCCCAGGGTGCGTTGTGGAGTCCCGCGACCAACGTCTCCTCACCCGGCGAACATGTCGAATCGCTGCGTGACGCGGTCGATCCAAACGGCAACGCGATCGTCGCTTGGAGCGGCGATATGAGCAAAGAAGGTGAACACGGCATCGCCCACGCCGCCTTCAAGCCGGCCGAAGGCTCCTGGGAAGCGCCGGTCGGACTCTCGGCGAGCGGCGGCAACGCGTTCCCCTCCGACGTGGTCTTCGACATCAGCGGCAACGCCGCGCTGATCTGGCAGCGCTGGGACGGCACCACCGACCTGATCCAGGCCACCTACCGCCCGGCCGGCGGGGAATGGGAGCCCGCCGTCGACCTCTCCGAAGAAGGCAAGCGGAGCTTTGATCCTGTGGTGGTGCTCGACGCGCCCGGCAGCTCGACCGCCGCCGACGGCAACGCGACCGCGGTTTGGATCAGTGAGACAGCCGTTCCGTGCGAAGGGGAAAAACCTGGGGGCTGCTGGAGCGGCGTCGTGCAGGCGGCCGGCTATGACCCCGACGGTTTGCCTGAAGTCGAACTTGAAGTGCCAGTCGAAGGCACGGTCGGAGAACCGATCGAAATATCGACCCCGACCGAAAAACTCTTTGCGCCGCTGCTCGAGTTCGGCGACGGTGGAAGCGTTGCCGACACCGAAGCGACTCACGTCTACGAAGAGCCCGGTGAATACAAAGTGACCCTCGGCGGCGCCGAGGTGCTCGGCTATCGGGCGAGCGCTCAGCACACGATCACGATCGCGGCGGATGGGTCTGGAGGCGAACCAGAAACCAAACCGGAACCCGAAGCCAAACTTGAACAGCCGCAGCCCAACGCCGGAGGAACGCAGCTCACTGCCGACTCGAACGCCGGGCCTGGACCGTCCACTCCACTCGTATCGCCACAGTGCCTCGCCGCCTCGGCCGCGCGTGACGCTGCCCATCGTCGCCTGGTCGCCCTGGGAGCCGCGTGGCGTCACGCGGCGGGCACCCCGAAGGCTGCCCGCTTGCTCACGGCGAAGCGCTCGCAGGCGGCGGCCCTGCGCCGCGCTCGCCATCGCGTCGCCGCCTCCTGCTGAGCATCGCCCTGGCGGCCGACTGCTTCATTTGCTTCAATCGGATCACCAGAGAAAGGAGGTGGTCCTAACTTGATTCACATGCTTAATGGGACTCTGGAGGTGCAGGGCCGCTAGGCGCCGCACTGTTTCGGGGCGCCCGGTGGAATCCACCCCGGGCACCGGCGAGCAGGGAATGCCGGGCTTTGTCCCACCCGGACGCTGCTTTCATGCTCGTTCAAGCACCTCGCCAGGGCCGCCTTCGGGCGGCCCTGGCGCTTTCGAGATGACTGGAGGAACCATGATCACCAAGACCGACTTCATCGGCGTCCCCTCGACCGACGCCGAGCGCTCGCGGCGCTTCTACGTCGAGACGCTTGGGCTGCGACCCGACGAGAAGAGCAAGTACGAGGTCTGGGCGGGGGAGACCTGCTTCGGCATCTGGGAGCCGGCGCAGCAGGGGATGGAGTTCGCGCCACAGAAAAACGCGCATCCGGCGCTGCACGTCGATGACGTCGCCGCGGCGCGGGCGGAGCTCGAGGCCAAGGGGGTCGAGTTCAACGGCGAGACCTTCGATACCGGCGTCTGCCACATGGCCCTCTTCACCGATCCCGACGGCAACGACCTGATGCTGCACAACCGCTACGCGCCCTACGGCGACACGGAGTAGCCGTGCAGACGCCGCGAACGAAGCTGCGCCGCAAGCCGAAGCGGGGCTCGCACGAGCGCGAGACGATCGAGACGATCTTCGACCAGGCGCTGGTCTCCCACCTCGGCCTGATCGACGACGGCATGCCGGTGGTGGTCCCGACGTTGCACGTGCGGATCGGGTCCAAGGTCTACCTGCACGGCTCCGCTGCCAGCCGTGCTCTGCGCGAGTCCGAGGGGGCCGAGGTCTGCCTGACCGCCACCCTGGTCGACGGCCTGGTGCTGGCCCGGGCCGCCATGCACCACTCGGCCAACTACCGCTCGGCGATGCTCTTCGGCGAGGGCCGGTTGGTCGACGACGAGGAGGAGAAGCTCGCCGTGCTGGAGGCGCTGGTGGAAAAGATCGTGCCGGGACGCTGGGGGGACGCGCGTGTGCCGAACGCCAAGGAGCTGCGCGCGACCTCGGTCGTGCGCGTTCCGCTGCACGAGGCGTCGGCCAAGGTTCGCACCGGACCGCCGATCGACGACACCGAGGACATGGAGCTGCCGGTCTGGGCCGGAGTGGTCCGCCTGCGCACGGTCGCCGACGAGCCCGAGCCCGACGCGATGCTCGCGGCCGGGATCGAGCCCCCGGAGTACCTGGGCGAGCTGTTGCGGGGCCCGGCAGGGTCCGCGCCCAGCGGGTCGAACTAGGCGCCATGAATAGAAAGCTCGATGTAGGCGGCACCCTCAGTCAGGTCTTCTCCACCTATGGCCAGCAGGCCGGCGTGCTCTTGCCGCTCGCCTTCGGTCTCTACCTGCTCGTGGCCATCATCACCGGCCTCTTTGCCAGCAATGTCTTCCTCTCGCTGGTCGCCATCGGCGTCGGCGTGATCGCGGCGACTCTGTACCAAGGCATGGTCGTGAGCCTCGTGCGCGATGTCCAGGACGGTCGCCGCGACTCCTCGGTCGGTCAGCTGGTCGAGGAGACCTGGCCGGTGGTCCTGCCACTGATCGGCGCCGGCATCCTCGCCGGCATCGGGATCGCTATCGGCTTGATCATCTTCATCGTCCCGGGCCTGATCCTGCTGACGATCTGGTCGGTGATTGCCCCGGTGATCGTGGTCGAGCGCAGCGGCGCGATTGACGCCTTCGGCCGCTCCCGCGCCCTGGTCAAGGGCAACGGCTGGCAGGTCTTCGGAGTGATCGTTGTCGTCTTCCTGATCACCACCATCGCCAGTTTCGTGTTCCGCGCGATCGGCGCCAGCATCTCCGACAGCTTCGCGATGCTCGCCCTCTTCAGCCTGATTGCCTCAACCCTGACCGCGCCGATCACGGCCCTTGCCGCCTCGACGATCTACTTCAACCTGATTGCGCTGCAGGGCGCGCCGGCGGGGACTGTTCCAGCCGGCGACGCTCCTTTGCCCCCGTCACCGGCCTAGCGACCAAGCTGCCTGCGCGTCGCCGAGCGGCGCGCAGGCGGGACCCGGTCGCACCTTAGTGTGAGACCCACATCACGGTTGGCTGATCAGCCAACATGCGAGAATTGCCGCGCGTGACCGCTAACGGGGAATCCACCGAGCACCTCGACGTGCTCATCGTCGGCGCCGGGCTCTCCGGCATCGGCGCCGCGCATCACCTGCAGGAGGCCTTCCCCGCCCGCAGCTACGCGATCTTCGAGGCACGCGAGGAACTGGGGGGGACCTGGGACCTCTTCCGCTACCCCGGCATCCGCTCGGACTCCGACATGCACACCCTGGGCTACCGCTTCAAGCCCTGGACGGCGGCGAAGTCGATCAGTGACGGCGAGGCGATCCTCGACTACGTTCGTGAGACCGCTCGCGAGGGCGGCATCGACAGCAAGATCCGCTTCCAGCACCGCGTCGTGCGGGCCGAGTGGTCGAGCGAGGAGGCGGTCTGGTCGGTCGAGGCCGAACGGGTTGACAGCGGCGAGAGCGTGCGGCTGACCTGTAGCTACCTCTGGGTTTGCAGTGGCTACTACCGCTACGACGAGGGCTTCACTCCCGAGTTCCCCGGCGCCGAGGACTTCAAGGGCGAGGTCGTCCACCCCCAGCACTGGCCCGAGGACCTCGATTACAGCGGCAAGCGCGTGGTCGTGATCGGCAGCGGCGCCACCGCCGTGACGCTGGTGCCGGCGATGGCCGACAAGGCCGCCCACGTGACCATGCTGCAGCGCTCGCCGACTTACATCGCCTCGCTGCCAGCGGAAGACCCGATCGCCAACGGGCTGCGTCGCTTCCTCCCGGAGAAGGCCGTCTACACGATCGTGCGCTGGAAGAACGTGATGCTCCAGGCGCTGCTCTACCAGCTGAGCAGGCGCCGCCCGCGGGTGATCAAACAGTTGATCCGCAAGGGCGTCGAGCGCTCGCTGCCGGCCGGCTACGACATCGACAAGCACTTCAAGCCGAAGTACAACCCGTGGGATCAGCGCATGTGCTTGGTGCCCAACGGCGACCTCTTCAAAGCGATCCGCGACGGCGACGCGACGGTCGTCACCGACACGATCGAGCGCTTCACCGAGAGCGGGATCAAGCTCGACTCCGGCGAGCAGCTCGAGGCCGACATGATCGTCACCGCGACGGGGCTCAACCTTCTCTTCCTCGGCGGCATGGAGCTGGTCGTCGACGGCGAGCCGGTTGACGTTTCGCAGACGATGACCTACAAGGGGATGATGCTGAGCGGCGTGCCCAACTGTGCCTTCACCGTCGGCTACACCAACGCCTCCTGGACGCTGAAGGCCGACCTCACCTCCGAATACGTCTGTCGGGTGCTCGCCCACATGGATGCTCACGGCTACCGCAAAAGCGTCCCCGAGCTCTCTGATCCCAGCGTCGAGGAGCTGCCGCTGCTCGACTTCACCTCCGGCTACGTCCTGCGCTCGCTCGACCAGTTCCCCAAACAGGGCTCGAAGGAGCCCTGGAAGCTGCGCCAGAACTACGTGCTCGACGTCAGGACGATCCGCCGCGGCCCGATCGACGACGGCGCGATGCGCTTCTCTTCTCCGCAGCGCGAGCGCAGCCTAGCTTCCGCCTAAGCACGCGCTTCCGACTTTCACCCACTTCTGGGTGGGTCAATATCGGATGCCCTAAGGCAGGACCGCGATCGCGCGGCCGGGGGCGCCGCTGGCGACGGCGATCTTGATCGGCAGGAAGACGAAGGAGGCGCCGCGGGCGGGCAGCCGGTCGAGGTTGGTCAGGCCCTCGATGAAGGCCATTTCACGGCTGAGGCCGGCGCGGTGGACTTCGTTGCCCTCCTCGGCCGAGCCCATGCTGGGGGCGTCGATGCCGATCGCTCTGACGCCGCGCTCGTGCAGGAAGATCGCCGCGGCCGCCTCGGGGGCCGGCCAAGCGGGGCGCGACTGCAGGACCACAGGCTCGTGCAGGAAGGCGCGGCCGGCCTCGCCCTTGACGTAGTGCCTGGACCAGCCGGTCAAGAGCAGGGCGACCTCACCCGGCTCGAAGCGCCCGTGCTCGGCCTCCCATGCTTCCAGGTGGGCGACCGTGATCGCCGGGCTGGCGCCGTTCTCGGCCTCGCCGTCGAGGTGGCGGAGGTCGATGACCACGGCCGGGCCGATCAGCTTCGAGAGGTCGATCTTCTCGGAGCTGTCTCCTTCCCGGAAATAGTGCGAAGGCGCGTCGACGTGGGTGCCTGCGTGCTCGTCGAGGATGAAGAAATGGGTTACGTAGGGGCCGAGCGAGCAGGTGCAGGCGCCGGTCGGCAGCTCCTCCTCGTCGAACCAACTCCAGTTCTTGTGGGCGAACGGCATGTGCTCCGGCCAGGTGGTCGGCAGGTGCTCGGAGAGCGTGACCGAGAGGTCGACGATCTTGCCTGGGTCCGCTTCGATCAAGACGATCGAAGTAGTACCACGAACTCGCTCAGGCTTCGGCCAGCAGCCGCTCTGCGAGCCGGTTCATGCCGCGCTCGTGGGCGGCCTTGGCGGCCTCGGCCCAATCGGTCTCGCGGTCCGGGGGTGGCTCGACCCCGGCGTCGCGCAAGGTGGCGATGTCCTTGAAGGCGCGCAGATCGTCGGCGGCTTCGATCAGCGAGGCGCGCAGGGCGGGACGGCGCTCGCGAATCGCGTTCTCCAGCACGCCCTCCAGCGAGCCGTGCTTCCGCAGCAGCTCGGCGGCTGTCTTCGGCCCGACGCCCTTGGCGCCCGGCAGGCCGTCAGAGGGGTCGCCGCGCAGGGCGATGAAGTCGGGAACGAGCGCCGGAGGGATCCCGTAGCGGTCCTCGACCTCCGCCGGTCCAACCGCTTCCGCTCCCTTGCCTTTGCCGCCCGTCTTCACGTAGAGCACGGTAACCCGCTCTCCGGCGCACTGATACATGTCGCGGTCGCCGGTCATCAGCAAGGCGTGGCCGCCGGCCTCCGCCTCACGGTTGGCGTAGGTGCCGAGCAGGTCGTCGGCCTCGAGGTCGTCGCTGGTCGCGACGGTCCAGCCGAAGGCGGCGAAGAACTCGCGGGCGGCGGCGAACTGCGGCGCGAGGTCGTCGGGCATTGCGGCCTCCCGCTCCGCGTGGTATGCGGGGTAGAGCTCGGTCCGGTAAGAGGCGGCGTCGGGGCCGAAGCAGAGGGCGACGGCGCGCGGCTCGTGCAGTTCAACCTCGCGCAGAACCAGGTTGGCGGTGCCAAGCAGGGCGTTGACCGGCTTGCCGTCGGCCCCCTTGATCGAGTCGGGCAGCGCGTAGAAGGCGCGGAAGAGCATCGAGGGCGTGTCGACGACGAGCAGCGGTTTGGCCACGGCGGCAGCCTACGGGCACCGCGCATCGGGTGGTCTCGGGTACGGTCAGGGACCGAATGGCAGCCTCGGGTGAACCCCGCATCAAGCCCGGTGACCGGCGCCAGCTCGGCTGGGTCAATTTCGGCATCGCCAAGGTTGCCGGGATCGCCACCCGCGGGCGGCCGCCGCACGTCTTCACCACGCTGGGCCGCCACCGCGGGCTCTTTCGCCGCTGGCTCTGGTTCGCCGGGGCGCTGATGCCGGGCGGCAAGCTGCCGCGCGAGGAGACCGAGCTGGTGATCCTGCGCGTTGCCCACAACACCGGCAGCGAATACGAGTGGGCTCAGCACGAGCGGATGGCGCGGCGGGCCGGGCTGAGCGACGAGGAGATCGCTCGCGTCCGCCTGGGCCCCGATGCGGCCGGATGGCCCGAGCGCCGCGCCCTGCTGCTGCGCGCCGCCGACGAGTTGCACGCGGGCGACGGGATCGGCGACGAGCTCTGGGCTCAGCTTGCCCGGCAGCTCGATGAGGTGCGGCTGATCGAGCTCTGCATGCTGATTGGCCACTACGAGATGCTGGCGATGACCCTCAACTCACTCCGAGTCGAACCGGACTTCGAGCCGCGCCTATGAGCTTCCGGTGCGCCTTATGCACCCCTAGCGAGCAAAAGGCGCACCGGAACGGGAGCGCTTGATGGGTATCGAGGACTTGAGGGGGAAGCGCTGCCTGATCACCGGGGCGGCGAGCGGGATCGGGCGGGCGACGGCGATCATGGCTGCCGCTCAGGGGGCCGAGCTTTTTCTCACCGACCGCAACGACGAGGGGCTCGAGCAGGTCGCTGCCGAGATCCGCGGCGCGGGGGGGACCGTCTCCCACCTTGCCACAGTCGATCTTGTCGACCACGACGCGGTGGTCGCCTTCGCGGCCGAAGTGCACGCGCTCGTCCCCAGCATGGACATCGTGATGAACATCGCCGGGATCTCTACCTGGGGCAAAATCGAGCAGCTCGAACACGAGCACTGGCGGCGCACGATCGAGATCGACCTGATCGGGCCGATCAGCATCCTCGAGTGCTTCGTACCGCCGATGATCGAGGCCCGCCGCGGTGGCCACGTCGTCAACGTCGCCTCGGTCGCCGGCCTCTTCGGCCTGCCCTGGCACGCGCCCTACAGCGCCGCCAAGTTCGGCCTGCGCGGCGTCTCCGAGGTCCTGCGCTTCGATCTGCGCAAGCACAGGATCGGCGTCAGCCTGGTCTGCCCGGGCGCGGTGAAGACGCCGCTGGTCGGCACCGTGGACATCGTCGGGGTCGATCGCGACAATCCGAAGATGCGCAAGCTGATCGCGCTGTTCGAGCGCCGCGCCGTTTCGGCGGAGAGGGTCGCCGAGAAGATCCTCGAGGCGGTGGAGAAGAACCGCTACATGGTCTTCACGTCGCCCGACGGACGCATCCTGCACTGGTTCCAGCGCCATTTCGAACCGCCCTACAGACTCCTCATGCGAGTGATGAACCGCGAGCTCGACCGGGCGGCCCGTTAGCCGGACGCAGCCGTCCTCTAGGTTTGTCGCCATGCCTGAGGTGGCTCTCAACATCGAGGATCTGGCCAAGCGCTACCCGACCGGGGTGGAGGCGCTGCGCGGCGTCTCACTGCAGATCAAGCAGGGAGAACTTTTTGGCCTACTCGGCCCCAACGGCGCCGGCAAGTCGACGCTGATCCACTGCACAACCGGGCTGGCGCAGCCGACCGGCGGCTCGATCCAGGTCTTCGGCCACGACGCCACCGGCGACTACGGCGAGGCGCGGCAGGCGGTCGGGCTGGCCCCGCAGGAGCCCAACCTCGACTGGTTCCTCACCGTCGCTGAGACGCTCGACTACCACGCCGGCTACTTCGGCATGCCCAAGCGCGAGCGCCGGGCGCGCACCGAGGAGTTGCTCGAGACCTTCTCGTTGACCGAGAAGCGCGACGAACGCACGCGTACGCTGTCGGGCGGGATGAAGCGGCGGCTGATCCTGGCGCGGGCGATGATGCACCGGCCGCGGCTACTGATCCTCGACGAGCCGACCGCCGGCGTCGACGTCGAGCTGCGGCTCGAGCTCTGGCACTACATGCAGCGGATTAACCAGGAAGGGACGACGATCCTGCTCACCACGCACTACCTGGAGGAGGCCGAACAGCTCTGCGACCGGATCGCCTTCATCAACGGCGGCCAGATCGTCGGCGAGGGGACCAGCGGCGAGCTCTCCGAGCGCTACGGCGTCGACAGCCTCGAGGACGCCTACCTCGCCCTGGTCGGGCGCAAAGAGCTCTCGCGCTCGCACGCCGAGGTCGCCGCCCCGTGAGCGCCGCGCAGATTCGCTTCGCGACGCTCTGGCGCCGCGAGGTCAACCGCTTCATGAAGATCAAGAAGCAGACGCTCGGCGCCCCGCTGCTCGAAACCTTCCTCTACATCATGGTTTTCGGCGCCGCGCTCGGCTCGCGGATCAAGCACCTGCACGGGATCGACTACATCCTCTTCGTCATCCCCGGTCTGATCATGATGGCCTTCTCGACCAACGCCTTCGCCAACAACTCCTCCTCGATCCTGCAGCAGAAGTTCCAGGGCGCGATCCAGGACCAGCTCTCCTCGCCCGCCTCGCCGATGGAGCTCTTGCTTGCCTTCTCGCTCGGCGGCTTCATGCGCGGCTTGATGGTTGCGGTGATCACCTTCTGCATCTCGGTGATCCTGGTTGGCCTGCCCGTTGATCACGTCCTCGTCCTGATCCCGTCGCTTGCCCTGGTCGGCTTCTTCTTCTCCCAGCTCGGCGTTCTCACCGGGGTCCGCGCCGAGCAGTTCGACGACGTCTCCTTCGTCCAGACCTTTGTCCTGCAGCCGCTGATCTTCCTCGGCGGCGTCTTCTACTCGGCCGCCCTGCTGCCGCAGCCGTTTGAGACCCTGACCCGCTTCAACCCGATCTACTACATGATCAACCTCGTCCGCTACGGCTTCGTCGGCTTCACCGAAGTCAGCATTGCCCTCTCGCTCCTGGCTCTGACCGCCGCCACAGCTGCCCTCTTCCTGGTCAACCTGCGGCTCTTCAGCCAGGGCTACAAGCTGCGCGCTTAGGCGCCGACGTTGGCGAGCGGCAGGCGCTCGGCGAGCCCGGTTAGTTCGAGCACGCGGGTGACGGCAGGGAAGTCGCTGGGGATGAAGCTGATCCTGGTTTCGCCGTCGTTGCGACTCAGGGTCGATACGAGCAGGGCAATCCCGGTCGAGTCGATGAACTCCAGCTCGCGCATATCGACGATGACCGGGGCGGAGGCGTCGCTGAGCGAGCCCTCGAGGGCGCTTTTCGCGGTGCCGGCGTTGGCGAGGTCGAGCTCGCCGGCGAAAGCGATCACGAGGCTGCCGTCGCTCTCCTGACTGCGAACGACGAGTGTTCCATCGGCGATTTCGCGGTGCTCGCTGGTCATCTCTTCCCTCCCGAAAAGATACGCCACCCACGGGTTGACCCTCTTCTGAGCGGGTATCTGGGTGAGACCACCATTTTCGTTCACTTGCCGGCGACGGTCTCCCTGGTGCGCAGGGACCGTCGCCGGTTCTTCGCTTGAAGGAGCCGCATGGAGACAAGGAGACTTGGCAGTACCGGCCTGGAGGTCTCCGCCGAGGGGCTGGGCTGCATGGGAATGTCGGAGTTCTACGGCTCGGCCGATGAGGGCGAGGCGATGGCGACGATCGAGCGGGCGCTCGAGCTCGGCGTGACCTTCCTCGACACGGCCGACATGTATGGGCCGTTCGTCAACGAGGAGCTGGTCGGCAAGGCGATCTCCGGTCGTCGCGACGAGGTTGTGCTGGCGACGAAGTTCGGCAACGTGCGCGGGCAGAACGGCGAGCGCCTCGGCGTGCGCGGTGACCCCGAGTACGTGCGCGAGGCCTGCGAGGCGTCCCTGCATCGCCTCGGGGTCGAGACGATCGACCTCTACTACCAGCACCGCGTCGACCCGAAGGTGCCGATCGAGGAGACGATCGGCGCGATGGCGAAGCTGGTCGAGCAGGGCAAGGTGCGCCACCTTGGCCTCTCCGAGGCGGCGCCGGAGACGATTCGCCGCGCTCACGCCACCCACCCGATCGCCGCCCTGCAGACCGAGTACTCGCTCTGGAGCCGCGATCCCGAGGACGAGATCCTGCCGACGCTGCGCGAGCTCGGCATCGGCTTCGTCCCCTACAGCCCGCTCGGCCGCGGCTTCCTCACCGGCCGTTTCCGCTCCGCCGACGACCTGCCCGAGGGTGACTTCCGGCGCGTCAACCCGCGCTTCGAAGGCGAGAACTTGGAGCGCAACCTCGAGCTGGTCGAGCGAGTGGAGGAGATCGCCGCCGAGAAGGACGTCAGCGCGGGCCAGCTGGCGCTGGCGTGGGTGCTGGCCCAGGGCGATGACGTGGCGCCGATTCCGGGAACCAAGCATCGCCATTACCTGGAGGAGAACGTGGCGGCGCTAGAGGTGGAGCTGACTGACGAGGACCTGCGCCGGCTCGACGAGGCTGCGCCGAAGGGCGTCGCCGCAGGCGACCGCTACGCGGACATGTCGCCGGTGAACCTCTGAGGCCTCGCCAGGTGAAACGTTTTATCCCCCTGTGAGGGCCGTAAAACGTTGCACCTCTCAGGAGGGTCACCAGGCGTCGACGTAGCGAGGACGGCCGTCTCGGCCGCTCCGGTGCGCTCGCGCCGCGGCCAGGGTCGAGGCGATCAGCGAGCGCGTCTCGGCCGGGTCGATCACGTCGTCGATCTCGAACAGGGCCGCCGCGTTGAGTGCCTTGGCGTTCTCTTCCGCGGCAGCGGTGAGGTCGCGGACGCGCTGCTCGCGCTCGCCCTCGTCGGCGATCGCCTCGAGCTCCTTGCGTAGGGCGAGCCGCACCGCGCCCTCCAGCCCCATCGGGCCGAGGTGGGCGGAGGGCCAGGCCAGGGTCAGCAGCGGCTCGTGCATGCTGCCGCCGGTCATCGCCTGGGCGCCGAGGCCGTAGCCGCGGCGCAGGACGACGGCGATCAGCGGCGTCCGCAGCGCCGCGCCGGCGAGCAGCAGGCGCGAGGCGTGGCGCACCAAGCCGGTTGCCTCTGCCTCGGGGCCGACCATCATTCCCGGCGTGTCGACCAGCGAGACGACCGGCAGGTCGAAGGCGTCGCAGAGCTGCAGGAAGCGTGAGGCCTTGTCGGCCGCCTCGCTGGTGATCGCGCCGGCGACGTGCATCGTGTCGTTGGCGATCACCCCGAGCGGGCGCCCCTCGATCCGGATAAGCGCCGTCACCATCTCCGGCGCGAAGCGCTCGCGCAGGAAGGTCGCCGAGCCGGTGTCGGCGAGCGTCTCGATGATCGGCTGCACCGCGTAGGCGCGGCGCTGGCGCTCGGGAATCGCGTCACGCAGCATCGCTTGATCTGAGGCATCGCCCGACGGCAGCGCTCCTTGGAAGTAGCCGAGCAGACGCTTGGTTGCCGCCACTGCCTCCGCCTCGTCGGCGACGACCAGGTCGACCACCCCGTTGGCGGCCTGCATCGCGATCGGCCCGACCTCGTCGGGGTCGACCGTGCCCAGGCCGCCACCCTCGATCATCGCTGGGCCGCCCATGCCGAGCGAGATGTTCTCGGTGGCGACGATCAGGTCGGCACAGCCGGCGATCACGGCGTTGCCGGCGAAGCAGCGGCCGGCGACGACGGCGATTCGCGGCACGAGGCCGGAGAGGCCGGCCCAGAGGGCGAAGGCGCGGGTGTCGAGTGCCGAGACGACCGGGTAGTCGGTGTCGCCCGGCCGGCCGCCGCCGCCCTCGGCGAAGAACACGGTCGGCAGACGCATCCGCTCGATCAGCTCGAAGAGGCGGTCCTTCTTGCGGTGGCCGAGGGCGCCCTGGGTGCCGGCGAGCACGGTGTAGTCGTAGGAGAGCACGGCGCAGGCGGCTCGCTCGCCAAAGAGCTCAGCGTTGATTCGCGCCGTGCCCCCGATCAGCCCGTCGGCGGGGGTGTTGGCGATCAGGTCATCGAGCTCGCGCCGTCCACGCTGGGCGGCGATCGCGAAGCGGCCGTACTCGACGAAGGAGCCAGGGTCGACCAGGTCCTCGACGTTTTCGCGGGCGCTGCGGCCGCCCCTGGCATGGCGCCGGGCGATCGCCTCGGCGCGCGCCGCATCGCCGGTACGCTCGCGGCGCGCCAGCACCTCCGCCAGATCCTCTCTCTCGCCCTCGCTCACGCGGCCCATATTCGCTGGTTTGTGGCACTACATGCTTGATTGCTGCGCACGTCCTGTTTACATTCCGTCGTCCATACGTCCAGGGGCTGGGTATTGCCCCAGAAGGAGAGCAACTTGAACAAGCGACTTTCCGGTGTCTCGACCAGGGGGATCATTGCGCTCGCGGTCGGGCTGATCGCGACCCTCGCCTTGGCTCCCGCCCTCGCCAGCGGTGCCGGTGAGCTCGGTCCCGCCAACACCGTCTTCATCAAGGCCGATAAGGGTGGCCTGCGCTTCGAAGCGCCAAAGACGATCGTCGCCGGCGAAGAACTCGAGGTGCTGAACACGACCAACCCGAAACAGGTCGGCCCTCACACCTTCTCGCTGGTCACCAAGGGCTCGATCCCGAAGACCCCGAAAGCGCGGCAGGTCTGCTTCACCCCGAAACACATCTGCATGGCGATCGCCAAGTGGCACGGCGTCAGCGGTAATGGCCCGGTGAAAGTGAACCCGGTCGAAGCCGGTGCTGAAGGCTGGGACACGCTCGGCAGCCTGACCAAAAAGGGTGACTCCTGGTTCACCGGCACGAAGCCGAACGCCTCGATCGTGCAGAAGGTGACCGCAGCGGCGGGCACGACGATCTACTTCATGTGCGCCATCCACCCCTGGATGCACGGCTCGATTGAAGTAGTGGCGCCGACGCCGTTGCCGCTCGCCGCGAGCTAGCGACGGCTGGATCCGACTCAGATTCACCGCTCCTAGGGCGTCGAGCTTTTCTCGGCGCCCTGGGCAGCGGGGCCCTGGCCACGGCTCTGCCGCTTGGCCTGCGGCCGGGTGCGCTGCTTCCCGCGAGCAATCCCACGGCTAGCGCCAGGAGGGGCGAGCCCTTTCGGGTGCCGCTGGTGGTCCCGGCGGTTCTCAGCGACTCGCGGCTGAACATCCCGATCCGCGAGGCCGAGGTGCAGGCGCTGCCGGGCCGACCGACCCGGATGTGGACCTACGGCGGGACGTTCCCCGGCCCAACTATCCGCCGCCCCGCCGGCCAGCGCACCGAGGTCACCTTCCACCACGAACTGCCCCCATCGGTGGGCGAGCTCACCGTCCACCTGCACGGCGGTCACAACCGCACCCAGTTCGACGGCCAGCCCGGCGGCCTGACCGCGTCGCACGCAACCTCCTTCTACTGCGACATCCCGCGCGGCCTCTCGCCGCGCCAATCGGGCAACGACGTGCTGATCGAGCCCGGCGGCCGCCGCACTTACGTCTATGACCTGATCGAGGACGGCAAGCCCGAGCGAGCCGCCTTTCAGTGGTACCACGACCACCGCCTCGATCACACCGCTCGCAACGTCTGGCACGGCCTGGCTGGGATGTGGATCATCGACGACGAGTTCGAGGCCGGCCTGCCCTTGCCGAGCGGCGAGCGCGATTTGCCTCTGATGCTGGTCGATCGCTCTTTCGACGATCACAACCAGCTCGCCGACCCGTTCACCAACCGGCGCCCCCCGGCCGATGGGATCAACGCCCACACGATCCTGGTCAACGGCGTCCACCTGCCCTACCACCGGGTAAGCGCCCAGCGCTACCGCCTGCGCATCCTCAACGCCTCCCAGTTCCGCTCCTACAACCTCTACCTCTCCAACGGCGCTTGGATGGTTCAGATCGGCACCGACAGCGGTCTGATGCCGCGGCCCGTGCGGCGCGAGGAGATCCTGATCGGGCCCGCCGAGCGGGTCGAGCTGATCGTCGACTTCAGCGAGACGCGGGGCGAGGGGGTCGAACTTCGCAGCGGCCCTCGCCATGGCGCCAGGCACCCACTGGGCTCACACGCCTACGTCGGCGCGCTGATGCAGTTCAAGGTCGATTCGCGACGCCGCGATGACCGCACCCGCGTGCCCCGCAGGCTGCGTCCGCTGCCCGAGTGGACCAAGCGCGCTTCCCACAAGCCCGACCACACCTGGACGATCTCGATCGGCGGCCTCTTCAAAACCCGTTGGGAAATCAACGGGCGCACCTTCAACCCCGACCGCGCCGATGCCCATCCCGAGCTCGGCTCGGTCAAGACCTGGGAGATCGTCAACCGCACCAACGTCGCCCACATGATGCACCTGCACATGACCGACTGGTACCTGCTCTCGCGCAATGGCAAGCCGCCCCCACCCTGGGAAGACTGCCTCAAGGAGACCTTCTTCCTCTATCCCAAAGAACGCATCCTCGTCGCCGGCCATTTCGCCGACTACCTGGGCAAGTTCGTCATCCACTGCCACATGCTCGACCACGAGGACCACGGCCTGATGACCCAGTTCGAGGTGGTTAAGCCCTAAGAGGCCGTTCGGAAACCTCCTCGCGCACGCCTGGCGGCGGACGCTGCGCGGTGCGGCGTCCTCAGTCGGCTGAATAGCGCTGCTATTCAGCCTCCCTGCGTCCTTGCCCCACTTGGTCCGGCGCGCGCCAGTCGCACACGAGGAGCTTCCGAACGGCCTCTTAGGGCTCCGTCTCTATTGTCGACAGCGTGATGGGGTTCACTACTCTTCGCTCCTGTGGAGTACTGGGGGAGAGCACCGCTTCCACTGCGGGCCTATGTCGCACTTAACGTCATCGCGAGTCCCGTGCTCGCCGTCCTGCAGTCCCCGGTCGGACTGGTCGGATTGCCGGTTGCGCTGCTTTTCGCCTATTTCCTGCTGAGGCGGAGCCGGATTGCCTGGTTATTGGCGATCGCCGCACAGGTCCTTGCAGCTCCCACCTACATCGCCCACCATAGCCCGTGGATCTACCTGGTCTGGATCGGGGTGGACTTGATCCTCCTCTTGGCTCCGGAGACTCGACGATTCTTCTCACGGGAATCCGCCGAAGCAACGGTTGGGCTAGTAGGTCATTGACCCGGCCGAAGCCGCGCTGCCTCTACTCCCGTTCTTCTTCCTCATCCAAGCTTTCTGGGTATCGCGCTTCAGCGCGAGCGAGCTTCCTCGGCCCGTAGAGATGACGGGCCCACCAGGACTCTGGTCGCGCCAGCCTGACGGCGGCGAACCACCAGACGAAGCCCACGGTGTTGAAACCCGCGTCGAACAGGGGCCACTGACCTTTACAGCCGTGACTGTTGCCGGCCCCGATGATCAGCACCACCCAAAGGCCGATTCCGTAGGCGATCGCGACTCCCGTCGATACCGCGAACAGCTCCACGAAGGCAGGGAACTACTCGCCGATCAGCTCGATGCGGTAGCCGTCGGGGTCGCGGACGAAGGCGATGCGGTGGCCCTCGGTGCGACCGCCGGGGCGGTAGGGGGGCTTTTCGGGCTCGATGCCGTCGGCGGCGAGGCCCTCCAGGGTGGCGTCGAGGTCGTCGACGGCGAGGGCGATGTGGTTGTAGCCGGTGCCGTGCTCGTAGCCA
>Ga0207687_10000817_pt1 | contig 21040 bp, 15 predicted proteins | sample KBSM54metaG_FD_184399 | JGI IMG/M metagenome (GOLD analysis project Ga0207687, IMG submission 184399) | Miscanthus rhizosphere microbial communities from Kellogg Biological Station, Michigan, USA - KBS M5-4 metaG (SPAdes) (version 2) | ecosystem: Host-associated > Plants > Roots > Rhizosphere >...
CATCACGCAACAGCCCTATTTCTATGAGACAGGCTGGTTCCGCCTGGCCACCGCGATGGCCGGTCTTTTATTACTGTGGGGACTGTACCGTTTGCGGCTACGCCAGGCCGAGGCGCGCCTGAATATGCGACTCGAAGGTCGATTGGCCGAACGCTCCCGCATCGCGCGGGAGCTGCACGATACTCTGCTGCAAAGTTTTCAGGGGGTCGTGTTCCTCTTTCAAGGAGTCGCTAACTTGTTGCCGGTCGGTGAGGCCAAACAAAGGTTCGAGGGCGCGCTTGATCAGGCTGAGCAAGCCATCATTGAAGGCCGCGATGCGGTACACGAGATGCGCTCATCGGAAGCTGCCAGTGAGTTATCTGCGGCCATCAATGCTTTTGCGGAAGAATTTGCGAACGCTCAAACCGGCAAGGGGTCGCCCTCTATCCATGTGCGAGTAGAGGGCACGCCCAGGACCCTCAATACACTTCTCCACGACGAAGCTTACCGGATTGCTGTCGAGGCCCTGCGCAATGCGTTCCAGCACGCACAAGCGCGTCAGATTGAAGCAGAAATCATCTATGGCGAACGCCAGCTTCTGCTGCGGGTGCGCGATGATGGCAAAGGCATGGACGCGAATATTCTCGACCATGGGAGTGCCGGACATTTCGGCTTGCCGGGCATGCGTGAGCGCGCAAAACTTATAGGTGGGAGCCTGGAGGTTCGGAGTAAGGCCGGATCTGGCACGGAAGTTGAGCTGGCTATTCCTTCCTCCATCGCTTACACAAAACCCCGCTCAATGCGCCGCTGGTTTTTCGGGCGCGTCGGACGCTAGCGCGGGTAAATTGGAACGGGACCTTGTGTCAACCGGAATGCTGATTGCTTTTCACTATTAGCACTTTCAGAGTTAACTCATGACCAATACTGCAAGCAGTCCGTGGAAACTTTTCCTCTGTGTCTTATTGTTGATCCTGACAGTAAGTTCGGCCTGGGCGCTTGATCCGAGCCGGCCGGTGAGCAGCTACATCCGCAACCGTATTACCGATGAGAATGGCCTCCCAAATATCGTAGATCAGATCGCAGAGTCCAGAGATGGATTCTTATTGTTGGTGGCGGCAGGCAACTTAGCCCGTTTCGATGGACGCCATTTCTACGTGTTCGACCAGCCGGGGTTTATCACGGCAATGGCCCTGGCTGAAGACGGCGATCTCTGGGTTGGGACAACCGATGATCTGGAGAGAATACCGGCTGCAGCTTTGAATCAGTCCGGCCGCGTGCCGACCACCTCGTATCATCCAGATCCGGGTAAAGGCAGCCGTATCAGGAGCCTTCATCTCACCCGCAACGGCGTTTTGTGGGTCGGTACTGCTGCCGGACTCTATCGCTTCGAGAGCGGCGTCTTTTCGGTAGTCATTCCGGGAACGTCCATCGAGCGGATCGAAGAAGCTTCAAACGGCCATCTGTTGGTGATCACCAGTGAGGGGTTCGTGGAGTGGGATGGTTTGCGGGCTATCCCACATCCTGAGTTAGCCGCTCAGCTTGGTGTAAAAGCCAACGAGGTATTTCATGTTTTCGAGGATAGGCGAGGCGTTACCTGGTTCTGCACTGCGAACGGAGTCGCACGCCGGCTTGGCGGATTGATTGAAAAGCTCGCACCTTGGGGCACACACGGACACGGCGCGTACCGCGGCTATGAAGATCCAAGCGGTACCGTATGGTTTTACAGGGCTGAAGGCTTGTTTCGCGCGTCCGCCGCTGGTCTGGAACTCGCGGTCGCAGGCATGAATGCGCGCTACATCTACGGCGATCGGGATGGCAACCTGTGGGTTGGCACCAATGGAGATGGACTCTATCGCTTCAAAGACCGCGCCGTCAGGATGTTCACCAAAGCCGACGGATTACCCAACAACACCGCTATGACGGTTCTGGCCACCCACGACGGGGCGGTGTGGTCCGGATTTAATTGCGGGGGAATTGCCCGGTTTGATGGGCACGGCTTTCGCATATACAACGAGAAAAGCGGTCTTCTTAATAGTTGCGTGTGGACCCTGGCGGAGGACGCCAATCACGACGTGTGGATTGGGACCTGGGGTGGTGGCGTTTTCCGCATGCGCGACGGCAGGTTCACCCAGTATTCGAAAGCTCAGGGCCTGCCCAGTGATATCGTGCCCGGCATCCTCGTGGCTCACGATGGCTCCCTCTGGCTCAAAACAGCGGCGGGGGTAAGCCACATGCGGGATAGAGAGGTTCGTAACTACACCGCGTCCGATGGGCTTTCCGGTGCCCCCTTCGCGGTATACGAGGATCGAAAGGGCGGCATCTGGGTTGGAACCGGGCATGGAGCCGATCACCTGAGCGGCGACCGGTTTGTGAACTTTTCGTCCCTGCCTCGAAGTGAGACCTTTCCGATTGGGGAGGACCGGTCCGGCGGCCTGTATTTTAGCGTGCTTCCTAGCGGAGAAATCTACCGAGCAAAAAGCAACGAGGTAATTGGCATTGCCTCGACCTCTGACGTGCCCGAGACTATGGTGGAGACGGAGCAGGGAGACCTGTGGCTTGGTGGAGATGGCATCCTCCGAGTCCCGCGAGGCGCCCTTGACCACCACCATCAACCGGATGACCCTCTCGATTTTGCGGCGTTCGGGCCCGCCGACGGCTTGGTGACGGCAGCGGCCAGCGCTGGCCGGCCAGCCCTTGCCCTTGCTCCTGACGGTAAGCTTTGGATAGCCACCACCCAGGGACTGGCCGTGGTGGACCTTCCGCATCTGCCCAGGACAGATCGAAAGCCGGCAATTTACATGGAGGAGCTCACGGTCGGCCGGAACAAACAGCCTCCTGGGCACGAACTGGTACTTCCACCTGGGACGCATCACCTCGAGCTTCCTTTTGATGCCATCGAGCTTTCATCCCCGGAAAAGATTCGTTTGCAGTACCGGCTGGACAGCGTGGATTCGGAATGGCTGGATGCTCCGTCTCCTCCTCACGCCACTTACAGCAACTTGCCCCCGGGGAAGCATGCCTTTCACATTCGGGCCTGCAACCGTGATGGAATCTGGGATCGCACCGGGGTGGTGTATTACATCACGCAGCAGCCTTATTTTTATGAGACAGGCTGGTTCCGCCTGGCCACCGCAATGGCCGGTCTTTTATTACTGTGGGGACTGTACCGTTTGCGGCTGCGCCAGGCCGAGGCGCGCCTGAATATGCGACTCGAAGGTCGATTGGCCGAACGCTCTCGCATTGCGCGGGAGCTGCACGATACTCTACTGCAAAGTTTTCAAGGAGTGGTGTTTCTCTTTCAAGGCGCGATTAACTTGTTGCCGGCGCGGCCTGATGAGGCCAAACAAAGGTTCGAGGGCGCGCTCGATCAGGCTGAGCAAGCCATCATTGAAGGCCGCGATGCGGTACACGAGATGCGCTCATCCGAAGCTGCCAGCGAGTTGTCTGCGGCCATCAATGCTTTTGCTGAAGAACTCGCGAACGCTCAAACCGGCAAGGGGTCGCCCTCTATCCATGTGCGAGTAGCGGGCACGCCCAGGACCCTCAATACAATTCTCCGCGACGAAGTTTACCGGATTGCCGTCGAGGCCCTACGCAATGCGTTCCAGCACGCACAAGCGCATCAGATCGAAGTTGAAATCACCTACGGCGAGCGCCAGCTTCTGCTGCGGGTGCGCGATGATGGCAAAGGCATGGACGCGGATATTCTCGACCACGGAAGTGCCGGACATTTCGGCTTGCCTGGAATGCGTGAGCGCGCAAAACTTATAGGTGGGAGCCTGGAGGTGCGGAGTAAAGCCGGATCTGGCACGGAAGTTGAGCTGGCTATTCCTTCCTCCATCGCTTACGCCAAATCCTCTGCAACGCGCCGCTGGTTTTTGGGGCGCTTCAGACGAAAGTAAAGATCCGGGTTTATTCGCGTCGATTCGCGGGTGGATTCTTCTTTCTGCGAACATCAATCCGTTTCCATCCGAAAAGCCGCGCGTCTACTGACCACTCGCCAGGCCCCAACAGGGCCAAAGCGATTCCGATGGTTGCCAGAAAGATGTTTGCCCAGGGATCTCCCGGTTGCGTCATGCTTTTCCATACTCCAAGCACCGCCACAATGGATCCTGCGATCGGCATCCACAAGCCCACAACCAGAAGTATTCCGGCAACGGTCCCCAGTGCATCTGGAATGGACAATTGTGCTGGCGGCCCGCTCCACAATTCCATCAGCCCGTGGGCGATCAGTGAGCTGCCAGCAACCAGCCGCATAATGAGAAGGCCCGCCCCAGGCCAGCCTGTAGCGAAAGTCGAAAATAATCGCCGCAAAGGCAGCACCCTTAGGGCAGAGTACTTCATTCAAAACAGCCGCAATAGCCTCAAAAGCGCATATACCTGACTCTTTAGGGTTTATGACTCGATGATCCCCCGTTTCACGCCAATCATTGCTGCGTGTGTTCGATCATTCGCTCCCAATTTGGAAAGGATATTCTTGACTCGCCCTTTGACCGTGTCTTCAGTAAGCGAGAGTTGCGCCGCAATCTCCTTATTGGCGTTCCCGGCTGCAATCAACCGCAGCACCTCGACTTCCCCCGGCGTTAAGTCATCATCGGTAGAGTGCTCGGCAAGTTCATAAGAGGCTTCAGCGGAAAGCATCTTTTTACCCGCGTGGACCGCCCGGATGGTATCGAGCAGTTCCTTATCCAACAAGGTTTTCAGCAGGTATGCCCGGGCGCCAACTTTCATCGCGCGGAGCACCTCGACATCCCGGGTATAGGTGGTCAGGACGATGATTCGCGCTTCCGGAAATTCTCTGAGAATGGCAATCATGGCGTCAAGACCATTCATCTCGGGCATCTGCAAATCCATCAGCGTGATGTCTGGGCGGAGGGCGCGGAATTTTTCCACGGCTTCTTTTCCATTCGAAGCTTCCGCGATCACACTCATGTCCGCCTGCGTCGCCAGGAGAGCGGCTATCCCGCTTCGCAGCAGGGGATGGTCGTCAACCGCCAGAATGCGGATCGATTTGGAACTCGCGCTCATCGTCAAAGCTCAATTCCTCCAGAACATCAACCGGCGTCTCACTGGGGACTCAGCGTAGGCAACTGACGCGGGAATGGTCAGCTCGATCTCTGTGCCGGAATGGAGTTCGCTCCAGACCTCCAGCTTTCCGCCTATAAGTTTGGCGCGTTCGTGCATGCCAGGCAAGCCGTAATGTCCGGATTGCCCATCTCCGGCCAGGACCGTGGGGTCAATCCCTTTTCCGTCGTCACGGACCCGCAGGCGAAACTGGCGCTGGTCATACCGGATCTCCACTTCAATCTGCTTCGGGTGCGCGTGCCGGAATGCATTGCGCAGCGCCTCGACGGCAATCCGGTAGACGTCGTCCCGGAGCAGTGGAACAATCTCCCGTGGCGCGCCTTCCACGTGCACGCGAAAGTCGGGAGATTGCTGGCCGGCCTGACCGGCATTGAGTTGTTCTCCAAGCGTGCTGATGGCTTGAGCCAGGTCGTTCGTGGCGACCATGGACGAGCGCAACCCATGCACTGCATCGCGGCCCTCGGTGATCGCCGCCCTGGCCTGCTCAATCACCTCCTCCAGCATTTTCCGGGCTTCCCCTGGGCGATCAGGCAGCAGGAAGGCCAGAACGCGGAACTTCAGCATGAGCCCTTGAAAACTCTGGAGCAGCGTGTCGTGCAGGTCCCGCGCGATGCGTGTTCGCTCATTCACGCGCTCTTCCAAGCGCAAGTTGAATTGCCCCGCCAACTGCCGCACACGGAACCGATAGAGCCCGGCCAGCAACGCCAGGAAGACAAACACGCAGGACAAACGGAACCAAAGCGTCTGATAGTAGGCCGGGGCCACGGAGAAATCCAGGAACGTGCCGGCCTCATTCCATACGCCGCTGTTATTGCAAGCGATCACACGGAAGCGGTAGTTGCCGGGAGAGAGATTGCCATAGACCGCCTGCCGGCGATTCCCGGCGTCCTGCCAGTCGCGATCCCAGTTTTCCAGCTTGTAGCGAAAACGTATCTTTTCCGGCGCCACCAGGCTGAGCGCCGTGTAATCGATCTCCAGATCGCGAACCAGGGGCGGCAGGCGCATTAGAGAAGTTGCATCATAAGTTTTGTGGTCAGCGATGACTTGCTCGACGTGCACTGGCGGTGGAAGCTTGTTGAAGTGAAGATTTTTAGGATCGACGACGCTCACGCCATCCCAGGGCAAGAACCAGATTCTTCCGTCGGGGGTCCTGGCGACCTGCGGGCTGTAGTGAGCACCGCCCATGTCGCTTCTCACTCCGTCAAAGCTGTCGAAAACCGTGGGTTGGATTGTTGGCTTCGTATCTTTGTTCTGGTCCACGGCGGCGGCCCAGGCATCCAACTCGGACCGTGCAATGCGCACCAGGCCGCAGGGTGTAAACAGCCAGAACGAATGGTCATTGTCTTGAATCACCCAATGAACTGTATCGCAGGGCAGTCCGTTCCTGCTGGTCAGCGTGGCCACGCGGCCGTTTTTCAAGCGACTGAGACCGCCCCCAGTAGCGGCCCAAACCACACCGTCGGGGTCGAATCGAAGACGTCCCACTCGACCCTCGCCGAGGCCGTCACTGACTGTGTATGACGCGCGGACATTGCCATCTTCGAAATAGGCGATCCCGCCCAAAAAGAATCCAATCCATATGCCCCGTTTAGAAGGATCAGCGGCAAGAATGCTGGCATGGTCGTTATGTCCCAGGACGGCCCAGGGAAATTGCCGGATTTCGTTTCTGGGTGACAGGCGAAAAAGACCCAAAGTCTCGTTGGCCACCCACAGATTCCCCGCCGTATCCTGGACCATGGAAAGCACGTTCCCCCCCGGAATGCCGCTTATCGGGATAAACTTGCCATTCTCCAGATAGCCGAAACCATTAAGAAGCGTGGAGACCCAGATTCGCCCACGACCATCCTGAAAGAGGGAAGTTGGTTGGGCGTTCAATCCTGTGCCGATGCTATAAGTCTTGATTTGCCCGTTATTCCATTGGTTCAAGCCAGCATGAGTGCCGAGCCAGACGCTTCCGTCCCTGTCTGCCACTACGGATACGACGAGAGCATTCGACAATCCCTGGCTCGTGGTCAAAGTGGCGACGGCAAGGTCGCGAAAGCGATCCAGGCCATTCGTGGTGGCTATCCAAATATTGCCTTCCCTGTCTTCAAAGAGACCGTTGCGGCTGGTGGTATTGCCCGAGAGGCCATCAACCGTTGTGAACACATCTGTATGTTCCCGATATATATGCAGAAGGTCGCGGTCTGCGGTTCCAACCCATAAACCGCCATTATGATCACGGAGTATTCCGTTGGCCCGGAACTGCCCCGCAAAACCTGGCAGTGAATACGCGTCGGTTTTTCCGTCAAAAAAACGATAGATTCCTCGTTTCCAGCCCACCAGGAGCACCCCGTTAGCGTCTTCGCACAAGGCTTGGATGCCGTCGGGATTACCGGGCAGCGGATAGAATTTTGGAGGGCCAGGTTTCCATCGCCAGAGCCCTGTCTCCACGCCCACCCACAGATTGCCATTGCTGTCCTCAAACAGGCCGGTCACTCCACGGCCAAGAGAACCATCGTCTCCATAGCAACGGACACTGTCGTGATGAATTGCGCATAATTTGCCAGTTGGAACTCCGACACTGCCGACCCACACCGTGCCATCACGATCCTCAAGAAGATTGAAAATGTACAATCCTGCAAGCTCCTGGTACTGCGTGAGCTTTTCGTCCTTCCAGCTTGCCAGCCCTTTGTCGGCGCCAATCCAGAGTGTCCCATCGCGCGTGGTGAGCAAGCTTCTGATTATGCCGGCAGGCAGATGCTGATCCGCCGGCGGTTGCCAGGGAGTCGTGCGGACACCATCGAAGCGAAGCAGCCCGAATTCCGTGCCCAGCCAGAGATAGCCGTCGGGTGTCTGGGCAATCGAATAGATAGAACCTTTGGCAAAGCCGTCGCGGACCTTCCACGCCGTGTGCGCGTACTGATTGACGTCTAGCTTGGGATCGAGTGCGAGCGCGCAAGGCTGCAAGGTTAGCAACGTGCCAGCCAGCACAATGCCCATCGCGAGAGCGCCGCGTCCTCTCATAGCGCCACATCTTATCGCATTATCTTCCTTTACCTTCCCTCATGCCCTAAAGAGTGGGACGAATACCCGAAAGGGCGAATTAATAGCCCCAAGGTGCTTGCCAAAAGGGCGAGGCTGCTGGATCATTATTTCTTCTGTACGGCCCAGGGGTGAATCATGCGACCTTTCCCCACCGTCTCGTGGGTCTGCCTTTTGCTGTCATTTACTTTTGTTCTTTACGCCCAATCCACGAATGCCTCCCTTACAGGTCGCATTACCGATCCCACCAAAGCCTTGATCGTCGGCGCCAGGGTCACCGCCATCAGTGCCGGCACAGATCTCCGTTACGAAGTGAGGAGCAACGGCGCGGGCGAATACCATTTGGCTAATCTCCCACCCGGTCGCTATCGCATCGAAGTCGAGAAGACGGGCTTCAAAAAGTTGGTGAAGCCCAATGTGCTCCTTCACGTGCAGGACGCACTGGAGATCAACTTCGAATTGAAAGTAGGTTCGGCATCTGAAACAGTCACGGTGGAAGGCGGCGCGCCTCTACTCGATATCTCTGGCGCGACCGTAAGCACTCTCATCGACAACCGCTTTGTAGAGAACCTGCCGCTCAATGGCCGCAGCTTCAGCGCTCTGATTGACCTGACACCGGGAGTGGTGCTCGTCCCTACCAATTTCTTTGAGGAGGGTCAATTCAGTGTGAACGGCCAGCGTCCGGACGCGAATTACTTCATGGTGGATGGCGTAAGCGCGAATCTGGGAGCGCCTGTCTCCAGTTTTGGCCAGGGCGGGACTGGCCAGCTTCCCGCGACCAGCGCCTTAGGCGGCATGAACAACCTGGTTTCGCTCGATGCGCTGCAGGAGTACCGTATCCAGACCTCGACCTTCGCGCCGGAATTCGGCCGCACTCCCGGAGCGCAGGTAGCCGTCGTTACCAAGGGCGGCACGAATACCTTTCACGGCACGGCCTTTGAGTATCTGCGCAACAATGTGCTCGATGCTAACGACTGGTTCGCCAACCACAACGGTCTGCCGCAGCCAGAGTTGCGACAGAACGATTTTGGCGGCGTGCTCGGCGGCCCCATCATCAAAGACAAGCTCTTTTTCTTCGGCTCCTACGAAGGCGTGAGGGTGCGCCAGCCCCAGATTGCCGATACATACGTCCCCGACCTGGCTTCGCGCCAAAATGCGCCCGCAGCGGTGCAGCCGCTGCTCAATGCCTTCCCCAAACCTACTGGCGCGGAGCTCGGCAATGGAACTGCGCAATTTTCTGCCGGCTATTCCGATCCCTCTTCGCTGGACTCATACAGCGGGCGGATCGATTACTTGCTGTCGCAGCGAGTGACTTTGTTTGCGAGGTACAGTGATGCTCCATCCAGCATTGTTCAGCGTGGCGGCGGCAGGTTCAGAACGGCTTTTAGTAACCTCAACCACACGAAAGCCCGGATCCAGACTGCGACTGTGGGCGTGGACGGAACTATCACGCCGCACGTAATCAATGAGCTGCGATTCAATTACAGCCTGAGTCACGGCCAGAGTTTTCTCACTCTGGACGACTTCGCCGGCGCCGTGCCTCCGCCGGACTCGGTGTTGCTGCCTTCGGGGCAGACTTCCAGCAACTCCTTCCTGGGCTTCTTTGGCGACTTCAATCCGTTCGGACTCAACTTCGATGTGGGTAAGATTGCAGACAACACCCAACATCAGATCAATTTGACCGACAATGTTTCCTGGGCCGTGGGCGCTCACCAGGCGAAGTTCGGGTTGGATTACCGGCGGCTCCGGCCAGAGCAAGGAGCGCTTACTTACCAACTGGAATACGTCTTCGGATCGTTGGCGAGCGTTCTGGCGAACTCAGTTCCTGAAGCCTTCGTGGCTTCCCGAACCCCCGAAGTGCAGATGGACATTTCCAACTGGAGTCTCTTCGCCCAGGACACTTGGAAAGCTACCCGGAACTTGACGGTGACTTACGGACTGCGCTGGGACTACAACACCGCTCCTTCCTCGTCGAATGGAACTCCACCGTTTACCGTGAACCAGGTCGACAACCTTGCTACAGCGACGCTGGCGCCTCCAGGAACGCCTCTTTGGCATCCGCAGAAGGACGATTTCGCGCCACGGCTGGGTCTGGCGTGGCAGGCGTTTCCAAATATGGTGTTCAGGGCTGGCGGCGGTATTTTCTACGATCTGGGATATTCCGACATTACCAATGCGATGATTAGTTTTCCCTACATTCAGCAAAAGCTGGTTTTAGGGACTGCATTTCCGCTGAGTCCCAGCGCTGCGGCTCCTCCACCATTCACTACGAGTCCTCCTGCGGCGGTCATGTCTGTCGTCAACCCAAACCACGTGTTGCCGCGAACCTATGAATGGAACGCAGCCATCGAGCACAGCATGGGCAAGGCTGACGTCGTGACGCTCACTTATCTTGGGGCCGCAGGGCGCAAGCTGATGCGGAAGGACATTTTCATTGCGCCAAGTCCGATCTTCACGGGTGAATTTGACTTGCTGAGCAATGGCGGAACCTCCAGCTACAACGCTTTGCAGGTGCAATATCGCCATCGCCTGTCGCATGGTCTGCAAACGCTGGTCTCCTACACCTGGGCGCACTCCATTGACGACGTTTCCTCCGATGTCAACTTCCAGAACGCGCCTCTCGGCGCGTCTCCTGCTTCAGCGGAGCGTGGTCCTTCCGACTACGATATCCGGCATACGTTTTCCGGCGCTGTCTCCTATGACATACCCGGGCCCCGCAACGGATTTTTAAAGCGCGTGTTTGGGAGCTGGTCCACGGATTCCATCATTTACGCTCGCAGCGCTCCCCCGGTGAATGTGGTCACCGGAAAAAATCCTTTTGGACCTGCGTCGGGAGCGTTAGCCGGCGCCGCCAGCGTGCAACGCCCTAATGTCGTTCCTGGAGTGCCGTTCTACTTGCCGGCTCCGGACGGGCCATGCGGACGGATTATCACTGCGGCGGCGTTCACCATTCCTGCCTCAGGACAGGGAGACCTGGGACGCAACGCGCTGCGCGGGTGCGATGCAATCCAGTTGGATACCACGCTGCGGCGGCAGTTCCACCTCACCGAGCGGCTGGCTCTTCAGACGCGCGCTGATTTCTTCAACATCTTCAATCACCCTAATTTCGGAAGCCCGATCAACTTCCTTAGTTCGCCGCAATTCGGCCAACCGACGCAAATGTTAGCCAGCTCTCTGGGCAGTGGGGGACAAAGCGGGGGCCTCAGTCCTCTTTACCAGATTGGTGGACCGCGCTCGATTCAGTTGGCGCTTAAGCTTCAATTCTGACGGAAGTGGGCTGAATGCTGAACGCTGAGTGCTGATTGCTAAAAAAGGGCAGGCTCTACCTGGGCACAGCCCACCCCTTCTCCTCTTATGGTTATAGGCTGTCCTGTTCGAATTCGAAATCAAAAGCAGATTGACTGGGAACGTCCAAGCCAGAGCCCGGGGTACCCATAACGACTTCACAAGCCTGTCCGATCAACGTAAGTTCGGGTGCTTCAAATTTGGTCTGCATTCTGATTCACCTCCTTTCTGTTAAGTTTTGTTCTTACAAACTTGTGGCTTTATGCGACTCCCAGTTTGGCAGCCGCCGACTCGCTCTGAGTACGGTTGCGCAGCCAGAGTTCGAGCAAAATGATGTTTCGCAACTGGGATTCATTGCAGTCGAGCCCGGCAGAGAGCCGCTGCAGGCGCGAGAGCACGCTGGCGCGCTCTACAAATCCGCGCTCCACTGAATGCAATTGCCTGGACTGAAGAAGGGCATGGGCCAGTGGCCGCATTGCCTCCTGCCACGGCGTGTTAAACAAACCCTTGGATCGTCTCGTCTGCAACTTGAGCGGCCACAGATCGGAGAGCCCGGAGCGCATCAGTCTGCGCGGCTCGCCCGGCCGGCAGAGAACTTCTGTCGGCACGGACATGAGAAACTCGACCAGAGGCCGGTGCGCGAACGGGTGGGTGTAGTCCAGGTGCTGTAGTGGCTCGGGCACTTGCAGTTGGCGCAGTTCGAGCATCATCGATAGAGACCAGAAATACTTGCGCCGTTCAGGCGCTGCCTGCATCCAGACGTCCGAGAAAAGGCTCTCCCTTTCATCCAGGCCGGGCAGAAGGGAAGTCTCAGCGCTCCTCGGAGTGTATGAGCCATCGAGCTGCGTATAGAGAGCGGCTGGCGCCAGCGATGGTGGAAGGGCCGCGCGAAATCCCTGCCAGAGAATCGAGTAGACAGGACGCCGCAGGATTCTGCTCCAGGCGAGCGATTCTTTCCACGCCTTACTCATCCGAAAGCCGCGCAGGGAAGCCGCGACTTGAAGACTGTCATCGAACCAGTTTCCCATCATCAGGTCGCCACCTTGTCCGGTTAGAACAGTCGTGGCCCCAAGCGAGTCAGCCACGCTTGCGATCGAGGCCCGCAGCGGATAAAAGACCTCCGGCATCGCATTGCCCGGTTGTGTTTCAGAGATGACAGGAACTTCGTGGGTTGAAATATGGGCTCCCTCAATCCCGCAGAACGATTCCATCTCGCGAATGAATGGCTCGTCCAGCGAGTTCTTCCACACGTAGCTGACGCTGGAAAGACGTGTAGTGCGAGCGACGCCACTCTGCATCAGATGGCTGGCCATCGAGACCACAGATGATGAATCCAGCCCGCCGCTGAGTTCAGCCAGAACTGGCGAGTCTGTTTGCAGCCGCACAGACACCGCCTCGCGAAACAGCGCTCGAAGTTCTTCTTCATACCGGCGCTGGTTGCGATAACGGACCACATCGCCGATCGGCAATGACCAGAAGCGATGGATCTTTGTACCTGCAGACGAGACGCATACGGCGTGACCGGCAGGAACGGAGTAAATACCCTTATAAGGAGTGCGGTTCGGGCATCCGCCGAGCAACAAAAACCCACGGACGTACTGCTCATCCAACTCGGAGATTTGAGTGGCGTCAACGAGCGACTGCAAGCGGCTCGACCAGTGGACTCCTCCCGGCTGCACATAATAATAAAGAGGGCGCACTCCGGCGAAGTCGCTGGCCAGGACGATGGCGCGATTAACATGATCGTGTATGACAACACTCCAATCGCCGATCAGCTTGACAAACCCATCTATCCCCCAGCGCTCGTAAGCGGCGCGGGCCAATGCTGCATTGCTGGTTTCGCCGCGCAGAGAATCTGCCAATAACAGGAGCAAATCGCCGCGATTATCGAGCCTGCCGTCCCAGGAGAGAACTTCTGTCCTCTGATGGCGCTCGTTCGCGCTATCCAGTCGGCTTAGTTGTGCTTGTGTGTTCATGATTGTTCTCTTTTCTCTCCCGACCCTACCCGACGTAGAGCGGCCGCAGCCGCTTCTGATAGGCCGGCGATCCGTACACAACGCGACCTTCAACCTCGACCCACGCGTGAGCAAAAAACGGAGCTGGACGATAGCCGATCACCATGCGCGCATTCACGCCATGTTTGCGCAGCAACCGGGCGGTGCAGACCGATCGCTGCAGGCACAGCACCGGCTTCCAGTAGAGACAGGTCGCCAGCAGGACGGCGTCGCAAATGGCCTGTTCCAATTCATGGCTGGCCGGCCTGGCCGCAACGCATTGCCGGCTTACCTGCTGCAAAGTTCGTCCGGAGCCGCGCAACCGGAGGACCACGTCGTGCCGGACGACCTCATAAAGCGCTCGGATTACGAGCCATGTGTGTTTTGCCTTTTTCATAACGCCGCCTCCTGCTGGATCAACTCATGCAGCTCCAGTTCGGCCAGAAAGCGGACCGTGTGTTGCCGCGCGGTGTTCAGGGCAATTTCATAGGCGCTGCTGATTTCCTGCGCGATAGCTTCCAGGGACAGTCGTTGCTCGATCGCGCGCCAGATGCGGGCGCCCGTGCCATTGCACGCGTAAAAGCGCCCGTTGCCGAGGTGCAAGATCACGACTCCTTCGTCGTGAACAGACGCTGTCGCTTCCGGGTTCACTGCGAAACTAAGATCGCTCATTTACTTAACTCCTCCGCTGATTTGTGAAGTCTTCTGTGACTTCGCGGACAAGTTTGCTTCAGTTTTCTTTTCCGTAAAACGTTCCTTAGAGCGAGCGGAACCTCGCTCAATGGAGCAAGTCTCAAATGTCCGCACGGGCTGCAACGCATGCCACTTTGGGATGAGCTTTCTCTAACTCTTTTGGGTGATGCGTAGTGACGTAACCGGGAGCAAGTTTAGACAAGGGGAGAAAGAGATGAGCCCGGACTTTTACCGACCGAATTGGTTTTGGGTTATAGGCATCGCCGTTGGGCTGGGCGGGTTGTGCCTGCTTCATCTACTGCGCGTAGGCCAGGTGCGAGCAGACATGGAGCGCCGCTCGGCTGAAAAGGAGCGGATTGCGCAAGACTTGCTTGACGCGCTGCTGCAAGACGTCCTGGGCTTGATCCTGAAAATCCATACCGTAGTTGCACAACTACCCCACGACGAGCCGGCTCGGCAAACTCTGGGCGAAATTCTTGACCATGCTGACCGGGTCCTGGCGGAGAGCTCAGACCGGGTTCGAAGCCTGCTGCCCGCAGAGCCTTTCAATGACTTGCCGGCTGCATTGATTCGCGTCGCACAGGAAGCCGCGCCAGATGGCCGGGCGAGTTTAACGGTGGTCGTCAAGGGCCGTGTCCGGGAGTTACATTTTAAGGTTTTGGACGGGGCGTTTTCTATTGGGCGGGAGGCGCTCATCAATTCTCTGCGCCATGCCCAGGCACTTCACGTGGAGGTAGAAATCGCATATCATCCAAAGCAGTTTTGTTTGCGGGTCCGCGACGACGGACGCGGGATTGATCCCGAGGTCCTCCAACAAGGTGGACGTCCGGACCACTGGGGCCTGCAGGGAATGAGAGAACGCGCCCAGACAATGGGCGCGCAGTTGCGGTTACGGAGCCGTCCTGAAGGTGGAACTGAAGTTGAGTTGATGGTGCCTGGAACAACGGCGTATCGTTCGGCCAGCGGCTAGCTAATGAAATTCTGGTTTCGCCGGCCTTCCCGCATCGAGGGGTGAGGAAGGTATGAATACAAGCCGCCAGATTCGAATTCTCACAGTAGACGATCACCCCGTGCTGCGCGAAGGCATTGCCGCAATTGTGGCGGCAGAGCCTGACATGATCGTGGTGGCGGAAGCCGGCAATGGACGCGAAGCCATTGAGCTATATCGCGTTCATCGTCCTGACATTACGCTCATGGATCTTCAGATGCCGCTCATGAGCGGCACCGATGCAATTGCCGCCATTCGCGTGGATTTTCCCAACGCACGCATCATTGTGTTAAGCACGTACAGCGGTGATGCGCAGGCAGTCCGAGCTTTAAAAGCAGGTGCGTCAGGCTATCTGTTGAAAAGCATGGTGCGGAAGGAGCTCGCGGATACCATTCGCAGCGTGCATGCCGGGCGGAAGAAAATCCCTCCCGAAATCGCCATCAAAATGGCGGAGCACCACGGTGACGACGCTCTGACCGAGCGCGAAATCGAGATTCTGCGGCAGGTGGCTGCAGGCAATGCCAACAAGATGATTGCAGACAACTTCTCCATCTCCGAACAAACCGTCAAAGCCCACATGCGGAACATTCTTTCCAAACTCGGCGCAAATGATCGCACCCACGCCGTGACCATAGCGCTGCAACGAGGCATCATCGAGATCTAGCGGCATCGGATAGATGTCGAAACAGGCTTTAGTTCTCAAGCTTCCAGGGCTTGACGATGCCAAGTTTCTTCATCCTGAAAAGCACGGTCGAGCGGTTCATCCCCAAACGTGCTGCCGCGCCATTGGGCCCGCCGACCACCCATTTGGTCTCTTTCAATGCTGTCAGGATGTGCGCTCGTTCGGCTTCTTCCAGGGTTTGCGGTCTGGCTGAGCTGACCACTGCTCGGTTCGGCAAATCCTTGAGAGGGACCCGCAAGACTGGGCCTGTCGAGAGGATCACCGCCCGTTCAATCAGGTTCTGTAATTCGCGGATATTACCGGGCCAGGGATAACGCACCAGAGCATTCATGGTCTCGGAAGGAATGGTATCGATGACCCGGTTCATGCGCCGAGCGTAGTGCTGGACGAAGTGTCGCACCAGCAGCGGAATATCTTCCTGACGCTCGCGCAATGCAGGAACGCGAACGGGAAAAACGTTCAAGCGGTAGAACAGATCGGAACGAAATCTTTGGTCTTCCACCATTTCCGCCAGGTCTCGATTGGTAGCGGCTATCAGGCGTGCATCAGTGCGAATGGTACGTGTGCTGCCCAGGCGCTCAAACTCACGTTCTTGCAGGACACGCAAGAGTTTGGTCTGCAGTTCGAGCGGGATTTCTCCTACTTCATCGAGAAATACCGTTCCTCGATTGGCGAGTTCAAAGCGGCCAACGCGTTGCGCGATGGCGCCAGTGAAGGCCCCTTTCTCGTGGCCAAAGAGTTCGCTTTCCAGCAGGCCGGTGGGAATGGCGGCGCAATTGAGCTTGACGAAGGCATTGCCATGGCGTGGGCTGAGATTATGAATGGCCTGGGCAATGAGTTCTTTGCCGGTGCCGGTTTCGCCGCAGATGAGAACGGTCGAACCAGTGGGAGCAACCGTCTCGACCTGGGCAAGGACCCGACGTAATACCGTGCTCGTACCCACAATCTCTTCAAAATTCGTTTCGTCATGAACGTCCTTCTGAACCTGGATGCTCTCCTGGGCAAGCTGTTCTTTGAGTTCACGGATCTGCTGGTGAGCTAATGCATTTTCCACCGCGATGCCGATCTGATTTGAGACCTGCATAAGGAAATCAATTTCATCCTGGCTGAAAGAGTCCTCACTACGAACTAACCCCAACGCGCCTGCTACCGATTTACGACCAGGAATTGGCAGCATGCACGCGCCTCTGCATTCCTGTGGCGGCAAGAGCTGTCCAGGGAAGTGCGCACGCGCTTCTGCGCAATTGCCGAACCAAGGTTTGGCAGTTTGGAACACGTGCTCGGAGATCGTACCGGAAACAAGAATAGTGGTATTTTCTTGAAACTCGGCTTCGCCAGGGAAGTCGAGCGTGTAAACTTGCAGCTCCCCGCCCTCCGGAGATGCCAGAGAAACGCAGACACCATCGCATCGAATGCCATTCCTGATACTCATCATCACGGCACGCACAATATCCCGAAGTCCCTGGTTGGAGACGGTCTGGTTCGCCAATTCGAGCAGCAATTTGAGGCGGGCTCTTTCGCGCCGCAACTCCGTGCGCTCACCTGGCTCAGGGCCGCTGGTCGTTGGGAAGACCTCCGCCGGCGCAGACGCGGCGCCATAGCTGAATCGCGAGTCGTTGTCTTCCGTGCTCCGAAAAGAGAGATTACTCAATTCCATAACAAGGCTCCAAAAAGCAAACTGTCTTAAAAACTGCGTACGTCACAATGGTGTCGCCTGGCCAAGAACGATCAGCCCTTATGTGCTTCTCGTTCTCGCGTAACCCACTCACGGATATACAACGGGCAGTTTCTGAGTTCATTTCCGTTTGATTCGCAAAGGGCTAGGAGTTTCACAACCTCGCGATCCACGAGAAGAATGCCCTTGAGATCGATGGCCGCGGTTCTCCCTTCCTGTTCCAGCAGGGCGCGAAGCATATCCACATCCTGCCCTGTAATCCGTCCGCTGATGCGTAAGATCACATATTCCTCTCCGACAACAACGCGGTCGATTCTGTAGGTCATTGTAGGTTTACGTTCGAACTCTTGTGTTCCTTGCCGTTCCGAGCCGGCCTGCGAAGCCGGAGTTTTTCGACGCACATATCAAGCGCAGCGTCTTCATGTCATGCTGACTTTCTCTCCGGTGTAGGAAACGGAATGATCTTCCCGCGTGGTTCGAGCGGAATCCATTTTTCGCTCTGTTTCCGGAATTTCTCAGGTACGTAGTAATCAATCACGATTGCCATTGCAGTTACCACACTTCGCGCAATTCTTTACGCTCTATCATGCCGCCGCATCAGTTCGCGAGCACGGCGATACATTGTCCGCTTGGCTTCACCAGCATCTCCGATATTGCCGATAGCGCAGTGAAGGCGATAGGTGTATATGAGTCCATTGGTTTCATGCACGTAAGCGCCTGTACTAAAGCGCTGCAACGCCATGATCGCTTGCTCATCAGGTTCAATCGGTGACTTCGCTACCATAGGACTCTCCAGCTTAAAATTCTTAATCACTAGCATTTCTTTCCGTTGCGGATGTCGTGCGCCGTGCGCCCGTTTTAGATCACTCGGGAGATCATCGGAACAGCGCAGGCCGGTCCCGCCAGTCGCCGCGGCAGTTGCATGATGCGCTCCCACTGGTGCCAGCAATACTCGACAGTCCTCGTATCCGGAGCAAACAGTTCAGCGGCATTACGCCACTTCATGGCTGCCGTATACTTAAACCCGTTGCGCTCTTCTTTCTGCGCGGCGCGGCTGCAGTAAAAAGCCTTTTCGAGATTAGGCGTCCACCGCAGCACAGGATCCTTGGGTTTCGTTCCAGTGAGCCCGGTCTCAGCAGGACCGGATAGGGCCAAACCTAGTGCAGCCGTTGCAACGGTCTGAGCGAATGTTTCAACGCTGGTGTTCATTTTGTTCCCTCCGGGTGGGCCGATGTTCGTTCCCATCTGCACACTAACTCTCTAAAAGCAACCCAGGTGCCAACTGGTAATCTCTTGAAAATAAAGCGAGAACAAGATTCACTGCCGATCATGAATCGGTGAAATGAGGTGAAATTTGGGGGAATCTGGTGATTCTGGTGGATTTGGTGAATCGACTCAGCGGAACTTGAACTGTTTTTTCTGAATTTTTAAGGCTTTGATCCTGTGATCCAGAGATGATGGTGGAATTCCAAGTTTTGCTGCTGCCCCTGACGGTCCGGAAACCCGGCCTCTGCTCTCCGCTAGCGCTGCTTCTATGATTTCACGCTCACTTCGCGGCTCAGCCTCCCTCTTGGACAGTGCCGATGTTTCAATCCGGGATGGCGGCTGCAACGTTTGTTTGGAAAGCCACATTTCGTCAACCGAAAGAACTTCACCCGAGCTCAGAATTACGGACCGCTCGATTACGTTCTGTAACTCCCGGATGTTGCCGGGCCATTCGTAGCACTGCAACAGCTCCAGCGTTTTCTTCTCAATCAAGCGGATATTTTTGCCTGCCCTGCTGGCGTAGCGTTGTGCGAAATATTCGACCAGCATCCGGATGTCGTCCTTCCGTTCTCGAAGAGGAGGCACCTCGATGGGAAACACGTTGAGCCGATAAAAAAGGTCCTGGCGGAAAGTGCCATCGGCTACGGCTGCCTGCAGATTACGATTCGTGGCAGCGATGACGCGAACGTCGACTCGGATAGGCTGCCCTCCTCCCACCCGCTCGAACTCCCGTTCCTGCAACACTCTCAGTAGCGCGACCTGGGTGTCGGGAGAGAGTTCGCCCACTTCGTCCAGGAAGATCGTTCCGCCATCGGCCATTTCGAAGCGGCCAAGACGGCGCTGCATGGCGCCCGTAAAAGCCCCTTTTTCATGGCCGAACAACTCCGAGGCGATCAGGTCACGAGGGATTGCTGCGCAGTTCACGCTGACGAAAGCACGTTTAAGCCTCTGGGATCGCCGGCAAATGGCGCGTGCAACCAGTTCCTTGCCTGTTCCCGTTTCACCGGTGATGAGAACCGTGGAATCGCTTGGCGCAACTTTGGAGATGCGCGAGAGTACGGCTTGCAAAGCTGCGGAGGTCCCGACAATCTCCTCAAACATCGAGGTCTGGTCGATTTCTTCACGGAGCGCGGCGTTCTCCAGCTGGAGTTTTTCCTCGGCCCGCTTGCGGCCGTCAATGTCAGTACACGCAATATGCCAACGCCTGATCTGTCCCTTTTCGTCGTGCAGGGGATTGAAACGAACCAGAAACCATCGAAAACTCCCATCCCATTTGCGGAACCGGACCTCTAATTCGTGAGCGGAGCCATGGGATGCAGCACTCTGCCAAAACGACCTGACCGGCTCCAAATCATCAGGATGAACTTCAGCGCCAAAACTTCTCTGCCGCCACTCGTCTAGACTCATGCCAAGGTAATCAAGCGCGACGCGATTGGCATAAAGACGCTCGCGGTTGGATCCGTAGACAGCGATAACCTGGGGTGTGAAGTCCAGCATCTGCCGGAGCTCCATTTCCTGCTCCCGGATCTTTTCCTCGGCCGCCTTGCGCTCGGTGACGTCGATCACAGTGCCCACAAATTCAACGAGATCGCCAGAGGGGCTGAAAACAGGATGACCAACGCTGTGAATGTCCCTGACGGCGCCACCCGGATGCACAACGCGATAATCGACTTCTTCGTCGGACATTTTATGCTTGGCCCTCTTGGTAGATGCCCGAAACGCCGGTTGATCGTCGGAATGAATTCGCTGGATGAGTTCTTCAGTTCGGGGCAAACCATCCCGTGGATCAAAACCCAGAACGCGGTAGCATTCCTGCGACCAATGCCTGACGTCGGTAACGGGACTCCAGGCCCAACTGCCCGTGTGGCTCAGCCTCTGCGCTTCCGCCAGGTAGGCCTCACTATTCCGGAGGGCCTCCTGGGCCGTCTTGCGCTCGGTGATGTCAGTCACCGCCCCGACAAACCCGCGGTTGCCGGATGCATCCTGCGCTACATGAGCCAGGGCGTGGACGTGTTTGACTCTCCCATCCGGCAGCAACAAACGATACTCGTGTTCGAAGTCTGTGCCAGTCTGGGACGCGCGATCAATCACCTGTTGTGCGAGCGCCCTGTCGTCAGGATGTACGCGCTGCACCACTGAATCTATCGTTGGCTTTAGTGTGCTGTCGTACTCGAAAATCCGATAGGTTTCGTCTGACCAGACAATCTCGCCGCTACCAGGTTTCCACCCGAAGCTGCCGGTCTGGCTGAGCCTTTGAGCTTCCGTTAGGTAGGCTTCGCGCCGTCGGAGTTCATGGGTCAGGAGCGCGTGCTCTGTGACGTCTATGGCGCTGCCAACGTACTTTTTCAAGCTTTGATTTTCGACAACGG
>Ga0207687_10000820_pt1 | contig 21002 bp, 27 predicted proteins | sample KBSM54metaG_FD_184399 | JGI IMG/M metagenome (GOLD analysis project Ga0207687, IMG submission 184399) | Miscanthus rhizosphere microbial communities from Kellogg Biological Station, Michigan, USA - KBS M5-4 metaG (SPAdes) (version 2) | ecosystem: Host-associated > Plants > Roots > Rhizosphere >...
TCCCGTACGACGACGGCGCCGCCAACGCGGAGTTGGACCTCGTCGGTGGACCGGATTACCCAGGTCGAGCCGTACCGGCCGGGCATGTTGATCAGGTAGCACTCGCCGGGGACCGAGAGGTTCAGGGAGAAGGTCCGGACCTGGGAGGCGAAATCGGCCTTCTGGAGTTCGGCCATGACCGCGGCGGCGTCCTTGGCGAGCCGGGCCGAGAGGCGTTTCTTGCCAACGGGTTGGGTGACGTCGGCCGGTGCCTCGTTGGCCTCGCCGACAGCGGCGGCGTAGATCCGTACCCGGCTCAGCAGGTTGGCCAGCAGGTTGAAGCCATAGTGCACTTCGCCGACCCGCTCATAGCCGACCCACGCTTCCCGCTGCCAGGCTGAATAGGGCCGGTCGACGGTGGTGAGGGTGGTGAGATCGATGCGCTCGGCAGACGCGGTGAGTCCACGTTGGGCGTTCCATGGGAGGGCTTTTGCCCGGTTGCGCGACGTCGGCGCATCCGGGGTCGGCTCTGGTGTGTCCTGCGGCGGACGCAGGAAGATACCCATGGGAACGAAGAGTAGCCCTGATTACCCTCCGAGAGCACGACAAAGAGCCGAACGGCGACCGTTAGGCTCGATTCCGGAGTCTACGGAGTATCCCTTATATTGTCAACCGAGTTACTCAGATACGCACGTATCTCACTCTTGCTGGCACCAATCCATACGTTGCAGGATCATGCTCCGCCGACGACACGGTGCCCGCCTCCACCACAGACACACCAGGGAATGGGTCGAAGCCGTTGAGCAGGTTCGCGTTGCACCGGCACCCATGCTTGGGGCCGATTGTGAAGCCGCCGACCGTCCCGCCCTGGCTAGTGACGGTCGCGGCCTCTTCTGGACTGATCGGGATGTCTGCTCGATGGATGGCCTGCCCGGCCTGCCAGGCAACGGTCAGATAATTCTCGGTGACGATGGCACAGAGCATGACCGACTGAATGCCGCGGTCGCTCTCGCGGATCGGAAGCGGCGGCACCCACGGCAGAACTGAGGCCGGGAAGATCCGGCAATAGCGCTTGACGACCTGACCCGGTTCATACATGACGCCCAGTGTGCACCCGACGTCAACGGGTGGTGCGATCCTTTGCCGCCGTCAGCAGGAGCGCGATGCCACTGCCTGCGAGGATGCGGACCAACGGGCGGCCAACCTTGAACCGGCTCGCGATCAAGATCCCTGCGGCGGCCCAGACCGACATGCATGCCGGGCAGCTCGCCAAGACTGCAACCCGGTCCCGGAATGAGAACTCCTCGGCGCCAGCCGCCCAGTCGTTGATCGACTCCCGGACCGGGCGCATCAGCTCGTCCTCGGTGATCAATTGGGTCAGGCGCTGCGTGGCCAGGGCCAGGGTTACGGGATTCAATCGGATGCCTTTCCGAGCATGGCGAGCGGGATGGCCGCGCCCACAAGGATCAGGCAAGACGTCCACGCAGTTGGCTGGATGAGGACCCAGAGTATCGCTGCCAGGCACAACAACGCTACGAGGATAGGCAGCCAGCGAACTCGGATGAGCACCTCGGCTGAGAATCTACGGGTGGTCACCGGCGTGACATCCGTAAAAAACACCTGCACTGCGCCACTTCCGCGATCGGCGCGCGAGGATCGCCGGGGAATCGCAGCTTGGCGCCGGAGGGCGAGACGAAGGGGCTGGCCATTGGCACGGACGTGCGGTCAAGTGCGCGGTGAGTGTCCCGCACTCGGCTGTCCTCCTGTGACATCCAGGTTTTCCGGGTCCACCCGGCGGCGGCTACGGAAGCGAAGATGGTGGCATTGACGACGGCCTGCGCTGCCATCTGGGCCAGCAGGGTCGGGGGGTTCGATGCGGTCGGCGCCGACGCCTCACCGGGGACAGGCGCATCCTGGGTGCTCGGCACACCGGTCGAATGGCTATCCGTCCAGAGCAAACCCTCGGCGATCGTCTGCAGTCCCGCGGCGACCCCCGCCCGGATCCCTTCGTCCGCGGTGGACCATAGGTCGTCGCCTGCCCGGCCAGACACATCCTGCTGCCAGCGGAAGGCGCGGGCCGCGACCAGGGTGAGTTGGTCACCGATGAGACCGCGTAGGTCGATCACCTGTGCAACCTGCTGCCAACCCTTGGGCGCCCGGTCGTGCGCCGCGCGCCAGGCCAGGTATGCCGCGTAGGCCACCAGGATTGCAGGAATCAGTGCCGAATCCTCGTCCGGCGGCTGCTCCTCAGGCGGCGGTAGCTGGACACTGTCCTCGGGTGGTGTCTGTTCCGGCTCAGTCACAAGAGGCCCCGATTATCTGCGAGCCGATGCTGGAACGCCTCACGCCCCAGGGGTATGTGCTGCTTTGCTGCCGAGATGATATTCACCGCACCCATTCCGCCTTGCGTGAGGGCCTCCGGGAATAGACCCGCTGCTATGGCTTGGACCCCCGCGTCGAGCCGGTCCGGACTGTAGCCGTCGTTCACTGTCCAGGTGGTCGCCTGACTCTCGTACTCGGATAGCACATTCACATGATGAACCCGATTGAGGGCATACGCCCCGCCGACCGGCTCCGCGCGAACGGCCTTGGCCTTGGTTGACCAGACCTCCTTCATCGGCGGCATCGGGAGGTTGGCGTGGTCAGCGGACTGACGGAGCATCTGAAACACCAGGTTGGCGCCCTGGTTGGTTTCCGCAATGATCGTCGCCTGGTGCTCGTGCGCCGCCCGGATCGCGATATCGGCCCACACTGTCGGGCTGGCGCGGATGGACAGGTCGTCCACCACGAATGCATGCCGGTGCAGGACCGGCCAGGTCCGGCTGATGTAGATCACGAGGATGCCGCATTCATCGTTCGGGCGTTCCGCCACGGAGGGGTCAATGCTGACCAGCTTGATCCACGGGATGTTCGGTGGCAAGTGCGTGACGCGGTTCCGATCGATAATCGCCTCGGACGTCATCGCCCCGGCGACGTCGTCCAGCATCTCACCTTCGAGTTCCTGCCGACCCAGGCTGGTGCCGCCATACAGGCTGGTCAGGACGTCGAGATACCCGGCCGACAGGTATTTATTGTCGAATGTCCGGCCGCGGCGGAGTAGGTATTTTCCCGGTTCGCGGGCGGCCTGCGCGAGGATCTGCCGCAGCACCGGAACGCGCTTGGGGGTGGTGGTGGCCAGGATCTGCGGATGCTTGCCGAGCCGCACGGCGATCCGGAGGTTTTCCCAGGCCGTGGCATCGTCGTCCGGCGACCGGACTTGTTTGTAGGTGGCCAGCTCGTCGCACCACGCCCGATGAAAGCCGGGGCCACGGAGCTGGGATGGCTCCTCGGCCGAGAAACACAGGACCACCCCGCCGTTCGGCAGCTCGACCCGGCGGCGAGACGGCGTCCAGACCACCCGGTCCCGCACGGAGGGCGGGTACACGCTGAGCAGACCGGACGGACCCTCCAGCATGGTGTCGCGAACGTCGGCGCTGGTCCGGCCGAGCAGGGCCACGCGGAGGTGGGCCGTGTCCTCGCGCATGGCTCGCCAGGAGGCGTCGGTTTCGCGGATCCACTGGGCGCCCATCAAGGTCTTACCGAACCCTCGACCGGCCAGGGCAAGTGCCACAGACCAGTTGACGTTGCCATCCTCCGGCATGATCGGCAGCATCTGACTGGGGCGACCGTTGTAGTGCCAGTCGTACTCCAGCTCCTCCAGATCGATACCGTCGAGGAACTGTGCGCGTTCCTCCGGGGTCATCAGGGCAACCCGATGCTCCAGGGACATATCCGCGACAGCAGATGACATGCGACGAGTGTTGCACCTACGCTGCGCAATGGGGATTACGCATTGTCAACCGAGAGGATGTCCATGAGAGTCGACGGCGGCAGGGTGAACGGCGATGTCCCGGCGGCGATGCCGTCAGCAGGGGATGCGCGCAGTCTGGCTGCGTTGTTCCTGGCCGCGAAGATCGCCCACCACATCGGCCTGACCCTGGAGGACGGCGAGTTGCAGGGCGCCGTTCAGACACTGATCGGCCAGGTCGGAGACAAGCCCGTCCCGACGAACTTCGATGACGTCGCCAAGTTCGCGATGGACGCGACCGCAGAGTTCCAAAAGCACCGCCACTTCGATGTGCCGGATGAGCCGGTCGTCATGAGAAATGGAGCACCGAAATGACACAACCAGGCACGGTGGTCATCAAGTCCACCAGCGATCTCTCTCCAGCCGGACTACTTGGCTACGCCAAGTTCATCGCCGCCGCACTCATTCCGATCCTGACGATCATCGTGGACTACCTGCCGGAAGATGACGGCAGCGGCAATGAGTGGAAGCGCTGGACTCAACTCGCCATCGCCGTTCTCGGCGCCATTGCAGTGTTCGCGGTCCCGAATGCTGTCAAGCCGGTAGACGTGCCACCTCCGGCGATCAATGTCGACCCGGAAGCCGACAAAGCGGTGCCAGGGCCGGACCCACTGCTGGGTGTCGTGGACCCTCCCGGAAAGCACGAGGGCCTGTAGTTGACGCTGGCGGTATTGTCCTGAACTATGCCGCCGCCGTATGACCCCGCGATCTGCCCTGCCGTGACACGACAGGAACCACATACCCCCCACCCGTATCGATGGGTTGTTGACCATGCCTCTGGCCAGGCTTTATGTCCCGGCTATGCGGAATCGTCCTCCACGATAACTGCGTCGATAATGCCATCGTCGTCAGGCTCACTGCTCGGCTGATCGGCCTCACGCAGAAGCGCCCACCTGGCCTCCAGTCGCTTGCCGACCGGTTCCTTGCCGTCCCCGGCACCCGCAGCCTGGTCAAACTCCTGCGGCACAACCCGGACGTTGACCTCGGTGGCAGAACCGAAGCCGCCCATCTTCAGCAGGCCCAGCGATGCCTGCACCCGGACGGAGTCCTGTTCACTGTGCAGGGCGATGTGCATCAGGACGTCCACCACCTTCGGAGCGCCACCGGCCATCTTCTGCCAGGCCCGCTGCAGGTCGAGCGGCCCACCGAGTGGGCTGTCCGGAATATCGTCGTCAAACCGATCCGGGATGGCCGCTGTCATGGCGTCATGGTAGGTCAGGGATTGCGCGCGATGGCGGCATTAGCCCAGAACATGGCTTGCTCCAGGTTGGTGAACACCAGGGACTTCTCTCGACCATCCGGCAACCAGTGGTCAAGGTCGATGGCGAGTTGCTTGAACTCGTATCGCACGTTCTCGTGCTTCTCGACCTTGCCACCGGTCGGCGGGTGATGGTCAAACCGGTTGGATAATTCCTCTTGGTCCATCATCGGCGCACCTTCCCTGCCTCTCGAACCAATGCCTTGGCGATCATGTCGGCCTGCAACTCCATGCGAGCACGATCGGCACGACCGGCTTCGAGATGCTGGTCGCGCCGATCGAGATCCCGCTCAACGGCACGCTGTCGGTTGATTGCCTCTCGGGCGTTGTCGTCCGACTCGCGGATCCGCAGAACAGCGATCAGGATAGCGACGGACAGGCCGCCGACAACGAGACCCGCGACGGGATGGGTGGCCAGCAGGTACCAGGTGACGGCGAGTGCCGACAGCGGTACCGTGAGTCGCCAAAAGCGGACCATCGCGTACAGGACAGCGAATGGCCACGCCACGACGAGGAGGACCCACATGCCGTGAAGATATCAGGGGATGTCAACAGCGAGCCAGAACGAAAGCCCGGCCCAACTCATCCGCCAACGGAGGATGAGCTGAACCGGGCTATCGAGGAGCTGCAGCGGGCCGGGATTTTCAGTCCCAATCCGACAACCAGGGGACCGCTCTGGATCGGGGACTACTAGACCGAAGGTGATCCCCAGTAGCGATGGAGACTACTGTCGTAGTCCGACCGAGTCAGCTTGACGATGTGGATCGGCGTTCCGACCTGTGATGCCTCCAGGATGTACGGGGTGCCGTCGATGAAACCCAGGAACATGGCAACGTGGCCCGAAAAGCCGACGATGTCACCAGCGAGACCCTGCGCGAACGGGACGCCAACTCCGCCGGAGCGCTGACTACCAGAGTCACCGGGAATCATCTGCCCGGTCGCCTGCATCATGACGAACGCCGTTAGGCCCGAGCAATCAAAACCCACCTCTTGTCCGCAACTGTTGAGCGCGCCGCCGCCGCGGGAGCATCCGTTGTTCTCGGCAGCACCGGAGCCACCCCCGCCCCAGACGTAGGGCAACCCCAGCTTCGAGAAGCCCGCCGCGAGTCCCTTGGCGACCTGCTCATTGGGCGCCTGGATCGTCTTGCCGCGCAGTTCTTCCGGCACTACGAACTGATTGCTGGGAACCGGAACATTGACCCCGTTGGCCAGCACGGTGCTGCCCTGAGTGCAGGATCCACCACTGCCCACCACTGACGCGGCGATCCGCAAACCCACCGACAAGTTCTTGGCGTAGTTCGACCCATCGGCGAACTGCGATTGTTCGACGGCCTGCGCTGCCTGCGGGATCGGCATCTGCTGCCAGCCGGGGATGTCCATCAGCCCGTTCTGACCCGCCGCGCCGCCGGTGTAGAACATCATCGCAGCCTTGGTCGGGTTGGTCCGGTCCGCCAATGGTCCCCACGCATTGAGTTGCTGAAAAAGTCCCCGACTGCTGGACATCTGCCCGTTCGACATCGTGTCACCGAACCCGACGTTAATCAGGGTCGACTCGGTCATGGCGACCACGATGCCAATCTCGACGGCCCGTTGCCCCAGACCGAGACTGAGTGCGGCATCCGCAATCGCCTTGGCATTGGCATTCTGTTCGGGGGTGATCCCCTCGTCACTGCCGGTGGTGCTGCAGATGGTCTCCGCCAGGCCGATATTCTCGATCGCACTACCCAGACTGCAACCCGTGAGAGTGGCGAGCAAAGCGAGGCAGAGCGCGACCCGGCGGACTCTCACTTCATCTTCCAGAGCCGGTTAGTGTCGTTGAGGTCGCCCTTTTCGGCGGGCAGGAATTGCAACTCGAACGGAATGCCGGGCAGGTTCGGACCCGCCTTGCAGAGTGCCTTACCGCGACCGGGATGTCCCTGACTGCCGTCGGTGTCGTAACCGGGCGGGGTGGTCAGGCCGGTCAGGTAGTCCGCCTCGGCGCCGGTGATGCGGAGAGTTTTCTCCAGGTGCTCCATCTCGCTCTCCGGCAGGCCGAACATCATGACGATGCCGGACTTCGCCAGGAACCCCTCGGCCATCGCCCTGTCCGCCTGGTTCGACAGGGTCCGAGGGTCACCGGCGGAGTGGCTGCACATGACCCGACCGACACCCTTGTGTCGGTCGAGTCGGGTCAGCGAGTTATAGCGGGCGGCGACGCCGGGGAGCGCGATGGCCTGCCACATCTCGTCCTGGTAGATCATGACCGGCTGGTACTGCTCCAGCCCGGCCGCCGCGTAGGCATGCCCGATGGCGATCTGGCCGAAGCCGACACCCCAGGACGCGACCATCGCTGCCGCGCGGAGCCGGACGTCGTCCTCATCGATGTGCGACACATTGATGACTGCGGACTTACCCCGGACCAGGCGCGCCGTGGTCTTGCCCGCGAACACCTCACCCAAGCCGCGGCGCTTGCACCAGTTGACCAGCGTCGACTCGATCTCAGCGGTGACCCGCTGATACTCGGCCATGTCGCCGCGGTTGACGGCGACCTCCTGGACAGCGTCCGGCGCCGACCGGATCACCTGAAGCAGGTCGCTGAACTCAGCCTCACCAACGATGGTCTGGTCCATGACCTCGACGGCTGCCGCCAGCATTGAACACTCGCGCGAAGATGGGACGTGGCCCCAGTCGATCGCGAACAGCGACTCGATCATGGCCTGCCGCCGACCACGGGCGGTGGCCAACAGGTGGTCCCCCTGGACCGTCGGCAGCACCTTCGCAGCCTCGATCGCCTCGGTCAGATCCAGCACGTTGAGTCGCCCCAACCCGCGACCGAGTTGAACCTCCTGCCCGCCAATGGCCTTGACGGCACCGACGTGCTCACCTTTCAGATCGGCCAGGACGAGGGCGGGCACGCCGAACCCTGCCATCATCAGGATCCAGCGGCGGATCAGGCTGGACTTACCCAGACCATTCAGGCCCAAGATGTACGCCGACGGCGAGCTGATCAGCCGGGCACGCTCGAACCAGGAGATCGGGTCGCACTGCAGAATCCCCACCGAGTCCTTGATCGGACCTAGTGGCACGCCGTATTTACTGACGCCGCCGCCGCGGACCCACGGGGTGAATCCCGCGAGATCCTGCGCGGTGGCGCGCAGCCAGTCGGGATCCTGCATGTAGCCGAACCGCCCGCCGCCGGGGAATCGCCCACCCCGGCCGTCGATCAGAGCCTTGGTCTTGTTCACTGCGGGAACCCGGCGTCCTGCGGCACGTCGACCGGCCCGCCGCCGAGCCTGGGTACCCGACTCTTGCGCGCGGATGCGACAGGCAACTCGGCCGCCACGTACGAGCAGCCAGGGCACTTGTGGCCCTTGCCGGATTCGGTCCAGCCGCGCTCCAGGGCGGCCTTAACGACGGACTCCTGGTCGAACCCACCCTCCGATACGGCGGGGCAGTCCGGCTGGCGAAGGTTGGCTAGCTTGCCGTTGCAGGACAGGTCGAAGTAGGGGGTACTCATGAGGGTCATGGTCAGCCAGCCTTTCGGAATGCGGTGGGAATGGTCAGGTGTGCGTCGGTGACGAGGCCGAGTTGCCCGACGCCCTGGGCGAACGAGCTGGCCTGGGAGCCGTACATGATCCGCAGGAGCATCCGGGCAGTGGGTCCGGCCCGGTCGATCGCCGACCGGGCGCGGCGCTTGGCGACCTGCTTCTCCTGCTCGCCCGCATTGAGGACGGTGACGGTGACCAGGGTCGCCACGTTGATCAGACCGCTCCCGCGTGCCTCCAGGGTTCGGGTCCGGTCGGCGGCCTTGACGTCGGCCATGACTCGCGCTGACGGTTTCTTGGCGCTGGTCCTGCGTTGCTGAGCGGCGGCGTGATCAGCCTCTGCGATGAACCCTGATCGGGCCGGACTGACCGGCCGGTACAGCCAGGTGACCCGGATCGAGTGCACACCCGCCGGGGGCTCCTGCAGGATCGGCTTCATCGCCCGAGGCGCGACCCGCTGATTGGTGAAGCCGGTGACCTCGTAGGTGATCGACGTCCCGGCGGAGTGGTCGTAGGAATCCCAGTGTTCCTTGGCGGCACTAGGCCCCGCCTGCTGCCAGGTCTTGACCGGCAGGCTGTCGCCGCGAGCCCGGATGGCCTGGTAAATGCCACGCTCGCCGGGGTTGTATGCGCAACTAACGGCCTCGATGACGTCGTCGCTGTCCATGAGCCGCACGGTCCCGGCACCGGTGGCCGGGAGGTCGGACAGAATGTCCGGCAGTCGGGTGGCCAAGAACTCCCGCGTCGCAGCCACACCCGAGTCGGCCTTGAACTGCTTGCGGTCCACCTCGCTGGAGGTGTCGAACGTCAGTGACACGCTTGACTGGCTGGTGGACCCGCCCTTGGGGTAGGTGTCCAGCGCCTGGTTCAGCAACTCCCTGGAGATGGCCGGTGCGTCGGCCTTCATATTCTCCTGAATCTCACGGGCCAGTGCGGGATAAGCGTCCGGCGCGATCGTGATGGAGATCGACGCCTGAACCAGGTCGGGCTGACTACCGAGCCCGGTGAGCCAGCGTCCGAACTGGTCGCCCTGCTTGGTGACCGTCACCGGGTCCGTCAGGGCGGAGCCATTGGGGTTCGCCGAGATATTCACGACATGGTGACCGGTCTGCGGGTAGGTCAATAGTGCGTACCGGTGCCCGACAATGTCCTCACCCTCGGTGAGCAGGGACTGCGCCCCGGTGCCGGGCACTAGGTGGGTACCGAACACGGTCAAGGAGCCGGGAAGGTAGAGATCCCACCCCTTCCGCACGGTGTGCCACCAGCGCAGCCTAGAGTTCGCCTTCTGTGCCAGGTCACGGTGATGGACGTCGCGCCAGATGAACAACCCCCAGGCCAGTCCAGTGAGCGCCAGCAGGACGAAGCCCGACATCAGGCCTACGAACGTCATCACACCCGCACTGAGCACGAACAGCATGACGACGATTAGCGTCGGACCCGTATCCAGGCCGCCGATGCCGCGACTACGGGGGCGGCGGGGAGCGGCGTGCGGAAGCTCCTCACCCCCTGGGGAGTCCATGTCGGTCTCAATGGTTACAGCAGTCATCGCAAAACCTCTCGGTGAAGTGGGTGGTGGATCAGGCGGCCGAGCGGCCGGACTTCATGACGACGAGCGTGGTCATGGCACCAGCAATGGCCGGGCCGACGCCCTTGCCACCGGCTGCAGCTCCGATGCCGGGATGAACGACCCGCATCATGGCCGGGAGAGCGAAGATCGCCATCAGCATGATGCCGATGCCGTAGAGGCACTGCAGCATGCCGTTGGTCCCGATGTCGGGATTGGTACCCATGAGCCGGAACCCTGCGGCGTAGACAATCGCCGCGACCATGGGGTAGGCAATCCAGGCCCCCAGTGAGGCGACCTGGGTTTTCAGACCCTCGGATCCCCACTCGTTATTACTGACGGCGACGGAGATAAGGATCGTTCCGGTGCGGACGATGATGATGCCGCCGCGGAAGATCATGACAATCACCATCATGCCCGACACCGCGGCACCTATAAGTAGGAGAATGAAATAGACAATTCCAGAGGCCAATCCGAGAGTATTATTAAACAGATTGGCGAGATTCTCGGCAAAATTAGTCCCGATCAATGATTTATCGAGAATCCATTGAGCCGACTCATGACTGATTACCATGGCTCCGGCAACTACCGGAACGGTAAGCCCCGAATACATTGCGTACCGGAATACCAGCATCCCGATGTCCTTGAACCCGCTCCCTCGATTCAAGAACATAATGGCGAAACAGCCAAACATAATGGACAGAATCATGGCGATGCCGACGAAAGTAGACAGGCTGGACCAGAGAAAATTGATGACCTCCGCCGGGGCACCGGTCTGGGGGTCTCCGATCTCCGGATCGGGCACCTTCACCCAGAAGGTGGCCATCGTCTTAGTAGCGTCGGCCACCCCGGCCTTCATGTCATCGATGAATGGCTGGAACTGGCTGTCCCAGAGTGCCTCCCCAACCTGGGTTGCGATGGAATCATGGCAGGCCATGGCCTGGTCGGTCATGGTGACCAGATCCTGCACGATCGCCCACCAGAGCGGACGGGCAGCCCGCTGATCCAGGCATGCCTGGCCTGCCGGGTCCATGCGGAGAATAACCGACGCCAGCGACGTCACAACGGATGTGAGCATGATCAGGAACTCCCCCAGGGTGTGAACACGCGGAGCGGATCGTCCGCGGACTTGACGGCTTCAGCAGACATGTCCGGCTCTGCCGTCCAATCGGTGCCGTCCCATGTCGCAACGAACATGCGGGCGAGGTACTCCGTCCCGGCGGCAGTGTCGGCCTTGACGCGAATCAGGAGCACCGCCTTGTCGGCGGTGAACGAACGCCACTGATAGCCCGAGAAGTGAATCCCCAGGCCGCCAGCCGATGCGACTTCCTCGGCCAGGCGAGTACTGACTGCATAGAGCGCACCCTCCGGTGACCGGGCGAAACACTGACGCGCATCGGTCGGCCCACCGGTCGCGGACCGCGGCGCCACCATCGTGCCAACCGGATACCACTCGGTGATGTACGTCTGATTGACCAGGTCCTCCGGCATGACATCGGCAGGCGGCGCCTGGTCCGGGCAGACCACCTCCGGCGATGGCAACGAGTCGCTGGCCGGTGCCGGTGGAGCCACTAGTTCGGCCTGCTGTCCGCGGTTGGTGTCCGTGGTGACCGGCCGCGGTGGGTCCAGCACCGCCCAGATGGCCAGCGCTGCACAGAGGCACAGCACCAACGCCGAGCCGAACAGTGCCGTCGTGCTGCCGCGCCACCAGTTCGCGACCCGCTTACCGATCCACGGCGGTGAGACCACCGTGGTATCGACGGGCTCCGCGAGCTTACTTCGGCTCATAGGGCGAACAGCCCTCCGACCAGCGAGGCACTGGACAGGCCGAGCACCAGGCCACCGGCGACCTTGGCGGCGGTACCGATGCCGTTGGAGCCGTGCCCACCGAACCCGCCAAACATAATCAGGGCGCAAGCGGCGAGGAATGCCAGGATGCCTGCGATGCCCAGGACTGTGAGACCCATGCCGATGATGTGGGACGAAGCGTTGAACGCCTCAACCGGGATCGCTTCGGGGCTGGGATCCGGAAGTAGTGGTGGCGCAGGAGGCGGGTCCGCCGCGAGGAGGCGGGTAGTGCCGTTCGTTGCGAGGTCAAGCAGGAGCATGGAGTTCCTTCCATAGGGGGGGGTTGTTGACACTCAGGGGAACTAGCAGTCGTAGCGAGGACCGGTCAACCCCGGTCAAGGCTGGACAAAAGCGGTCACTCTAAGGGATGGTATTACCCAACCATCAACCCACAAGGAGTGACATGACCCTGTCCAACGGTGTAGGGCCGACCGGCCGACTGTTGACCATGAAGGAGGCCGCAGCCCAGTTGGGCATCAGTGAGCGGACCCTGCGCCGCTGGCGCAAGCAACGCGAGATTCCCACCTATCGAGTCGCTCGCAGGAAACGGATCCTGCAGCTCGACGTGGATCTCCTGCTACTCCCCCAGGAGGAGCAGTGACCGTCCCACAGCGGCACCCCGGCAACACCGACTTGAAGGTCGCACTGATCTCGCTGGGGATCACGCTCGCGGTGGGCATGTACGGCATCGCCCAAGTCGGCCAGAAGATGCGGACCGGCGAATGGCTCCCCAGCAATCCCGGCACCTGGGTTCGCCTGCGCGACTGGGAATGGACCGGCTGGCATACCGCTGTCGCGGTACTGGTCGCGGTCGTGCTCCTGACACAGATCATCGCAACAGGCAGAATCACTCGACATCTGCAGGCCAAGCGCGAGCATGTCGATGCCAAGGCGCCACTGCTCGGCCAGGGCAAGGAACTGTCCCTGAAAGCCGTGACGGCCAAGAACAAGAGCGCCAAGTACACGACCGCTGATGAGGTCGGCGAGAAGATCGGCGTGGCCATCGCCACCGGCCTGGACATGTGGGCCGACTGGCGCTCCACCATTCTCGCCATCATGAATCCCGGCGGCGGCAAAACGTCGGCCCTGGCCATCCCCTGGATCCTGAAAGCGCCCGGCTGGGTGTACGCCACGGCCAACAAGTCCGACCTCTACCTAGCCGTCCGGCTGGCACGGGAACGACGCGGGCAGTTCTGGTGCTTCGATCCGCAGAAGGTGGCCGACGCTCCGGCGACGATGGTCTGGAACCCCCTGACCTACATCCACGGCCCCGGCAGGGACTGCGCCTCCGACGCCGACACCAAGGCCATCATCCAGGCCAACCTCTTCGCCGACGCTGCACGCACGATGGACGCCAAGACCGACGGGTTCTTCGAGCCCGCGGGCATCGACCTGCTGTCCGACCTACTGCTGGCCGCCGCCGTCGACAACCGCCCGATCACCGACGTCGTGTACTGGATCAACAACCCGAACCAGGGTGCCGTACCTATCGGAATCCTGCGCAAGGCCGACTGGAAGATGTCCGCATCCAGGCTCGGGTTCGCGTTCCAACTCAATGACGAAACCAAGCGCGGCGTGTTCGCCAATGCCGCGAAGGTCGTCAACTTCCTGTTCAACCGGGAAGCGCTGCAGTGGATTGTGGAGGACCCCGCAAACCCCCGCCCGGTGTTCGACCCGCACGAGTTCGTCCGCTCCGGCGGCGATACCCTGATCAGCCTTTCCAAAGAGGGCGTCGGTTCCCTCGGGCCACTGGTAGCGGCGCTCACCGTCGCCGTCACCGAGGCCGCCCAGGAATACGCCAAGACCTGCCGCGGCGGTCGCATCGACCCCACCGGTGTGATGATCCTGGACGAGGCCGCGAACGTCGCCAGGATCAAGATGTTGCCCGACTGGTACTCCCACTTCGCCAGCCAGGGGATCTTCATGCTCGTGATCCTGCAGTCCCGCGCGCAGGGCCGGTCCGCCTGGGGGCAGGACGGCATCGACAAGATGTCCGGCGCCTCCACGCATCGGCTGTACGGGCGTGGCATCGATGACATGAGACTGCTGGAGGACCTGTCCAAACTCTGCGGCCCGTACGACGAACGCACCTACTCCAGGAGCAACTCCAAGCCGTCCGGCATATTCGCGACCGGCCACGGGTCCAAGTCGGTCAACGACCAGTTCCACCGCGTGCCGATTCTCGAACCGGCCGACATTGCGGCACTGCCGGACTGGCGGATGCTGGTCCAGTTCGGTGGCGGCAGGCCCGTCCTGGGCAGGCTTCTGCCGTACTTCCTGGATGAGGAGATGGACGCGGTCGTGAGGGAATCGATCGAAACTTACGGACCGAAAGTCCTGGTGACGGTATGACCATCTCCATCAGGATCGTTGACGTCGGCCGGACCTCCGTGGCGCTCGCCTGGTCACGGGAATGGACACCCGGCGGTGACCCGTCCAGCTACCGGATCTTTCGCGCAGCACCGCCCGGTCCGATGGAATGGGTGGCCGTCACAGTCGGCCGGAAGTTCACCGATCCGGGCTGCAGCCCGAACACCACCTACCAGTACCGGGTGGTCACCATGGGCTTACCGGTGGTCGAGGACGACTCTGTCCAGATCACCACGCGCCCCCTCACCGAATACCCCGACTCGGTGGCGTTCTTCCATGACTACCTGTCGAAACTGTTCGCCCGTGACCCACAAGGACCGGACCTGCGATGGTGCCCGCAGTGGCAGGAGCACATGGAATGCAGGGTGGTCATCAACGAACTGTGGCGCTCCTACGAGGCACACCGGCCGCCGGATGATCCAACCACCCCGAGCACCGAACGGGCGGTCTGGTTGACGGTGTATGCCTACCCGTTGATGGCGCACCTGTGGTCCGCCGACGGGACACTGAAGGACTGCAGTCACAACCCGGACCAGCCGCACCACAATGACCCGGTATTCCCGCCGCTCGCTGGCTGAACACAGCACAAAGGCCGTCACCCAGGGGGGAGGGTGACGGCCTTTGTGCTTCTCGGGGGGAACCGAGTTGCCGTGGTAGGCAACCCGAGCGTACCGGTTATTGCGTCGGGCGGATGATCGGCTTCGGCTTTGATTTCGGCGTTGCTGTAGCGGTGGGAGTGGTCGCCGCAGATGGAGCATCAACTACCCGCACCGGCTTCGCGCCGTCCAATCCGGACGCCGCCGCGATGGCATCGGACTGAACCCGGTCGTACGCCTTGCGAGCGCGCTCCGGGCTCGGTGGGAGACTCTTGTCCGGTCCCAGGTACTCGCCCACCACGACGGACGCCTCACCCTTCGTCAGGCCCGTGATCTGCTCCGGCCTGAAGCCAGCCTCGGCCAGCCGGAACTGTTGCTTGGGTGTCGCAGGGTCACCGGCGTCGGGCCAGTTTCGGGGGTCCTTCGGGTCCTGAGCCCAGGCCGGTCCGGCCTGGGCTGGGGCCGGATGGATACCCGCCTGGTGCATCTTCCGATTCAGGTCGACCACCTGCTCGTCAGTCAGCAGCGGCCCGCAATCAGTGACGTAATCGAGTTGGGCGCGCATCTCCGGAAGGTCCGCGGGGTCGACATCAACCATGGTGTCCGGGTCGATCCACGGCGCTTCGCCAGCCCTCGCTGCGGCAAGCTGAGCCTCGAATGCGGCCAGGTCTGCGGCGGCCTGACGCTGCGCCGCCTTGGCCTCCAGGCCGAGCAGGAACGCATCGGCCTGCGCCGCGTTCTGCACGCCGTTCGGGCCGACGACCTGGGACGCGACCCGCTCGTAGTTGTCGGTCTGGATCGAGGGCAGGCCGTAGTCCTTCGCCGCGAACTCCAGGCTGTCGATCATCTCCTGCGCTCGATGTGCGGAGATCGGGCCGAGCTGGTCACGGTCCACCGGGATGCCCACCTGAGCGGACAGCTCCTCGATCCGGGCGATCGACGGGTCCAGTGCCCGGCCGCCCTCACGCCGCAGCCGACCCTGCTCCCGAATGGAGGCGAGCCGGGCTTTTTCCATCTGGTTGGCGTCCCGGAAAAAGTTCCGGTCGATCAGGTCGGTGTCACCTGCCCTCGGGGTCTTGTTCCTCGAACCGAACACTTCCGCGCCTCCTTCTGGAGTCTCTACGTCGGTAGCCCCTTCGGCCGCCGCCCGCTTCTGCTTCGCTTTGTTCATCACCATCAGCATCGACCCGGTAGCGGCCAATGTCGTGACGTCCTCCTGCACCTCTGCCGCGGGATTCGCGTCGTCCGGCACCATGCTCACCTGCCTCTTGGTTGCGGCCTTCTGGCGGGTTGCCAGATGCAGCCGGTACAGCTCCAACATCGTCTCGGCGAACTGCCGGAACATGACCGACTTGCCGCGTTCACCACTCGGATCCAGGCTCAGGACGAACAGCCTGGCCCCCGCCCTGGACAACACCGGCGCATCCAATGGAAGTGTCGTCGGCTGAGCCCAGGACCCCACATCACGGGACGCCGCGGCCAACTCCCCCGGCGTCTCTTCCAACTCCCGGCTGGCGATGGCGAGCAGGCCTGCCAGGTCGTGCGACGCCTCTACGAACTCACCGGGAGTCGGGTCCGCGATGGTCTGCCCGAGGGTCTGCAGTGCCTGCGCGGCCTGCTCGGCGGTGACGGTTTCCGTCTCCGCCTCAGGCTCCTGATCGATCTTCCCGCGCCACGCATACTGCGACGCCGCCTTGTTCAGCGGCCAGCGGCGTCGGAGCTGGGGAAGGGAAAGATCCTTCGCCAACCGGCCGCCCGCAAAGAACTGCGGCTTGTGTCCCTCGGCCACCGGTAGGGCCACCGAATAGCCGGTGACCATGCCCGTCTCCCGCGGGAACGGGATCAGCAGGATGCCGCTGGAACGGACCAGTGAAACGAACCCGGCCTCGGTCCTGGCCTCCAGTGCCATGGCCCGGATGTCGCGTTCCAATGTGACCCGAGCGGGCTCGGGCCGCCCCTGTTCCTGCGCCTCCCGGATCTCCTGGTGCGAGTACGGGACCGCCCCGGCACCGACCAGCGCGAGGCGGGATTGCAGCACCCCGACTGCGTACTTCTGCTCCAGCTTGGTGGCCAGCGCGGAGGCTCGCTCGAAGTTCCGGTGCATGCTGACCTGCTTGCCGTTCTCCCGCACCAGTGACATCGCGATGTGGATGTGATCGGCGCCGTCGCCGTTCGCGCCGTGGTTCACCGCGGTCCAGCGAACCGGGCTCATGCCCGCGCCGGTGAAGCGCATGCCCTGCATGAAATCGTTGGCAATCCCCTGCCAGCGGGCGTCGGAAAGTTGCCCGTTGGAGGAGTCGACCGACAGGGTGATGTGCATCATGTGACCCTTGTCGATGACCTTGCCGGTGAGCTGCTGGTTGTACCGCAGATCCGCCGCAACCTGCTGCACCATCGCCTTGTCCATCAGGCCCGGATACTTCACCGAACCGGCCACCATGTGCTGGTTCTGATGCAGGCCGGAGTTGTTCGCGAGGTAGTCGACCAGCCCGCCGGGATCGCGGGACTGGCCGACGAACTTCACGATCAGGGACATGTCAACTCACTGCTCGTAGCGCTTCATGAGGACTTCGTTTCGCCACTGCATGCCGTCCAGAATCTGCTTCCAGACGACGTCGCTGGCACGCCGATCCCTGGCCAGTTCCTGCAAACTTTCGGCCTCGTCGGCAAGGATCCGGCGTACCCCGGCGACCTCCCGCATCAGTGTCCGCGGGTTCATCTGGGAAGGATGGAAATACGCCTCGATGAGGATCTGCGGGATGCCGATCTGGTGGGTCTGTGAGAACTGTTGCAGCGCTTGGTGTTGCTCATCGGTAAGTTGGACGCGGACCCGGTGCGGCCTGCCGCCGGGCACCGGCGCCTGCTTGTGGCGCTTGATCTCAGCCTTTGGCTTGGTCATCTGTCTGTATCCCCTCTCGGCATCAACTACGGGTGAGCCTCGCAGCGAATCCTCGCTATGTCAACCTCGGATCGGCCCGCAAGGGGCCGTTCCGATATATCCTGCCCAGTAGTAGACCCTCCCCAGGAGGCTGGCGGGGGTACGGGCAGGTAATGACGCGGTGCTCTGAGAGTGAACCATCGCTAACTGGGGAACACTGCGGCCATGGCCACTGTCGACCGTCGCTCCGTGACCCTGCCGATGCATGTCCCGGTGGTAATGACGGACGGCGGCGCGTGGTGCCAGCACGACCAGGCATGCCCGGTCTGCCACCACCGGAAGGCGGTCATGGTGCTGCACACGGGGGTGTTCCTGCCATGTGGGGACTGCCAGTCGCGAGGGTGGATTCTGCGGCGCCGTGAGTCGGTCGCAGCGGGGGTTTTGCGCTGGTTCCGGGCATAACCTGTCGCTATGACGATGAGCCGCGCTGACCTGATCGACTACCTGTGCAGTCAGCAGCATTCGGCGTGGTTGACGGCCGAAACCGCGGCGGGTCAGAAGGTGGACGGCTACCCGTTCTCGCAGCTCCGCAAGGTGGAGAAGGACTGCCAGCGGCGGGCGATGGCGGTGGTGCTGGAGGAGTTGGCGGACCTCGGTTTGCTGCATGAAAAAACCCCGGCCACCTGACGGGGTGACCGGGGTTCGGAGCGGCAGGCCGTCCCTGACCTGTCCAGCAAAAGCCTACGTGCTTGAGTACTCCCAGATGAGGTAGTCCTCGTCCCATTCCACGATGTCGATGGGTCCATCCACGTAGACATAGCCGTACGGCAGGGTCTCCGCTCCGGCGTGCGTGTCGCTGACGTCGACACTGTCGAGCCAGGGGAGCGCCCAGCATTCATGGGCGACCAGCGGGTGCCCATGGTGGCATTGGCCGGGGTTGTCGTCGGACTTGTGCCAGCCGTTTTCGCTGCACGGATCCTCGACGCAGCCGAACCGGCAATAGGCGCCGAGCGGGGCGATGCAGGCGTACTCCGCGGTGGGTTGGCACACGAAGTTCTCGGGGTCGTCGTGGTTGCACCGGGAGTGATCGGTCGTGATGGTGTGGGTGCCCTTGTGGTGCATCACGTGGTCGGCACTGTGTCGAGGCCGAGCATTGCGAGGGCGCGAGTGACGGCGGCTTTGCGGACGAGGTCACCGCTCGGGATGGGGTGCGGGTAGTTGACGACGGCGAGCAGGTTTGCGATGCGGGCTTCGGTTGCGACGTCGTACGGGAATCGTGCAGTTTCCGCGAGCGGGTCGCGCGGGTGGGCGGTGTTGATCGCCCACCCGGCGGGCGCCGGAGTGCCGGTGAAGTATGGCGACTTGGGTGCGGGTGGTGGTGATTCGGGCGCCACGGTGCCGTCCTCCTCGCCGTCGTCCGCGTCCTGCTTGACGGTGGCCATGAACCCGGCCTGGACGGCGGTCTGATAGCGGGACCATGCGGTGAGTAATTCCTGGACACCCTTGCCCGCGCCATCGGCTCGCGCCCATCGTGCGACGGCACGGTTGAGGTCGGCCTGTGCCCGTTCGACGGTGTTGATGGGTTGGACGGCTGACTCATCGGTCATGGGTGGAAGTCCTCTCGATGTGGCGGATTCGGATTTCATTCGCAGGCTGCCCAGAGTCCGTTGTGCACGTCCTGCGCGTACTCCATCATCGCCCGGTAGAACGGAGTGCGGGCGACGGGGTATTCCTCGTAAACCCACGCATCACCGTGTTCGAGCAGCCACCCGGAGATGTCGACCGGTCCCTCGTCGTCCCGCACCTCGACGTACCGGAGCAGCCGTCCGCGGGAGTCGGTATCACCCTGCTCGGGATCGATGATGAGGGTGACATCCGTGCCGATCTGCAGGAACTGCCGCAGGTGGTCGCGGGCGTCGATTCCGTAGCACTCACCGGCGATTCCGAGTCCTTTGTTCTCCAGCTCAGGTGCGTCGATGCCGAGCAGACGGACCGGCTGATCCACGCCGTCGAGGTTGACGGTGATGGTGTCGGCGTCGTAGATCCGGACGACCCGGCCGACCTGCCGCTCACCGGTTTCGGTGGTCGCGGTCGATGTCTCGGGCTGGCTCGTGGCGGCGCCGGAGGGCAGCACCGGGACGGTTCCGCTCCACGTCACGTCCGGCTCCGGCTCGACCACGGGCGCGCTGGTCTCGGTGGTGCGTGGGGTGACCAGCGGCGCCGTGGTGGTCGGGGACGGCAGGGTCGTCGGCGCGGCACTCGTGGCGACCGATTGCCCGGTCGCGGGCGGCGTTTGTGGGGCCGGGAGGTTCGGCGCCGTGCAGCCGGTGATGACGGCAAATGCGAGGACGGCGAGCGCGCGAGCGGGCTTCATCGGTCGGCCTTGATCTGTGGGTCGGGACTGGGCTCGGGTATGACGTCGTCGTCGTCCCATCCGTTGTCATCGCGACACTGCGGGCACCACGGCTGCAGCCTGCGGTGCCACTCGTAGGACCATGGTGCGACGATGCCGCCGAAGCCGATGATGACCATCACGATGGGCACCGACAGGTACCACGGGACGGAGATAAACAGGCCGACGACCCACCCGAGTAGGCAGGCGAGCAGTACCCCGGCAAGGATGAGATTGCCGCGCAGGGTCCGTGGGCCGTGCATGATCCGCAGAGCGCGGCGATGTTTGTCGACGGCTGCCTGGGTGTCCAGTGGGATGGCCAAGACGCAACGCTCGCAGAGCTGCCGGTCGTGTCTGCGCTGCCGGTGCTGTAGCCAGTACGACAGGAACAGCACCGGCGCCAGTACGACGAAGTCAGTCCAGTTGATAGTCCAGACCGGACTGGTCGGCTGGGGGGTCTGGCCACTCGCGAGGACGAACATGACGCCGACGGCGACCAGCGTGAAGAAGGTGATGGAGATGCCTAGCTGTATCCACCAGGCGTTGTGGCCGATCCACGGCGCGCGCTCGGGGCGGCGATGACGGCTATCGCCTGGTGGATACAGCTAGGCATCTCCATCACCTTCTTCGCGCTGGTCGCCGTCGGCGTCATGTTCGTCCTCGCGAGTGGCCAGACCCCCCAGCCGACCAGTCCGGTCTGGACTATCAACTGGACTGACTTCGTCGTACTGGCGCCGGTGCTGTTC
>Ga0207687_10000822_pt1 | contig 20971 bp, 21 predicted proteins | sample KBSM54metaG_FD_184399 | JGI IMG/M metagenome (GOLD analysis project Ga0207687, IMG submission 184399) | Miscanthus rhizosphere microbial communities from Kellogg Biological Station, Michigan, USA - KBS M5-4 metaG (SPAdes) (version 2) | ecosystem: Host-associated > Plants > Roots > Rhizosphere >...
GCGGCGGGAACGGCTGGGGCCCCGAGACGCACCTGCTGATCGTCTCCGGAGGCAGCCACGCCGGCAACACCGCCGGCATCCCCCACATCGAGCGCCTCACCCCGCGCAGCCGTGTTCACCTGATCCCGCTCGAGCCGATTGCCGTCAGCACCGACGCGCATTTCGCGATCAACCCGCCCTGGCGAAAGAAAGTCTGGCGCGACCCCGAGGCCACGGGTACCGACTGACGTTCCTTCCGCGCCGCATCTGGCACGCGCCCCCTTTGACTACCTATGAGGTGGCGAATGGGGGGCGGCTTACTTCGGAGGCATCCGCAGAGCGCCGTCGAGGCGGATCGTCTCGCCGTTGAGCATTGGGTTGGCGACGATCTGGCCGACCAGGCGGCCGTACTCCTCGGGGCGGCCGAGGCGGGAAGGGAACGGGATGCCTTCGCCGAGCGCCGTGCGGGCCTCCTCGGGCAGCGCCGCTAGCAGGGGGGTGTCGAAGAGGCCGGGGGCGATGGTGACGACGCGGACGCCGCGGGAGGACATGTCGCGGGCGGCGGGCAGGGTCATGCCGACGATGCCGCCCTTCGAGGCGGCGTAGGCGACCTGGCCGATCTGGCCGTCGTAGGCGGCGATCGAGGCGGTGTTGATGCAGACGCCGCGCTCGCCCTCCGCATCGGGCTCGTTCTCGCTCATCGTCGCGGCGGCGAAACGCAGCACGTTGAAGGTGCCGATCAGGTTGACCTTGACCACGTTGGAGAAGAATTCGAGGTTGTGGGGGCCGCCTTTGTGCGCGACCCGCTCGGCCCAGCCGATGCCGGCGCAGCAGACCGAGATCCGCAGCCCGTCGTCGTGGGTCGCTGCCTTCTCGACAGCGGCCGCTACAGCGGTCTCGTCGGTGACGTCGGCCTGCACGAAGGTCGCGCTCGGGCCAAGCTCGGCAGCCAGCGCCTCGCCCTTCTCGGCATTGAGGTCGGCGATCGTCACCGCCGCACCCTCGGCAATCAGCGCCCGCGCCGTTGCCTCACCGAGGCCCGACGCTCCTCCGGCAACCAGTGCGCTCTTGCCAGCCGTTTTCACGAGGCGCACCCTAGCCCTCGCCCAGGTGCAACGTTTTCTCCACCCACATGGGGGACAAAGCGTTGCACACGGGTTCACACCCCCGTAATCGGGTCTCGCTAGGGTTTCCGAATCGCCACCGAGGTGACGCCCAGCTCCAAGGAAGCGATCGCGGAGCGCCTCGCAGAGGCGCGACGGTTCACGTTGGAGCTGCTCCAGCCGCTTGACGACGAGCAGCTCAACCGTGTCTACTCGCCGCTACTCAGCCCGCTGGCCTGGGATCTCGGCCACATCGCCAACTTCGAGGAGCTCTGGCTGGTGCAGACGGTCGGCGAGCGCGAGCCGCTGCACGGCGAGCTCGGCCGCTTCTACGATGCGATCGAGAACCCGCGCAAGACCCGCGGTGAGCTGCCGATACTGCGCGACGCCGAGCTGCGCGCCTACCTTGCCGACGTGCGTGAGCGCACGCTCGAGGTGCTCTCGAAGGTAGATGTCGGGCCCGATGTTGAGGGCCCGCTGCTGCGCGAAGGCTTCGTCTACGAGATGTTGCTGGCCCACGAGCAGCAGCACAACGAGACGATGCTCCAGTTGCTGATGATGGTCGACGGGTATCAGCTGCCCGAGGTGTTTCGGGGCACGGGGCATCTCTCGCCCGGACTCAAAGTGCCGGGCCAACTGGCCCGGCACTTTGAGTATCCGCCCGTTCGAGAGATGCCCCCTGCCCCGGAGCCGATCCTGATCCCCGCCGGCACCTACGAGATTGGCGCATCTTCCCGCGGGTTTGCTTATGACAACGAGCGGCCCCGCCACACGATCGAGCTCGCCCCGTTTGAGATCGATCGAACCCCGGTGGACAACGGCACGTATATCCAGTTCATGGAGGAGACCGGCGCCGAGCGCCCGCTGTACTGGGAGCACGAAGGCGACGGGGGGTGGGTGCTGACGAATATGGGAGGTCGCGACCCGATCGACCCGGCCCATCCCGTCCTCCATGTCTCCTGGCACGAGGCCGACGCGCTCGCCCGTTGGTCCGGCAAGCGGCTGCCGACCGAGTACGAGTGGGAGGCTGCCTCGCCGCAGCTCGAGGGCACCGGCCAGGCCTGGGAATGGACGTCCTCGGACTTCCTCGCCTACCCGGGCTTCGAGGCCTTTCCCTACCCGGAGTACTCGCAGTTCTTCTTCGGCGAGACCTACAAGGTCCTGCGCGGCGGCTCCTGGGCGACGCGTCGCAACGTGATGCGACCCAGCTTCCGCAATTGGGACCTGCCAGAGCGCCGCCAGATCTTCTCCGGCATCCGATTGGCGACCGACCTCTGAACATGGAGCGAGTGAGCGAGATCGCCGGTGATGATTAGCGTGAACGAGCGGAATGTGAAGGACGTGGTGATGTGATCGCGATCGAGGTCCACCTCGACGCCGACACCGCGGCGAAGATGGCGAGCGACGTCCGCGACGGGCTCTCGGCGCAGCCAAAGGAGCTGGCGCCCAAGTACTTCTACGACGAGCGCGGCTCGCAGCTCTTCGAGCAGATCACCGAGCTGGAGGAGTACTACCCGACGAGGGCCGAGCGCTCGATCCTGGCCGAACGCTCCGGCGAGATCATCGCCGCGGCCGGCGCCCCGCGCTCGCTGGTCGAGCTTGGCTCCGGCTCGGCCGCCAAGACCCGCCACCTGCTCGACGCGATGCGCGAGGCCGGCTGCCTGCACACCTACGTCCCGGTCGACATCTCCGAGGAGATCACCCACGAAACCGCTGCCCTACTGGTCGAGGAGTACCCGGGCCTCTTAGTCCGCGGCCTCGTTTGCGACTTCGAGCAGCACCTCGAGCGCATTCCCGATGGCGACGACGGTCGTCTGGTCGCCTTCCTCGGCGGCACGATCGGCAACCTCTACCCGCGGCCTCGCCACGAGTTCCTCGTTCGCCTCCGGGAGCTGATGGGACCCGACGACCGGCTCCTGCTCGGCACCGACCTGGTCAAGGGGCGGGAGCGGCTCGAGGCCGCGTACGACGATGCCGGCAAAGTCACCGCCGAGTTCAACAAGAACGTGCTGGCAGTGCTGAATCGCGAGCTGGGCGCTGACTTCGACCTCGACGCCTTCGAGCACGTCGCCCGCTACGACGAGGTCGAGGCGCGGATGGACATCCGCCTGCGCTCGCGCGAGGCGCAGACCGTGCAGCTGGACGAGATCGACCTCTCGGTCGAGTTCGCCGCCGGTGAGGAAATGCGGACCGAGATCTCGTCCAAGTTCACCTACGAGAAGCTGGCGTCCGTCTACGCGGAGGCCGGGCTGGCGATCGACGGCTGGTTCACCGACGCCGACTGCGACTACGCGCTCAGCCTCGCCCGGCCCGCTTAGCGAGCGACGCCCCTACGGCGCCAGGGCGTCGATCAGCTCGCCGAGCTTGTCGGGCGTCGTGATCGGGGTGAGGATCGGCAGGGTGATGCCGCCGGCGACGAAGGAGTCGATCCGCTCCTTCATCTCCGCTGCCGTGCCGAAGATGAACATCTCCTCGATCAGCTCCCAGGGAGCGGCTGCCGCGGCGCCCTGCCGGTCACCCGACTCCCAGGCCTCGATCATCGGCGCGATCTGCTCGCCGTAGCCGAGCCAGCGATAGAAGGCGGCGTAGACCGGGACGGTGATGTAGGAGGAGAACATGAAGCGGGCCAGCGGCTCGACCGCCTCGCGCTCGCCCGGCAGGCAGAAGAAGCGACAGAGCAGCTCGAAGCCCTCGGGCGCCCCGTCCAGCTGCGCGGTCACCTTGGGCAGGCCGCCGAGCGGCAGGAAGTTGGTGAAGGCGCCGCTGGCGCGCTCCACTGCCAGCTCGAGCATCTTGCCGCGCAGCGCCGCGAGCACGACCGGCACCGGCTGCGCCGGGGCGCTCTCAAGCTTGAAGCCGCTGGCGGTGCGCTCGCCGGCCAGGGCCGCGTCGAGGAAGTCGAGCGTCTCCCGCACCTTGGCCAGCGGCCGCTCGAAGGGGATGCCGTTCCAGCCTTCGACGATGCGGTCCGAGGAGGAGCCGATGCCGAGCACGAAACGCCCGTCCGAGGCGCTGGCGAGGGCGGCCGCCTCCTGTGCCAACAGCGCTGGTCCGCGCTGGAAGACGCCGACGATGCCGGTGCCCAGGCGCGCCCGCTCGGTCCAGGCGGCGCTCAGCGCCAGCGGCGTGAAGCCGTCGGGACCGTTGGTCTCGCCGCTCCAGAAGTCGGTGTATCCCGCCGCCTCGGCCCGCTTCACCAGCTCCTCGTGCGCCGAAAGGGTGAGTCCAGGCAGTGGCAGCGTCAAGCCCCAGCGCGTCATGGAGGGCACCATATGTCAACCAATTAGCGAACGTCACGATCTGATTCTTCGTGAGCGGCGCCGATAAGGCGCTTGCCACCGCCCCCGGACGCGAAGCGGAGGAGGCGGTGGTTTGTTTAGGGTGCCCTCCTATGGAGGGCGCCCCCGCCACCAAGCCCGATCGCAACCTCGCCCTGGAGCTGGTCCGGGTGACCGAGGCGGCGGCGCTCGCCGCTGCCCGCTGGGTCGGTCGCGGCGACAAGCTGGCCGCCGACGGCGCGGCCGTCGACGCGATGCGCTTCGTGCTCGACACGGTCGCGATGGACGGCGTCGTCGTGATTGGCGAGGGCGAGAAGGACGAGGCGCCGATGCTCTTTAACGGCGAGCAGATCGGCGACGGCAGCCCGCCGGTGGTCGACATCGCCGTCGACCCGCTCGAGGGGACCACGCTTTGCGCCCGCGGCATGCCCAGCGCCCTGGCTGTGATCGCGCTAGCCGAGCGCGGCTCGATGTTCGACCCCGGGCCCTGCGTATACATGGAAAAGATGGCCGGTGGCGAGGAGATCGCCGACCTGCTCGACCTCGACCGCCCCCTGCCCGAGACCTTGAAGCTGATTGCGGAGCGCAAGGGCGAGAGCGTCGGCGACGTGATCGTCGTCATGCTCGACCGCCCGCGCCACGAGGAGGCGATGCGCGAAGTGCGCGAGGCGGGTGCCCGCCTGCGCCTGATCAGTGACGGCGACGTCTCGGCGGCGCTGCTCGCGGTCAGCGAACGCTCGCCGGTCGACCTGCTGTGGGGCATCGGCGGCACGCCCGAGGGAGTGCTCTCGGCCGCGGCGCTGAAGTCGATGGGCGGCGAGCTGCTCGGCCGTCTCTGGCCACGCAACGACGAGGAGCGCAGCGCCGCGGTCGACGCCGGTTATGACCTCGACCGCGTGCTCACTGCCAACGACCTCTGCTCCGGCGAGGACGTCTTCTTCTCCGCCACCGGCGTCACCGACGGGGACGTCCTCCAGGGCGTTCGCTACCGCGGCAACGGCGCGACCACCGAATCGCTGGTCATGCGCTCGCGCTCAGGCACTGTGCGCCGCGTGCAGGCCCGCCACGACCGCTCCAAGCTTCGCGCTGTCACCGGCGAGCGCTACGGCTGAGCCTCTTCTTCGCAGCCACACGGCTTCTTTGCCTCAGCCCCAGGCCCGTACGGCATTTCGCCGGTCTCGCGCAGCTCGTGGCGCAGTGAGTTGATCACCGCGCCCGCCAGCAGTGCCAGGCTGAGCACGTAGAACCAGAGCAGGGCGATGAGGACGAAGCCCAGGGTCGAGCCGAAGCGAGAGAGGCTGGAGACGCTGGAGAGGTAGACGGGGAAGAGCCAGTTGGCGATGCCGGCGGCGAGGGTGACGAAGACGGCTCCCGGCCAGACCGCGCGCCAGGGCATGTGCCCCTTCGGCACGGCCCAGAAGATCACGCAGCAGATCAGGAAGGTGGTCAGGATCGCGGCGCCGAGTAGCAGCGCCGTGTCGATCGCCTTGATGTTGGAGAGGCCGAAGGGCAGCCGGTCGGTGCTGGCGACGAGGGTGCTCTCCATCGCCGGCAGGAAGATGCTGGCTGCGATGAAGAGCAGGACGACGGCCAGCATCGCGAAAGAGAAGCGCTTCTGCTCGACCCAGCCACGGCACTCGACGTGGTAGATGCGGCAGAAGGCGGTGTCCATCGCGCCCCAGAAGGAGGCGCCGATCCAGAGCGAGCCGAAGAAGGCGGCGATCCCGATCGTCGCCGAGTTTTCCTCGATCCGGTTGAGCACGTCGGTCAGTGTGTGCTGCTCGACGTTGGGGAAGAGCCGCTTGAGGTCGTCGAGCACGCTCGCCTCGACGCCGCCGATCTTCAGCACCTGGCCGCCGACGAAGAGCACCAGTAGAGCGAAGGGAAAGACCGCCAGCATCAGGTTGTAGGCGACCATTGCCGAGAGGCCGGTGACGTTCTCGCGGTAGGCTCGGTTCCAGAAGGCACGCAGCCAAGGGCGGGTTTGTCGCATGGTTTTGGGCATTTGACTTCAGAAACTGAAGCGATTAATATGCGAACAGACGTTTGAGCGAAACCAGATCGCCCGTCCCAGGCCTTAAGGCCAGCGCAGGATATTCAGCTTCTCGGACCGGATAGCCGGTCATTTTTTTCGCGACTCTCCGCCATCGGCGGCGTTCTAGTCGCAGGGACTTAACCACCTTTCGAGAGAAACGAGTCAGACAGGATGCTGGTAGCAGAGCTTCAGGAGTTGGAGGAGGTCAAAGGCCTCATTACCCGTGGGCAGCAGCTTGGCGTGCTGACCTTCGGCGATGTCGCCTCCGCGGTGTCGGAGGTTGATCTGGACGAGTCGGACGTCGAGGACCTTTACGGGCACCTCGAGAAGTCGGGCATCGAGCTCGTCGAGGACATGGACCCGGCCCAGAAAGCGGCCGCGGACGCCCTACCGATGGATACCGGGAAAAAAGGCCGGCGCCGGCAGAAAGCCGCCCTTGACCTGAAACCGGACATGACCACGGACAGCCTGCAGCTGTTCCTCAAGGACATCGGCAAGGTCCGCCTGCTGACCGCCGCGGAGGAGGTCGAACTCGCCAAGCGGATCGAGCGCGGCGACCTCGACGCAAAGCAGAAAATGGTCGAGTCGAACCTGCGCCTGGTGGTCTCGATCGCCAAGAACTACCGCAACCAGGGCCTGCCCTTCCTCGACCTGATCCAGGAGGGGACGCTGGGCCTGGTCCGCGCGGCGGAGAAGTTCGACTACCGCAAGGGATTCAAGTTCTCGACCTACGCCACCTGGTGGATCCGCCAGGCGATCGCCCGCGCGCTCGCCGACAAGGCACGCACGATCCGTATCCCGGTGCACGTTGTCGAGAAGCTGAACAAGATCGGCCGCGCCGAGCGCAAGCTGGTCACCGAGCTGGGCCGCGAGCCGACCCCGGAGGAGATCGCCGACGTAACCGGGATCGATCCCGAGGAGGTCGACTCGATCAAGCGCTCCGCGCAGGCCCCGGTCTCGCTGGAGAAGCCGGTTGGCGACGAGGAGGAGTCGGAGTTCGGCCAGTTCATCGCCGATGAGAAGGCCGAGTCCCCCTTCGACCGCGCGGCGGACCTGCTGACCAAAGAGGCGCTGAAGGAGGCGCTGGAGAACCTCTCCTACCGCGAGCGCCGCGTTTTGGAGCTGCGCTACGGCCTCGGCGGCGAGCACCCGCGCACGCTCGACGAGGTTGGGCGCACGTTCAACGTCACTCGCGAGCGCATCCGCCAGATCGAGAATCAGAGCCTGAAGAAGCTGCAGCAGCTGGGAGAAGCTCAGAAGCTGCGTGAGGTCACCTGATCCCGCACCAGGACTAAGGATGTAGGGCATCCCGGCCGATAAAGGTCGGGATGTTCGACATCGATAAAGCGCTGCGCACGCTGATCGAGCGTGAGGGCTCCGACCTTCACGTCAAGGTCGGCGCCCCCCCGATCGCCCGCATGCACGGGGAATTGGCCCATCTCGAGGGCTACCAGCCGCTCAGCGGCGAGGAAACCGAGAAAGCCTTCCACGACATGGCGGAGGTGCGCTCGCTGACCGAGTTCGAGGAGGACGGTGAGGCCGACTTCGCCTACTCGATCCCTGGCCTGGCGCGGTTTCGCGTCAACGTCTTCAAGCAGCGCGGCTCGGTCTCGATCGTCTGTCGCGCGATCCCTTTCAAGATCCGCTCGGTCGAGGAACTCGGCCTGCCCGCGGTGGTCACCAGCTTGGCCGAAGAGGCACGCGGAATCATCCTCGTCACCGGCACCACGGGCTCGGGCAAGAGCACGACCCTAGCGGCGATGATCGACCACATCAACCAGACCCGGGCGCACCACATCGTCACGCTCGAGGACCCGATCGAGTACCTGCACGAGGACAAGCGCTCGATCGTCAACCAGCGCGAAGTCGGCTCTGACACGGTCAGCTTCGGACGCGCCATGCGCCGTGTACTGCGCCAGGACCCCGACGTGATCCTGATCGGCGAGATGCGTGATGAGGAGACGGTGCGCACGGCGCTGTCGGCCGCCGAGACCGGCCACCTCGTGCTCTCCACGGTCCACACGCTCGACGCGACCGAGACGATCAACCGCATCGTCGACTTCTTCCCGCCCCACCTGCAGCAGCAGGCGCGGGTGATGCTGGCCTCGACCCTGAAGGGCGCGATCGCCCAGCGATTGGTGCCCGACGTCACCGGCGACGGCCGCGTCGCCGCGGCCGAGGTGATGGTCGTCACCGGCCGCGTCCAGGACCTGATCCTCAACCCCGAAGAAACGGGCAAGATCACCGAGGTCATCGGCGAGGGCGAGTACTACGGCATGTGCACCTTCGACCAGTCGCTGCTGCGCTACGTGATGGAGGGCAAGGTGACCGAGGAGGTCGCCCTCGACTACGCCTCCAGCCCGCACGACTTCAAACTGATGCTAGCCGCCGGTGGCCAGCGCGCGAGCGGCATCGAGCAGCTCGGCAAAGAGGAGCCGGTGGCGCCGTGAGGGAGAAGCTGAACGAGAACCCGAAGGCCCAGGTTGGGCTGATCGTCGTGCTCATCGCGGTCGGCGCTTTCATGTTCCTCAAAAGCTCTGGCGGCGGCGAAGAAGAAGAAACGGCGGGAACTACCGAAGCGACGGTCGCCGTTGCGGGCACCAGCGCGGTGGGCACGGCGACGGGAGCGACGCCGGGCGAAGCGGTTGAAGGGGCTGTGGAAGGCGCGATCGAAAGCGCTGGAGAAACGGTCTCAGCGGCGCCCACGGCGGTCCCGACGCCACCGCCGCCCAAGCCGGTGGCCACTGCCTACGATTCCGGCAAGACCGTCGTCCTGCTGATCGTCCACGACGGCGGCATCGACGACAAGCTGGTCCAGCAGGCCTCCTCGCAGCTCAAGTCCGACTCCGAGGTCGCCTTCTTCGAAGTGCCAGCAAAGCGGATTGCCGACTACGCGGCGATCACGGTCGGCCTCGACGTCAACCGTGTGCCCGCCCTGGTCGTGATGCGACCGAAGAGGCTCAGCGGCGGCACGCCGCAGGCCAGCGTCGACTACGGCTTCCAGACATCCGAGAACGTCCAGCAGGCGGTGCGGGACGCCGCCTACAAAGGTCGCGAACTCACCTACCACCCGAACTGAGCCGGCCGATGAGCGCCGAAACCCCGTATCCAGGCCACCTCCGCCCGGTCCCTGACTCGGGCGGTTCGGCGGCGCCGGCGATGCCGGGTCCGGGGGAGGGCACGCCTGGCCTCACCCCGCCGCTGCATCGCGGGCACTCGCGCGGCTTCATCACCGACGTCTTGGTCGAGCTCGGTTACGCCAGCGCGGAGACGGTGCAGACCGCGGTCGAGGAATCGCGCACGGCGGGAGTGCCGCCCGAGGCGCTGCTGCTCACACACGGCACGATCAGCTCCGATCAGCTCTCGCGGGCGACAGCCGAGCGCTACGGGCTCGACCACGTCGACCTCTCGACCTACCACGTGGACGTCGCCGCGGCGGCGCTCTTCCCGGTGACGATGGCGCGCCGCTACAAGGCCGTCCCGGTCGGCTTCACCGATTCCAAGACGCTGCTCGTCGCCGCCGTCGACCCGGCAAACGTGCTCGCCGCCGACGACATCCAGATTGCCACCGGCCTCGACTGCCACATTGCCGTGGCGGCCGAGGAGGACGTCGAATCCCTGCTGGCCCGGCTTGGCACGCTGCAGAGCGCCGCCGCCGACGCGATTGTCGAGGAGCAGCACCGGGTCGACGAGGTTGACGAAGGCCACGAAGAAGAACTGGCCGAAGTCAGCTCGATGCAGGCCGGCGCCGAGGATGCGCCGGTGATCAAGCTCGTCTACAGCATCCTCGCCCAGGCGGTGGGGGAGGGGGCCTCTGACATCCACCTCGAGCCCGAAGAAGGCGAGCTGCGGATTCGCTTCCGCATCGACGGCGTGCTGAAGGAGTCCGCGCACGTGCCGAAGCGAATGATCAGCGCCGTGATCTCGCGCCTGAAGATCATGAGCGAGCTCGACATCGCCGAGAAGCGCGTGCCCCAGGACGGGCGCGTCAGCGTCGCCGTCGAGGAGCGCCGCATCGACCTTCGTGTCACCACCCTGCCCACATCACGCGGTGAGGGGGCGACGATCCGCATCCTCGATGAGAGCAACGCCCAGCGCACGCTCGATGACCTCGGCATGGACGGCTCCGCCCGCGCCCGCTTCGAGGACGCCTTTCACCAGGCCTACGGTGCCGTCCTGGTCACCGGGCCGACCGGCTCCGGCAAGAGCACGACGCTCTACGCGGCCCTGGCCGAGCTGAACGAGATCGAGAAGAAGATCATCACGATCGAGGACCCGGTCGAGTTTCGCATCCCGGGCGTCAACCAGATGAACGTCAACCGCAAGGCAGGGCTCGACTTCGCCCGCGGCCTGCGCTCGATCCTGCGCGCCGACCCCGACATCGTGATGGTCGGCGAGATCCGCGACGCCGAGACCGCGCGGATCTCGATCGAGGCCGCGCTGACCGGCCACATGATGCTGACCACGCTGCACACCAACGATGCCCCCGGCGCGATCGCGCGCCTCAACGAGATGGGCATCGAGACTTTCCTCACCGCCTCCGCCGTCGACTGCGTGGTCGCCCAGCGCCTTGCCCGCAAGCTCTGCCCGAGCTGCAAGCGACGCTCGGTTGTTCCGGTGATGGCTCTGCAAGAGGCTGGGATCAGGGTCGGTGCCGAGGTCGAGGCCTACGAGCCGGTCGGCTGTGGTCGCTGCAACAACAGCGGTTACAAGGGCCGGGTCGGCATCTACTCGGTGATGACCCTGAGCGAGCGGCTGAAGCAGATGACGATCGCTCGCGCGCCGGAGACGGAAATCGCCGCCGTCGCCCGCGAGGAGGGCATGCTCACCCTGCGTGAGGACGGCGTCGTGAAGATTCGAGCCGGGGTCACGAGCCTCGAGGAGGTGCTCCGTGTCACAGCATGATTTCGACTTCTCCCAGGTGTTGAGCCGCATGGTCGAGGCGCACGCCTCCGATGTCCACATAACCGCCGGCTTCCCGCCCGCGATTCGCGACAAGGGCAAGATCAAGGCGATGGAGGGCTTCCCGGTGCTGACCGGGCAGCAGACCCGCGATGTCGTCTACTCGATCCTCAACGACGACCAGCGCAAGCGCTTCGAGAACCACAAGCAGCTCGACTTCGCCTACGCGATCCCCGGCGTCGCCCGCTTCCGCGTCAACTGCTTTTTCCAGCGCGGCTCGGTCAGCGCCGCCTTCCGCCTGGTGCCGCAAGACATCCCGGCCCTCGACACGCTTGGCGTTCCGCAGGTGCTGCGCGAGCTGTGCGAGAAACCGCGGGGCTTCGTCCTCGTCACCGGCCCGACCGGCTCGGGCAAGAGCACGACCCTGGCGGCGATGATCGACGTGATCAACGAAGGCCACGAGGACCACATCCTCACGATCGAGGACCCGATCGAGTTCCTGCACACGCACAAGCGCTCGATCGTCAACCAGCGCGAGGTCGGCTCCGACGCCGAGGACTTCTCACTCGGCCTGCGCGCCGCCCTGCGAGAGGACCCCGACGTCATCCTCGTCGGCGAGATGCGCGATCTGGAGACGATCTCCACCGCGCTGACCGCGGCCGAGACCGGCCACCTCGTCTTCGCCACCCTGCACACCCAGTCCACCGCGCAGACCGTCGACCGGATCATCGACGTCTTCCCGCCCGAGCAGCAGGGGCAGGTGCGCACGCAGCTCTCGATCGCCCTGCAGGGGATCGTCACCCAGCAGCTGCTGCCGACCTCCGACGGCCGCGGCCGCGTCGTCGCCACCGAGGTGCTGGTGCCGACGCCGGCGATCCGCAATCTGATCCGCGAGGGCAAGACGCACCAGATCTACGCGGCGCTGCAGACCTCGGGCGCGGTCGGAATGCAGACGATGGACGCCGACCTGGCGCGGCTGGTGCGGGCGGGGCGGATCACCCGGGCCCTCGCCGAGCAGCGCGCCTCGGTGCCGGAGGAGCTCATGCGATTGCTCGGCGGCGAAGCGGCCGTCATGCCGTCGGGCGGTCGGGCCGCCGAGGAAGCGGCCGCTGTCGCGCAGGCAACCGCGCCGCCAACCCCACCCGTCTACGCGCCCGGGGCCTAGCCGATGGCCGGCGCGACCACATTCGAGTTCCGGGCGATGGACATGGCGGGCGCCGCCTCGGCCGGCGAGCTCGAGGCCGAGTCCAAGGCCTCGGTCACCGAGCAGCTGCGCCAGCGCGGCCTGATCGTCCTCGACGTCAGCGAGAAGTCCAACCCGCTGAAGATCGAGGACATCTTCAAGAAATGGCAGGGCGTCGACATGCGCGAACTGGCGATCTTCTCGCGCCAGTTCGCCACCCTGATCGCCTCGGGGATGCCGATGCTGCGCACCCTGCACACGCTCGAAGAGCAGACTCAGGACGAGCAGATAAAGGAGGCCGTGGCGGGAGTGCGGGCCGATGTCGAGGCCGGCAGCACGCTCGAGCAGGCGATGGAGCGCCACCCCAAGGTCTTCGACCGCCTCTTCCGCGCCATGGTCCGCTCCGGCGAGCAGTCGGGACGGCTGGACGAGGCGATGGACCGGATCGCCTTTCAGGTCGAGAAGGCCGACGGGCTGAGGCGCCAGGTCAAATCGGCGATGATGTACCCGGCGCTGGTCTTCGGCTTCGCTGGCGTCGTGCTGATCGCGATCGTCGCCTTCGTGATCCCGGTCTTCGCCAAAATCTTCGAAGAACTGGCGGAAGAACATCCTGAAGAAGCGGCCGGGCTGCCGATGCCGACCCAGCTCTGCGTCAGTGCTTCCAACCTGATTACCGGCTCCTGGTACATCCTCATCCCCGGCATCGCGCTCGCCTTCTTCGTCTTCTTCAAATGGAAGAAGACCGATAGGGGGAACGACCTCTGGGACCGCTTCAAGCTGCGCCTGCCGGCCAAGATCGGCGACGTGATCCAGAAGGTCGCGCTGGCGCGCTGGTCGCGCACCTTCTCCGGCGCGGTCTCCTCGGGCGTGCCGATGCTGCAGGCGATCAAGCTGACGGGAGACACGGCTGGCAACACCGTTGTCGAGAAGGCGATGGACGACGTCTACGCCTCGGTCAAGAGCGGCGGCTCGCTGGCCGGCCCGATCGAGGAGAACCCGATCTTCCCGCCGATGGTCGGCCACATGGTCGCGGTCGGCGAGGAGACCGGCCAGCTCGAGCACATGCTGAGCAAGATCGCCGACTTCTACGAGACCGAGGTCGACGCCAAGGTGAAGGCCCTCACCGCCCTGATCGAGCCCCTGATGATCGTCTTCGTCGGCGGCATCGTCGGCTTCATCGTGATCGCGATGTACCTGCCGATGTTCAGCATCTACGAACATATCCGCTGATCCCCTCGCCTTTCAGAGCGGAGAAAGCTTTGAAAGTTTTAGGTGATAACCTTTCAAAGCTTGCCCAACTCTGAAAGGATCGAAATGGCGGCAAATGCCCCGCTCGGGCGCTTTGAAAAGCAGTTTTGGGAGCCGAATCCCAACGCCATCGGCGGGCGGCGGGAGCGTGCTGGAGGTCCCTATGAGGCGTTTGTTCCCGCTGAGATAGCCGATCTACGCTTTGATTTGGATAGCGAGGCCGTGACGGCCATCGCGAGCGCAACTCGAGCCCTGGGGCAGTTGAACGACCCGAGGAGCCGGTCGAATAGCCTGAGCGCCTTGGCTACCAGCCTCCTGCGCTCTGAGAGCGCCGCCTCTTCGCGAATTGAGGATTTGGCGATTTCGCACAAGCGCCTCGCTCGGGCCGCGTACAAGCGACCGGACCGGACCGGAGACCGAGCGGTCGATGTACTGGGAAACCTGGAAGCGATGGCCAGCGCCATCGAGCTGGGGGCATCGAAAAAATCGATCGCCGTTGCGGACCTGCGTGGGATTCACCGCGTCCTCTTGCGCTTCGCGGTAGACAAGAAAATCGCCGGACTTGTTCGTGAGGAGCAGAACTGGATTGGCGGCAACGATTTCAATCCCATAGGCGCTGAATATGTGCCTCCGCCGCCCGAGGAGGTCTCGCGCCTGCTTGAAGATCTGTGTGAATTCATCGCTCGCGACGACCTGCCGGCGGTTGCACAGGCTGCTATCGCCCATGCCCAATTCGAGAACATCCACCCTTTCGCCGACGGCAACGGACGGGTCGGTCGTGCGCTGATCTACGTTGTATTGCGAAAGCGAGGAGATGCGATCAACTACATCCCGCCGATCAGCCTGGTGCTGGCCGCGCAACAAAAGAGCTATGTCGCCGGCCTTGGACGCTTTAGCGCGGGTGACGTGGGTAGCTGGTGCGGTCTCTTTGCGGAGGCCACCGGCGCGGCTTCTCTCGAGGCCCAGCATTTCGCCGCTCAGGTCGAAGCTCAGCAGGAGGAGTGGCTTGAGCGACTGGGCCGACCGCGACATGATGCTGCGGTCAACCAGCTCGTGCATCTCATGCCCGAGCAGCCCGTGCTTGATGTTGGCGTTGGCCGCGAGCTCACGGGCAAGTCTCACGTCGCAGTCCAGAATGCGCTGGCTCAGCTCGAGGATGCCGGGATCTTGAAGCGCCTCAATGAGCGCAAGTGGGGAAGGGTTTGGGAGTGCGACGAGCTGCTGGATCTGGTGGAACGCTTCGAAGAATCGGTGGCCACGCCGAGGGTGGGTTGACCGATTATCTGGGGATTTCAGCCTCAGAACCCAATTTTTGGGGAGAGGAAGTCCTAGTTTCAGGGATCAAGGGATCGCGCCCGCGGTCGATTAGCTGAGTGCAAAACAGATCTGCCAGTGCTTCGGTGCAAAAGGCAAACCCGCTGTGAGGCGGGGGCGCAAAGCCAACGGGGCTCCACTAGGAGCCGGCCGGGCTACCACCGGGGTCGACAGACACCACGTGGCTGTAACGCGACGGGGCTCTGGCTAAACCAATTAGGACACAGGAGATACACCTAATGTTTATCCAGAATCTGCGGGCTAAGGTTGGCGCCCGCCTCAACGGTGACAAGGAGGCCGGCTTCACGCTGATCGAGCTCCTTGTCGTCATGCTGATCCTCGGCATCCTCGCCGCGATCGCCCTGCCCGCCTTCTTCAACCAGAAGAGCAAGGCTGGTGACGCCAAGGCCAAGGAGTCTGCTCACTCAGCGCAGGTGGCTATTGAGACCTACGCAACTGACCACAACGGCAGTTATGTCGGAGCTGCGGAAGCAGGTGCGCTTACCGCGATCGAGCCCACGCTCTCGAGCGCCAAAAACCTAACGGTGACGGGCCCAGACGGCACCGGCGTACCCACCGCTACCGGCTACCGGGTCACGGTCGAAGGATCGTCGGCCACGCAGACATTCTCGATCGAGAATGAAGGCGGCACTATGAGCTACCCCTGTACCACCAAGAAAGTCGGCGGTTGCCCAGAAGTCTCAGGCGCCGGCAACTGGGGCGGCTGATCCTCTCTGGTTGCATCGCTTAGCCATGACTTCGCTAAGCAAGAAGGTTTCCAAGGGGCGGGCCGGTCTGGCCCGCCCCTTGGCGCAGCTGGCTGCTGCCATCGTGGCAGTTGTCTTCCTCGCGGCATCTTCCGCCCAGGCAGCAGGAAAACTGGCCGAACTCGAAGTCACCGCGACCAATCCCGTCTCCACCGAACAGGCTCCGGCAAACTCGACCACGCCCGGGATCATCGGCCACGAAGAAGGCGGCATCACCACGGCGATCCATCGCACCAGTCGCCTCAGCACTCCAATTGCGGTCGCGGTCGACCCTTCGAAAGAAGTGGCCCTATACACCGAACCCGGATGCGGCGGAGAACCGATCGCAGCGGGGACCCTCAACGAATTCGAAGGCGCCGGCGGAATCCAGGTGGAAGTTCCCCCCGACTCAGTGACAACCTTCTATGCCCGCCACTTCGATCCGACCGAAGCGAAGGAACCATCGGACTGCTCGAAAGTCGGATACCCCTACTGGGAGAGCTCGACGGTCCTGACGCCCCCCGGAGAACCTCCGGCTGGGGAACCTCCGGCAGAGCAGCGACCGGGGTCGGCCAATCCCCCGGTGGCGCCACATCTCCGCACCCAACCCGGCGGTCGCGCCAACGACAACTCGCCGCGGATCCTGGGCTCCGCCCCTGGCGCCGAGCGGGTGAAGATCTTCGACAACGCGAGCTGCAGCGGCTCGCCGCTGGCCAGCGTCTCCCCCGCTGAACTCGGGTCCGGGATAACGATGCACGTCTCCGACAACTCGGTGACCGATTTTGCCGGCGCGTCAGTGGCGAACGGCAAGCAGTCCTTTTGTTCCCCTCCCGCCACGTTCATCGAGGACTCGACGCCGCCCAATGTCCGCATCACTATGGGGCCCGGCGCCAAGACTCGTCGCCACAAGGTCGTCTTCCGCTTCGCGGATACGGGGGAAGACCCTCTCGCCACCTCATTCAAGTGTCGCGTGAACCACGGTAAGTGGAAGTCCTGCCACTCGCCGTTCAAGCTCCGGCACCTCCACTTCCACCGTTATGTCCTCCGTGTCAGCGCCACGGACGAGATCGGCAACGTCGCGCCGAAATCCGCCAAGCGCAGCTTCAAGGTCATTCGGTAGCGACTTCGCTCCGCGGCCCGCGCGTTATACTGGGTCGGTATGACTCAGCGAATAGGCGCAAAGGGCCAGGTGGTCATTCCCGTCGAGTTGCGTGAACGTACCGGCTTGGGGCCGGGTGACGATGTCTTGGTCGAGCAGATGGAGGATGGGATCTTCGTTCGCCGGGCTGATCGTCATGTATCTGCTCGGGGAAGGTTCTCCGGCAGTGGAATGGCGGCTCGCTTGCTTGAAGATCGTCGGAGCGAGCGGCTTTAAGGCGTGAAGCAGTGCCTCGACTCGTGGGCCGCGCTCGCCTGGCTCGATGGAGATGAACCGGCGGCGGCTGAGGTTGCGAAGGCGCTGGACGGCCTGCGCCCCGTGATGAGTTGGATAAACCTCGTCGAGGTTCACAACCGCGTCTCCCGCGACCACGGTGATGCCGAGGCTGACCGTACGCTGGCTGAGATCCGCTCGGAAGTTGCCGAGGAGCTGCCGGGCGTGTCGACGATGCGCGCCGTCGCCAGGCTCAAGGCCAAGCACCCGATCGGGTTGGCCGACTGCTTCGCGATTGCCGCCGCTGAGGCAAATGGGGCCCAGCTTCTAACTGGCGATCCAGCGATCATCGATCGCGCCGAAGATCTGGCCTGTACCGTCATCGACCTACGTGGTTGAGTCCCGGCCACTGGCTCGGGTAGAACTGTCGCCCAATGGCTGGGGTAATCGTTATCGCGTTCCTGGCGGGCCTTGCGGTCGGCAGCTTCGCGACTGCGGTCGCGCACCGAGTGCCGCGGGGGATCTCGGTTGCGTTTGCCAGGTCGGAGTGCCCCGCCTGTGGGGCGCAGATCGCGGCCTATGACAACGTGCCGGTCTTCTCCTGGCTGCTGCTGGGTGGCAGGGCGCGTTGTTGCGGGGTCCGGATTTCGCCGCGCTACCCATTGACCGAGCTGGCCGTTGGGCTGCTCTTCGCTGCCACTGTGCTCGTTTACCGCCACGACGCCACCGACGCCGTGATCGGCCTGGTCTTCGTCACCGTCCTCGCCGTCGTCACGCTGACCGACCTCGAGCAGCGAATCATTCCCAACAAGGTGCTGATCGTCGGCGCGGTGCTCTGCCTGGCGATCGCGGTGCCGGCTGACCCGGCGGGGGTGCCGGAGAGGCTGATCGCCGCCGCTGCGGCCGGAGGCCTCTTCTTTCTCGTCGCCCTTGCCTACCCAGCCGGAATGGGTCTCGGCGACGTCAAGCTGGCGGCGACGATGGGGCTCTTTCTGGGTCGGGCGGTCGCCCCGGCGATCCTCGCTGCCCTCCTCGCGGGCAGCCTCATCGGCCTCGCCCTGATCGCCCGCCACGGATCCAGGGCTCGCAAGATGGCGATTCCGTTCGGCCCCTTCCTGGCTTTGGGCGGGATCGTCGGGCTACTTGCCGGCGACCAGCTGATCGAGCTGTATCTGGGCTGACCGTCGCCTGCCCCGCCAGTTACCGCTATCGGTCGGAGAGCGGCGGATGGGCTCCGCTCTACCTGACTGACGCGATCGCTGCCGGAGCCTTGACGCTGAAGCCGCCCCGCCCGAGGTTCTGTTCCTTGCCGTTGCCGCTTTTCTTCTTCGAGTTGCCGAGCGGGGCCGTGTTGAGTTTGTCGGTCCTCAGCAGTTGCAGCTTCAGCAGGGTGATCCGGTAGGTGCGGGCGTTGGCTCCGTAAACGACCGTCTCGGGAATCCCGGGTTCGAGCGCGATCAGCTGGCAGTGTTCCGAGCCCTCGAGGCAGGTGGCGTCGCCGAAAAGGCCGGTGACCTTGTCCGAGACGAGCATCACAGCGCTCTTTTCATCCTTGCTGACGCCGACGAAGGTCAGAGCCGGAACTTTGCGACTGGGCAGCATCGTCATCCCGGGCAGATCGTTCCGCACGCTCGACTTCTCCTTCTTCTTTGAGGAGACGGGAGTGATCCGCACGTCGATCGCAAAGGAGTAGTACTGCAGATGGCCGCCTTCGGGGGGTTCTCCGTTGCCTTCGCTCGGGGGGGCGGTGGGTTCGGGCGTTTCGGTTGGGACTTCCGAGGATTCGCTCGATTCGATCGTCACGCTCGATTCTTCGCTGCCTGGGGCGGAGCCGACGCCTTCAGCAGGTTCCCCCGTCGCTTCGGTGTACTGCGGCTTGAAGGGGTCCTTGGGGGCGCCGGCGAGGCGCTTTTTGTATTCACGCAGACCGGGCGCCCCTTTGGCCACGACCAGCTTGCTGGCGGGCACGGCTGTGCTGGGCGTGGCGATAGCGGCTTCGGGTTCGCTGGAGCTCGAGCCGCTGCTGAGCACGATCGGCAGGGCGACGAGGGCGACGAGCAGGATCGCGACCAAGGGGAGCAGGTGACGCTCGCGGAGGTCGTAGTAGACGTCGAGCAGGAAGTCTGGGACCTTGAGGTCCGGCATCTTCAGCTCGGGTCCTTTTTTCATCATGTTCATCTTGCCGTCAACCGCCTAGTTCGATTCTTCGGAGCTGGTGGCCGACACGGCCTGGGTCGCCGTTTCGCCCGCGCCGGCCGGCGTCGTGACCGGAGCCGGCGCGGTGGACGTCGCACCGGCGGTCAACCCTTGGGTCGGGGGGGTGACGTAGGCGGTGACGGAGAAGTTCGCCGTCAGGGCCGTCGTTTCCGGTTCGGTCGTGAGCGCGAAGCCGTTGAGAGTGACCAGCCGGCCATCGACCGCGAACTTCTTTCCTGTGTGGACCATGGAATCGATCCCCTTTACGAAGTCCGCGATCTGGAAGAAGTTGCCGTGAAAGGTGAGGCTGTAGGGCATGACCCCCAGCCCTGCTGTGCCGATCGATGCTCCGAGCGGCAGCAGCGATGCGGCCGCCTCGGTCGGCGGGACGGTGGCGGAGGCCGAAACCGCGCCCGATGGGGCGCCGGGTGGGGCAGGCGCCGGCGCGGGTGCCGGGGTGGGCACCGGCGTGGCGGCGGAGGCCCCCGATCTTTCCAGCTTGATGCTGTCGAATTTGACCTGCGCCTTCTTGGCGAGTGCGCTCAGTTCGACCAGGAGCGAGGAGGTTTCGTCGCCGGCGGGGACTGCCTGGCCGAGCACGACGAGCTGCCGATAGTCGGCGGGGAATTCCTGGCGGGCTGCCTCGGCGGCCGCCGCTTTGCTCTGCGCTTCGCTGAGCGCGACCTGGAGCTGACCGGCTTCGGCGGAGAGCTCGCTCGCTTCTTCGCGCTTGGGCCCGAGCAGAAGCACCCAGAAGCCGATTGCCATCATGGCCACGACCAGGATCGAGACGATCAGGCGGCTGGACGATTTCACCTCAGCCGCCTTCCGTTTCGCTAGAGGCCGTGGTCGTTTCGCCCGAGGCTTCTGGAGCCGGGGCGGCTTCGCCTTCCGCCCCTTCTTCGGCCTGCACCGGCGCCGCATCGAAGACGACCACCATCTGGAACTGGGCGACGGATGAGCCCGTCTGGCAGGTCGAGCCTCCGCCGCTGGATTCCCCCCCGAGTTCAGAGGATTCGACGCCGACCCGCGTGACGCCATCGATCTGCTTCAGCGTCTGGACGAATCCGGCGACCGCGGTTTGGCCGGCGGCACATCCCTGGAGTTCCAGCGCCGGCCCGGGGGCGGAGGCACGAAGGGCTGCGCCACCGCCACCGTCGAGCGAGACGCTGGGGCTGGCCGTCCCACTCAGGGTCGTGAGCCAGACGTCCCCCGGCAGGACGATCGCGAGTTCGCGCATCACCCGCTGCCAGTCGAAGCGGCTGTCGGCGAGGCTGGTGACGGTCAGATCGCGCTGTTCGCGCAGGGTGTGGAACTGGGTGTAGGCGTCGAGCGCCTGGGCGCGCGCTTCGACCGCCGACGTTTCGCTTTCCAGCGTGGCGATTTCCGCCTTGCTGTCCGATATCTGATTGCTGGTGACGGCGAGAACGGCAACGCCGATCACAGCCGCCGCGAGAGCGCCGACGATGATGTAGGCGATTGGTCCGCCGCGCATCGGCCTGCGATTGCCGGGACGCTCCTCTGTGGGGATGAGGTTGACCGGGCGCATCGCTCAGTTGTCCAGGGCGAGGCCGAAGGGAAGGGTGAGGCGCGCCGCCGCGTCATCGCCGAGACC
>Ga0207687_10000824_pt1 | contig 20964 bp, 19 predicted proteins | sample KBSM54metaG_FD_184399 | JGI IMG/M metagenome (GOLD analysis project Ga0207687, IMG submission 184399) | Miscanthus rhizosphere microbial communities from Kellogg Biological Station, Michigan, USA - KBS M5-4 metaG (SPAdes) (version 2) | ecosystem: Host-associated > Plants > Roots > Rhizosphere >...
CGTCGGCGCGAACGGCAAGGTGTACGTCCGCCGCTCGACCGACTCCGGTGCCACCTGGAGCGCGCGGGTCGAGATGACGACCTCAGCGGGCGGGGCGGATGCCACGCAGGTTGCCGCCGCCGGCAAGGCAGCGGGCCAGTTCGTGATCACCTGGATGGACAACCGCGGTGGCGCCTTCAACGTCTGGGAGCGGCAGTCCGCCGACGGCGGCGCCACCTGGTCTGCCGACGTGAAGGTATCGGATGCGATCTCCGGTGCGTCCTACAAGACGACGGCCGGCTTCGGCTCCCCGTATGGCGACTACGACACCGTCGGCATCAACTCGGCCGGCAAGGCCGTGGCGGTCATGGGCGAAGGCGACACCGGCCAGATACACGGCGACATCTGGGCGAACCGACAAAACTGAGTGCTCTCAACCGGGCTGGGGAGGCAAGGCAAGATGCTGCAGAAGCGGTCGTTGCTGGTGGGAATCGTGGTCGTAGTGGTGGTCGTGGCGGCAGCCCTGATCATCGGGCTGGGCCGCGGCAGCGAGGAGCACGGCGGAAAGGGAGATCCGGACAAGGACGTGGCGGGGGCGCGGATCGCCGCCTTCCACCACAAGGCGGTGCATCAGCTGAGCGTGCAGGCAGCGGCGACGACGACCGGATTCGACTCGGAGCGTCTCTGGGGAACCGGTGATGACTGGGAGCCCGCGATCGCGGTCGATCCCAGCTCCTCGTACGTCTACCAGGCGACCACGCGCTACGGCGGCCCGAAGGCCTGCAGTTCGTGCTCGGATCCGGCCATCATCGTGCGCGCCTCCAGCGACGGTGGGGCCACGTGGGGTCCCGACACGTACATCTGCGCGTGCAAGAACGTGAAGGCGCAGAACGACCCGCAGATTGCCGTGGCCAGCGACGGCACGTTGTATGCCGCGTGGCTGAACGACTACCAGCCGGGCGTGGTGTTCTCGAAGTCGACCAACCATGGGGCGACATGGTCGACGCCCAGGTCGGTTGAAGGTAAGTCCCTCAGCTTCAGCGACAAGCCGATCCTGGCGATATCGCCGACCGGCAAGGACGTCTACATCGCCTTCAACGCGAGCGACAGCTACGTGGTCGCCTCGCATGACTTCGGCGCGACCTGGGGCACCCGGGTCAAGACCAACAGCGACTCCCTCTACTGGTTCGCCGAGGGCGGGGCGGTAGCTCCCAATGGCTCCGTCTACTTCTCCGAGAGCGCCGAGAACCAGAGCGCCACCGGCCAGGTGAAGCTGGCGGTGCTCCGCTCCACCAACGGCGGAGCGTCGTGGTCGACGACCTTCATCGACACCTCCGAGCAGCAGCCGGCCTGCACGTCCAACGGCTGCACGAACGACTTTCTGGGACCGCAGGCGATGCTCTCGGTCGACTCGGCCGGCAAGGTGCTGGTCGCCTACACGCTCAACACCGCGGCCGGGGCGTCGAAGGGGTTGTACGTGCGCACGTCCACCGACGGTGCAACCTGGAGCGCGCGGCAGCAGCTGAATGGTCTCGGCGACAGCGGGTTCCCCGTCGTATCTCATGGGCCGACCGCCGGTGACTTCCGCGTTGCGTGGCAAGACAACAGGAACGGGGCGAGCGCATACAACACGTGGTACACACGAACCACCAACGGCGGCGGTACCTGGTCGACCGCGGTGCGGCTGTCAGACCTCGGGTCGGGCGCGCCGTACAAGACGGCCGCCGGTTACGCGTTCCCGTACGGTGACTACTTCGAGATGGAGACGGCACCGTCCGGCGTCAACTACGTGATCTGGAGCGAAGGCACGAGCTACGTCGGGCCCGGGGGCAGCTGGTATACCCGGGGACAATAATGAACCTAGGAGGCGCGCGGTCTACCCGGTGAGCTGCGGGACGTACGCGGGCGGGAGGGTGTTACCGACGCTGGGATCGGTCTGGGCAGCGCCGACATAGACGGCATCTACGATCTTGCCGCCGTTCGTGTAGTCCTTAATGATCCACCACGAGAAGCTGACGACCTTGACTTGGCCTGCTCCCTGAGGGGGCCAGGTGTTCGACCCGTCCTGGTTGTTGATCACGACCGGAAGCAGCACCAGCTGGCAGCTGTTCGGCTGCAGCAGCGTCACGCCGCCGCTGTTGAACGTGGCGATCGTGCCCGGCGCCTGCAGCGGGCTGCAGCGAGCGTCGATGCCCGCCGAGGTGGGGCCGGTGTTTTGGCCGGTCTTGGTGTCGAGCACCTGGTTGACGATGATCGGGCAGGTGGTCACGATGCCGCCGGTGATCTGGGCCTGGTAGAGCTGGGCACCGCCGAGGCCGTTGACGTTCCCGGTGGTGCAAGCTGACGTGGCCGTATCCCAGGCCGGCAGCCGCACCGCTCCGTTGTTGGGGCCGCTGTTGTCGGTGTAGATCTCGTACGTGTTCCCCGGGACGTAGGGGTTGTTCATCACCGCCCACGGCAGCGCCCCGCCGCCGTTCTGCACCATCGTCGCCTTGGCCGTCGCCGTGAGGGTGACGCTGGTCTTGCCGAAGATCTTGGCGAAGAAGGTCTGGGCCTCACGGTTCACCGTCACCTGAATCGTGTCGCCGGGGATGTACGTCGTACCCTGCGCATAGGTTGCGGTATCACCGCTGGCCATGTTCTTCGTGAACTCCGATGACGCGTTGGTCTGGGCGGTCGACCAGTTGACTCCCAGAAACGCCGCACCGGCAAGCGCGGATGCATCCGCCGAGTTCTGAGCCGCGCGCTTGCCCTGCGCCCAGAACCCCACATCGATCGCGAGCGCGCACATCCCCAACAGGACGACCAGGAAGACCACGAACAAGGGCAGCGTCTGGCCGGCTTGACCGTCGCTAACCGCCTGACGGCGGCGGCCATGCGACGCGCCAGTCGTTAGCTCGAAGGATGTGTGATGGGGGGACATGATCCGTGGATCGATCTGAGAGGTGTCCTGTATGTGACAAGACCCTCAAAGCGGCCACATCCTGCGCAATGGGCGGCAAGATCCCCCCTTCAGGTGAGCCGCCCATGCGGTCGCCCACAGCGTATTTCCAGGCCCATCCGCGGCGCGCCCCCGCCGCGACCGGGGATGGGCCCGACCGGGCTAGTGAGCGGCCGGGTGGCTGCCGGCGTTGCCGGAACCGGCGCTGCTGTGGCCGTCGCTGGTGGCTTGTGCCGTCGATGATCCGTGGCTGTCGTGCCCGCCGCTAGCGTCGTCGGCCGTACCGGTTCCGCCCTGGTCGGAGGTACCTGTCGACTGGTGGGCGCTCGGCTTGCCGGGAGGATTCCCGGCGTGGCTCTTCCCGCCGCTGGCGGCGCTTGAGATGGTCGCGCCCTTGTCACGGCCGGTCGCGGTCGTGGTCCGCGTCAGGGTCGAGATGGTGGCTCCCTTGCCCTTGCCAGAACTGGTGTCGCCGGTCGCATCCGTATCGGTGCCAGCCGTGGTGGCGTTCTCAGGTGCGGCGGCGGAGTTTCCGCGGGTGTCGGGATGCGTCCCGGCGTGCTGGTTGGGACCCGGTACGGTCACCCCGAGGTCGGCCAGCACACCGTTGGCCGTGTCCTGTGCGGCACCCGGCAGCGCGCCGGCGTAGGCCAGGCCGCTGGTTGCGACCAGTGCGGCGCCGGACAGCGCCAGGGTCAGAGCGAAACGAGAACGACGAGATTTCACGCGAGCCCTCCTCGGGCGATCAACGGTGTCGGCAGCGCCGAGCGCTGCTCTGAATGCCGCCACCGACTGCGCCTGATCCGAGAGCTCGTGATCCACGCCGGGTACCCGCAACGCGTCCATCAGGGACGCGAGCGACTCGGCCCCACCGTCGACCGGGAGGCCGTCGAGGACACGATCGTCGTTTCGCATATCACGCGGTGAGTGGCTCATCCACACCGAATATCGCTCCACCCGTCTGTTCTGTTACACCCTCCGCCGCCAGCTCGTTGGCCAACCGCCGTAGGCCCCTATGCTGCAGCACCCGCACCGCTCCGGCACGCTTCCCCAGGATCTCCGCGACCTGCTCGGCACTGAGCTCCGCCAACACGCGCAATGCCACAACCTCGGCCTGATCGCGCGGTAGCCGCACGACATGCCTGAGCGCGGCATCAAGGGCCAACCGCGCTTCGAGCTCGTCGGGCGAATCGTCGAGGCCGCGATCGATCCGCTGCGGCGACATCGGATCCGTTCGCCGTCGCTGCACTCTTCGCCCCACATCGATCACGCGTCGCCGGGCGATCGTGAATACCCAGGCCCTGAAGGCGGACTTGTCTCCTTCAAAGCGCCCCAGTCCGCGCGCCACCTCCAGCCACACGTCCGAGGTCAGATCCTCCGCATCGGAGTCGCCAACGGCAACCCGCAGGTATCGCAGGATCCGCGGATGCAGGTCCCGCCACAGCAATGCCACTGCCCACTCCTCACCCAGCCGAGCAGCGGCCAGTGCTCCCTGGAACGCGAACTCATCCAACCCGCTGACCCGACGAACATCCAATCAGTTGCCCACCCCGAGTGGCGCGATCCGCCGGCTGCCCAGCCGGCTCGGGTAGTCATGTTACTTGGTGAGTTCGACGGAGGTGGCGCCGCCCGGTAGCCCGGTGTAGGCGCCGAGAGTGGCATTGCCGTCGGAGGTTGCGATACTGACGAACTCGCCGGTGACGGTGACCTTCTGGCCGTTGCCGGTGACGCTGGTGATCACGAACCAGGCGAACCCGACGATGCGTACGTGCATCGACCCGCCCGTCCAGTTGGTGCTGCCATCGACGTTTTCGATGATCGGGATCAGCACCAGCTGCTTGGAGGTGCTGTCCAGGATGGTGGCGGTGCCGTTGGTTCCGACCTGGACGATCTGGCTGGCGGGTTGGAAGTTGGGGATGCGGTCGGTGATGCCCTGCTGGGTGGGGCCGGGGACCGATCCTGACTGCAGCCCGAGCGTGTCGCCGACGTTGAGCGGGCAGGCGATATTGGTGCCGTTGATCAGCTGGCGGTAGTCGTTGCTGCCGTCGGCGCCGCTGCAGCCTCCCTCGTAGGGCACATCGAGCGCCCCGGACTGCGATGAGCCGTCGTTTGCGATCTTCATCGAGTACGACGATCCCACCGTGTAGGAGCCGCGCATGATGCCCCACGGCATCACGTTGCCGGTCGAGGCGTAGCCGACCACGCTTTCGATCGTCGCGGTCGCGCTGCCCGAGACGGTGACGCCGGACAGCCCGAACACGCGCGTCAGGTAGCCCGGGGCGACCCGCGAGGCGCTGACCGTGACCGAGTCGTTGGCGGCCAGGTCGGTGGTGTTCGTGATGGAGGTGCTGTCGCCGGCCTTGCCGTTGTTCGTGTACTCGGTCTGCGCCGTCGACTGGGCGGTCGACCAGCCGACCGGCAGCTGGTTGGCGCCGGCCAGCGCGCTCGCGTCGGCAGCCGCCTGCACCTGCCGCTTCTGCAGGTACCAGCCACCCACGTCGATCACCAACCCGGCCACGCCCAGCAGCGAGACCATGAAGAACATCATCATCGGCAGCGTCTGGCCCGCCTGACTGCGGCGCTTGTGCGCCGGCTTCGGCACGGCAGGCTCGACGGCTGGCTGTGAGAGTTCTCGATCGTGGGCCATGGGCTGGCAACGCTCCATCCGGAGACAGGGTCGACATATAGACACCACAACACGAGCGGAACCTGCGGTTCCGGCGCAGAACCCCCCAAAGGGGTGACCGACTTCGCCGGTTTCGTGGAGTTGCTAGTGGATCACGGTTGCGCAGTAGGTGGAGTCAGGCCCAAAGGGCCCACCGCACTGGAGCGTCTGGGCAAACTGGTTGGCCTTGCCGTAGTCCTTGACGGTAGTCGGGTAGTCGACCCCATAGCTGAACGACCCATCGGCGTTCTTGGTGTACCACGGGTAGATGCACAGGGGCCCGCCGTAGGCCGTGCAGGTCGATCCGGTCTCCGTGGGATCAGTGATCTCGGCCTTCCCGCCGTAGTCGCTGACGACGGCCCACGAGCTCGGGTGTGAGCCGTCGGCGAAGGTGACGTTGGTGATGTGGATGGGCGGGCTCTGGTCGGCCCACGCCGGCGCGTCGTAGGAGTAGCAGCCGGCCGCACCGGGCCAGCAGAACGCGCTGCCGGGGCTGGTGAACGGTGACGTGTGGCCGATCTCCCAGACGAACGCGATTGGAGCATCGTGTACCAGGCCCCAACCGAGCGAGTTCCCGATCCTGCTGCGGCTGAACGGCGGCATCATCGCCCCGCCCTTCTTGCTGTTCAGGACGATCAGACCGCTCTGCCCGGTCGTCTGATCGGTGACGCGGATGTGCCAGCCATCCTTGGCCGACGTCACGAAGTAGTGGACGTTGATCCTGTCCCTGGCGTGCATGACCAGCGGTGATCCGGTGCCGTCGCGGGTCAGCATCGCGTTGAACGCGGCCGGCTCGTGGTAGTTCGGCTTCTGGCCGGTGGTGGTCAGCGACCAGACCGGCGAGCAGACCGTGTAGGCGCCGGGCTGCTGGGTCACCACGTAGCCGCCACCCGGCGTGCAGTTGGTCACGACGGAATTGGGGTAGAACTGCAACTCTTCGAACGCCTGTCCGAACAGGCTGTTCCGGTCGGTCACCGGTCCGCCGAACCAGAACGTCGGCCCGACCGCATCCACCGGGAAGCCGCTGCCGTTGCCCGGAAGGACAAAGCTCCAGGTCACGTCCTTGGCCGATCCGGCCAGGTTCGACAGGGGATTCAGCTCGGGCTCGTCGTGCCCCGAGCAGCCGGCCGAATAGCTCGGCTCGAACACGCCCTCGATGTATGCCGGATGGCGCCCCACGCAGCCACCGCCCTGCTTCCCCGCAGCCTGCGCTACGCCGGGCGTTAAGGACACCACGATCCCGACCACCAGAGCCAACGCCAATCCGCTGATACGCCGAGCCCGCATCCGATCCCCCTCACACCGCCGATGATCCAAAACGCGCCCAGTATGCGGCCATGTCCGCAGCCGCGCAACTCCGCTGTGACCTTCCCCCCGGGCAATCTCGACGCCGGAGAACGTCCCCCCGGTGCGCGTACCCTATTTCGAGTCTGGATAGGTTCCCGTGCGGGCGTGGATGGCCTTGGTCAGGTTCAGGATCTGGTTCGAGAGGTCGAGCAGCTCCCGGTTCTGCTTGTCCTCCTCCTGCACGGTCATCCACTGCTGGTTGGCGATCACCTGCCGCTTCGCGTCCGCTCGGTTCTGGCTGATCATCACGAAGGTGGAGAGGAAGATTGCCTCCAGCGACACGATCATCGTCAGCAGCCCGTACGGGTAGCCCTCGACGCCGAATCCGATCCAGCATCCGAACCAGATCAGGTGGATGTAGACGAACAGCATCGACCCTGCGAACGTCGTGATCCTGTCGGCGATCCGGTTCTGCACGCTATCGGCTCGCTGCCTCGCGTGCTCGACCAGCAACGGATTTGGCTCGAGCGGCAGATGTATTGCACGCTCGGGGTGGAGAGCGTTCCGGATGGTCCGGTTCGTCATGGTCAGGCCCCCTGGGAAGAAGTCCGCGATCCGCCGCGATGCACGGCTGGATCCTGCGGCCCAACATAACAGTCGAACATCCCCGGGGCTCTCGCCCGGCTAGGCTCTGGCGCACACACCCAGCCGAGGTCGCCATGGTCAAGCCAGTCGAATTCGCCGAGTACTTCGCACCGACGCCGATCCCGTTCTGGACCACGCTTCAGCAGGTCGGCGTCACCAAGGTGATCTCGGAGCTGAACCGGGCTCCCGACGGCATGCACGACGACACCGGCGATCGCCCGTGGGACCTGACTCCGCTGGCCCGGATGCAGCAGCTCTACGCCGACGCCGGGCTCGAGTTGGTCGGCATCGAGGACTACCCGCCGCTCGATCGCGCCCGCACCGGCGCCCCGGGGGCCGACGAGGAGACCGAGTGGTTCTGCGAAGAGATCCGCAACATGGGGACGCTGGGCATTCCGATGCTCTGTTACAACTGGATGCCCGGGGCAAACTGGGTCCGCACGAGCACGATCGCCCGCGGACGCGGCGGCGCGCTGGTGACGGCCTTCCGCGCCGACGCCCTGCCGGCCGACCAGCCCATGAAGGTGGGCTCGCCCGATGACGAGCAGCTCTGGCGTGCCTTCGAGCGGTTCATCCGGGTCGTGGTGCCCGTCGCCGAGAAGGCCGGAGTGCGCCTCGCGTTGCATCCCGACGATCCTCCGATCCCGCGGTACCGCGGCGCCTCCCGGATCATGATCTCGGTCGAGGCGTTCGAGCGTGCGCTCGCGCTTGCCGATTCCGAGGCCAACGCGATGTGTTTCTGCCAGGGCAACATGACGCTCGTCACCGATGACGTGCCCGCGGCGATCCGCCACTTCGGCAACGAGGGCCGGATCGCGTTCGGGCACTTCCGCGACGTCCGCGGTGTCCCCGAGAGCTTCGAGGAGACGTTCCACGACGAGGGCCAGACCGACATGCGAGCCTGCATGGATGCGTGGCACCAGATCGGCTTCGACGGCGTGCTTCGGCCCGACCACGTGCCGACGCTCAACGGCGAGGCCATGGACTCCCCGTCCTACGCGCTGCTCGGTCGCCTGCACGCGATCGGCTACATGCAGGGCCTGCGCGAGGCCAGCGTGCACCACGTCGCGGCCGCCGACCGGGCGGAGGCGGCCAACCCGGTGTAGCGGGTATGCCCAAGGCGCTCCGGACCGTCGTCGACCGCGACCTGCCGCCCCTACAGGTGGCCGAGCGACGGCTGGCCGATCTCAGCCGCCAGCGGCGAAACCGGCTGGTCACGGCGGCTGCCCTGGCCCTGCTGGCGATCGCCGTGGGGCTGGCATACCCCCAGTTCGGGATCGCCCTGGCCGTGGGGGCGGTCGCCGCGCTGGTGGCGGCAGCCGCCGCGGTCAGCCAGCGGCGGGTGCTGTTGGCCAATCTGATCCCGGTGCGCGAGGCCTACCGGATCGAGTCCGTGTCGCGGGCCGGCCGGCGGTTCGCCAGTCACGCGCGGAGGCAGCGCCTGGCGGAGTCGCTGCGCGCCGCCGTGGGTGATGCCGAGGCTGGGAAGCCGCACACTGCGTACACCGTGGCGCCGCTCGCGGAGCGCGTGCTGGAACGCCGTGGACGGCTGCTCGCACTCGGCGACGCGCTCGACGGCGGCGAGGCCGACCTGCACCCCGCGGGCGTCGTGATCGTGCACCGGCTGCTGACCAGGCCCGGCCACTCGCCGCTCTACAACCCGGACCTCCAGGAGTCACGGCTGGACGATCTGCTGCAGCGGGCCGAGGCCTGTCGGGGTGGTCAGATCACGCCGTAGGTGCGGAACGCCTCCCACACCGGCATGCCCTCCGCCAGCTTGCTGCGCACGAGGTTCTCCCCGGCCACCTTCTCTTCGGCTCTGGTGATCACCTCGTCGGCCACCGCCGCCGGTATCACGACCACCCCGTCGAAGTCGGCCAGCAGCAGGTCGCCCTGCTCGACCCGGACGCCGCCGCACTCGACCGGGCCGCCCACGCCCTCGACGTCGATCCGTCCCAGGGAGTCATGGGCGTTGATGCCCGCAACGAAGGTCGGGAACTGCATCTCGATCAGCTGCAACGTGTCGCGGGTGAAACCGTCGACCACGATGCCGCGCGCGCCCCGGTAGCGCGACGCGGTGGCCAGCAGCTCGCCCCAGTACGACCCCTCCACCGTCGACACGACCATGATGTCGCCCTCGCGGAGCGCGTCGACGGCCTGCAGCTCGCCCCGGTAGTAGTCGTCCGGGTCGGCCGGCGGGGAGCTGACCTGGACGGCGCTGACGGTGGACGCGAACCCGGCCATGCGGGCCTCCCGGTACAGCGGCCGGATCCGCGGGTGCATCACGTTGGAGCGAACGCCGACCTTGTCGAGACAGTCGGCGACGACCGCGGGATAGAGCCGGTCGAGCCGGTCGAGCAGCGCCGCGCGCCGTGCAACGTCCAGTGGTTGATCGTTCAAGGGGCAGTCAGTGTACCGATGGCCGCCGCGGGGGTCAAGGCGAGGTCCCCGACCCTTGACACCGCAGGGAGGGTCGGAGAGACTACGCCGTACTTGAACGATCAAGCCAGCAGTGGAAAGGGGTAACGCATGGCAACGGATCACGCCGCGGCGTCGCAGACCCACTTCGCCCGCCGCGCCACCGGCTTCGTTCGGGACGTAAAGGTGAGTGATGCCGTCATCTTCAACGTCCTCCCGGCCTGTCCAGGTCTGGTCATGGCCGTCTCGATCTTCTGGGTACTGACCGCGTTCTCCGGCGTCAACGTCTACGCGTGCATCGTGATCACGGCGATCTGCTCGTTCCTCATCTCCGGCGCCTTCGGGCTGCTGTCTCAGATCATGCCGCGCTCAGGTGCCGACTACATCCTGATCTCTCGATCGCTTCATCCCGCACTCGCGGTCGGATCCAGCATCCTGATCGGCGCGTCGTCGATGCTGGCAATGGGCTACTGGGGCGTCTTCACGGCCAAGATCTGCATCGGCCCGATGCTGACGATGGTCGGCGTCGCCGCCGACTCGAGCACGTTGCAGTCCTGGGGCGGCACCATCGCCTCGAAGCCCTGGGACATGCTGGTCGGGTTCGGCGAGATCGCGCTGCTGGCCCTGATCATGGCCTACGGCATGCGCTTCATGATGCGCGTGCAGTTCTGGCTGTTCGCGCTGGGCATGGGCGGGTTCGTGGTGGCCGCGCTGACGCTCCTGACGACCTCGCGGTCGAGCTTCATCAGCCACTACAACACCTACGCGCAGCCCTTCACGCACAAGCCTGACAGCTACCACTACTTCATCGACCAGGCGAACAAGGCCGGCACCAACCTGAGCACGACCACGGACTGGCACAACACGGTCGTGGCGTCCGGGGCGTTCATCGCCTTCGGTGTGTGGGTCTGGTTCTCGACCAACCTGGCGGGTGAGATCCGCCAGGCCGGCACCCGCAAGAACTGGTACTCGATGCTGGCCGGTCTGGCGATCACCTTCGGCTCGATCCTGATCATGATCGCGCTGCTCTACCACACGATCGGCCAGCAGTTCCTGACCGCCGTCACCGCCGTCAGCGGTGACCCGACCGTGTACACGCTGCCCAACTCGCCATGGTGGATCACCCTGGTGGCGGCGATCCACACGAACACGCTGTTCGTTGCCTTCCTCGGCATCACGTTCGTGTGCTGGGCACCGCTGATCGTGTACATCCAGATCGTCCAGCCGGTGCGTGCGCTGTTCGCCTGGGCATTCGACCAGGTGATCCCGGAGCAGATCGCTCAGATCAACGAGCGCACGCACACTCCGGTGCTGCTGCTGGGCGTGATCGCCGTCGCGTCGCTGCCGTTCCTGTATGCGGCCGCCTACACGACCAGCTTCTTCAAGTACATCGCGCTGTCCACGATCGTGGGCTTCCCGACCTTCGTCCTGGTCGGGATCGGCGCGATCCTGTTCCCGTACAGGAAGAAGGCCGCCTACGAGGCGTCCGTCTCGAACGTCAGCTTCCTGGGCGTGCCGCTGATGGTGCTGTTCGGCATCGGCTCGATCGCCGCCGGGCTATTCGGTGCCTGGCTGTGGCTGGAGTACCCGCAGCTGGGGCTGCCCGGCGCCGGCAAGAGCCTGGCCGATCAGCTGTTCACGACGCCCGGCAGCGGCGGGCTTGCGCTGATCGCGGCCTGCCTCATCCTGGGCGCCATCATCTTCTACGCGGGCAAGGCCTGGCGGAAGAGCCAGGGGATCGATCTGTCACTCAACTACCTCGAGATCCCGCCCGAGTAGCACCGATTGGGATTGTTCAAGCGCAAAAAGGAGGCGGAGGGCGATGACGCCCTCCGCCTCTACTACGCCTCCGACATCCACGGCACCGAGGTGCTGTGGAAGAAGTTCCTGAACGCGCCGAAGGTGTACGACGCGCGGGTGCTGGTGATGGGCGGCGACATCACCGGCAAGGTCGTGATCCCGATCGTGCACGAGGATGACGGCACCTGGTCGGCGCGCCTGTTCGGCGGCCGCCAGGAGGCCCGCGACGAGGCCGAGCTGGACGGGCTGGAGCGCCGCGTGCGCGGGAACGGCATGTATCCCTATCGCACCACCCACGCCGAGGTCGACCGCATCGCCGGCCTGCCCGAGCAGGAGCGGGAGCAGTGGTTCGAGTCGGTCATGCTGCACACGTTCGGCAACTGGATCAAGCTGGCCGACGAGCGGCTCGCCGGCACCGGCATCCGCTGCTTCGTCATGCCCGGCAACGACGATCCCCAGGCGCTCGAGGACTGCATCCGCGAGGGCGTCTACGTCGAGAGCTGCGACGAGGCGGTGGTCGAGTTCGACGGGTACACGATGCTGTCGCTGGGCTATTCGAACCGCACGCCCTGGGACTCGCCACGCGAGCTGGACGAGGACCAGCTGTACCAGCGCATCCACGACCTGTCAGAGCAGGTGCCGGACATGAGCCGCTGCGTGTTCAACCTGCACGTGCCGCCTTACGACTCGCGGCTGGACACGGCCGCCGAGCTGGACGAGAACTTCAAGATGGTGCTGATCGGGAAGGAGCCGCACATGATCCCGGTCGGCTCGACCGCGGTGCGGCAGGCGATCGAGGAGTACCAGCCGCTTGCCTCGCTGCACGGCCACATCCACGAGTCACCCGCGGCCAACCGGATCGGCCGCACGCTCTGCATCAACCCCGGCAGCGACTACCACACCGGCCGTATCGCCGGCTGCCTGGTGACGCTGCGCGGCGACCGCGTCGTGCACCAGTTCGTCACGGGGTAGCGTCGGCGACGACCGGGATGTCCAGCAGCATGCAGAGCCGGTCGAGGTCGTCCGCGTGGTCGCCGTGCACCGCTGCGAAGTGCTGGGACTGCACGTGGTCGAGGATCGACCGGACGGAGCCGTCGGGGATGAAGCGCAGGCTCGGCAGCGGCCCCGGGACGCTCATCTCCTCCCACGCCGTCGGCTCGACGCCCTCGCCGGTGACGACGTGCATGCGGTAGCCGTCCGCCGTGTCCGCTTCGGCCAGGCACGCCAGCGTCAGCCTCCCCGGCCGCATGCGTGAGCACTGGGCGACACCGACGGGCGCGCCGGTGGCCACGCTGCTGACCGGCTTCACGCGCGGCCGCCCCGCGACCCAATCGTCCGGCACGTACCCGTCGACGCCGAGCAGGATCCAGTCGGGATGATGCTCGTAGTGCTCGAGGAACGACGGCGTCGAACCCGCCAGCGACCGCAGCATCAGCTGCGCCGTCAGGTTCAGCATGTCGTTCTCGTCGATGTAGGGCACGCCCGCCGAAGCGACCAGCGACGACGCCAGGTTGTGCGTCGTGTCCAGCAGCAGCGAGACGCCCTCGACGCTCTTGTAGGAGAACGCATCGAAGCCGCGTTCGCCGCAGATCCGAAGCGTCGCCAGGGCGAGCCGTACCGAGCGCTGCAGGACGTCCGGCGGGATCGGCCCGAACGGTTCGTCCCACGACGACGACAGCCGCGCCGCCTCCCGCTCGACGGCGCCGGGATCGAGCTCGTCCTCGGCCTGTCGCAGCTGCAGCAGGTCGACCGACTCGACCTCCGGGCCGATCCGGCCGCGCAGCCGGGTGACGTCAAACGGCGTCGTGTAGAGGCCCATGTCGTGCGCGCCCACCATCCCCAGCCGCGCCGTCTGCAGCTGCCGCCGGGCGCGCGCGGCGCGGGCCATTGAGACAACGCCGGCCGTGTCCATCGGCGTGTCGGGCGCGTTGAAGAGGTAGTCGAAGCGTATGCCGAACCGTTCCAGTGGGTAGCGCAGCCCGGTCGATCCGGCGCCCGCGGCGGGGGAGATGAGGACGCCTCGCTCCGTGCGGCCGCCGTAGCTGTAGAGCAGGGCCGGCCGCTCGCGGAAGGCAAGGGCGACCCGCGCCGCCGCCCGCACGTCGATCCAGTTGATGGCGTTCAGGATCAGGAGGTCCCAGTCGGCAGCGGACAGTTCGGCGACCGCCCGTTCGACGTCGTCAGGGTGCGTCACCGGGTCGGTGCGCACCAGCGTGATGCCGGCGCCGCGCAGCTCGTCCTCGGCGCGGCCGGCGATCCCGTCCAGCCGGTCGCGCTCGTACATGGTGGAGCCGAGCGGCACGTGGGCTGCGGTCAGCCCGCCTGGGTCGGTCACCAGTCCGCCACCGAGCCGTCGGGATGGAAGTAGCGCATCAGCGGCTCCTGCTGGAACGGATGCTTGGCGGCCTCCTTCTCGTCGACCTCGATGCCGAGGCCGGGCGCGGTGGGCAGCTGGGCGGTGGATCCCTCGAACGGCAGCGTCTGCGAGAGCACGTCGAAGCGCCACGGCACGTCCGCCCGCCACGTCTCCTGGATCAGGAAGTTCGGCGTCGCGAATGCGACGTGCATCGAGGCGGCATGGCCGATCGGACCGGTCGACGAGTGCGGGGCGAGGGCGGCGTGGTAGGCCTCGCCCATGGCCGCGATCCGGCGCAGCTCGGAGATGCCGCCGCAGTGCACCGCGTCCGGCTGCAGCACCGAGCAGGCCCCCAGCTCGAGCAGCTCGCGGAACGGGTGACGCGTGCAGAGCCGCTCGCCGGTCGCGATCGGCACCGTCGTGCGGCGTGCCAGCTCGGCCATCGAACGGGGGTGCTCGGGCGGGCACGGTTCCTCGAAGAACCAGGGGCGGTACGGCTCGAGCACCGTGAAGTACTGCGCCGCCATCATCGGCGAGCAACGGCCGTGCATGTCCACCATCAGCTCGACGGCGTCGCCCGCCTCGTCGCGCACCGCCGCCATCACGCTGTCCGCGTGCCGCAGCGCCTCGATACCGTCGACGCGGCCGGTGCGGGGGATCACGACCTCCAGCTTGATCGCGTCGAACCCGAGCTCGAGCGATTCGCGGATCTTCTCCCGGGCCTCCTCCGCCGAGAGCGTGTGGTACACCGAGACCATCTCGCCGCCGCCGAGGTGGTCGTACAGCCGCACCGTGTCGCGCACGGCGCCGCCCAGCAGCTGGTGCACCGGCGCGCCCAGCGCCTTGCCGGCGATGTCCCAGCAGGCGTGCTCGATCCCGCTCATCGCCGAGCACTCGACCATCCCCGGGCGGAAGAAGTGCTGGCGGTACATCATCTGCCAGATGTGCTCGACCCGGCGCGGGTCCTCGCCGACCAGCAGCGTTCGGTAGTCCTCGATGCACCCGACCACCGCGCGCGTCTTCCACTCGACGGTCGACTCGCCCCAGCCGACCAGGCCCTCATCGGTGCTCAGCTTGACGAACACCCAGTTGCGCATCTCCGCGTGCACGATCACCGTGTCGATCGCTGTGATCTTCATGGCAGCCGGTACCTTGGCGGGCGCTCACCGGCGCGCACGATGTCGGCGCGGCCACACCGCAGCAGCCGCTGCACGTGGCCGTACACCGCGAACATGAGGTTGACCGGATCGGCGCCGAACGGGCCCAGCCGCTGGTCGGCGTGCACGCACAGCTGCTCGAGCGTCGCCGGCGTCTCCAGCCGCTCGAGCAGGGCGCCGTCCATCCGCTCCACGAACTCGCGGCTCTCGCGCAGGAAGGCCCCGATCTCAGGCCCGCTGCGGGCCGGCCAGTGCCCGGAGTGCATCTCCCGGGCGTTCAGCGTCTCGATCATGTCGATCGTCTCCAGGTAGGGGTCGACGTCCTCGTAGGTCGGGGGCAGGGCGGGGGAGCCGTCGGCGGCGGGGCACATGCTGCCGTGCACCGCGTCCGAGGTCAGCAGCAGCCCGGTGGCCGGCTCGTGGGCGATCAGGTGACCGGCCGAGTGCCCGGGCGCGTGGCGGACGACCAGCCGGCGGTCGCCGACCGCGAGCGTCTCGCCGCCCGCCAGGCCCACCTCGACCGGGGCGGGCGCGCCGTAGTTGGCGCGCATCCACAGCTCGCCGGCGGCGCCGTAGCCGAGCCCGTGCTCGGCCTGGTAGGCGCCGTAGCGGTCGGTGACCAGCCGCTCCGGCTCCGACACCATCATGCGGTCGGCAAACCCGCACGCTGCGATCGCGTTGGGCAACTGCTCGCGCAGGCCGGCCAGCCCGCCCTGGTGATCGAGGTCGGGGTGGGTGACCACGACCAGCGTGACCTGCTCCGGGGCGATGCCGAGTGACCACAGCCCGGGCATGATCACGTCACGAGGCGTGGTGGCGTCGCCGGTGTCGACGATCAGCGCGTCGTCACCGTCCAGGACCACGTACTGATAGAGGAACCGCGCGCCGAACAGCGACTCCAGCCGCCAGGTTCCGGCGGCGATCTCAGTTACCGTCATCGGCCCCCACCTCCCCGCACCAGTCGATTGCCAGCCGCACGAACGCCTCGCTGAGCGAGTACAGGTCGTCGATCAGCACCCACTCGTCGGGTGCGTGGGCGTTGCCGCCGCGCGGCCCGCAGATCACGACCGGTGTCCCGTCGGTCGCAAAGATGAACGCATCGCAGGCGAACGGCGCCATCGCCGGGTCGGCGTCCGGCGTCCCCAGGGCGGCGCGCATGCTCTGCACGATCGGGCTGTCGGCGCCCACGTCGGCCGCCTCCAGGAACCGCGTGCGCTGCTCCCAACGTACGTCGATGCCCTCGGGGACAACGGCGTCGACCGCTGCCCGCAGCTCGGCGTCCACGGCGGCGCGATCGGTGCCCGGCGTGATCTCGGCCCAGAACTCGAGCACCCCGTCGCCGGGCAGGCCCTCGGCCGTGCCCCACGGCAGCTCCTCGCCCGAGCGCAGCAGGTACTGGAGCAGGGGCGCGTCGCGCGGCAGGTCGTCGAGCGCGGCCGAGATGCGGGCCAGCGTGGTCAGGGCGCCGGGGCCGCCGCTGCCCTCGAACCCCATACCCAGCGCGCCGCCGGCCACGTTCAGCCGGTACTGGATGCCGCCACGGGTGGCGTGGCAGACGGTCATGCCGGTCGGCTCCGAGAGCACGGCGCCGTCGGCGTGGTGACCGCGCAGCCGTGCCGCCAGCGTGCCGTTGGCGCCGCCAAACTCCTCGTCCACCACCGACTCGACGATCACGTCGCCGGCCAGCGCGACACCGCACTCGGCGAGGCAGCGGGCAGCGTGCAGGGCGCAGGCGACGCCGGCCTTCATGTCCCACGCGCCGCGGCCGTAGAGCCGGCCGTCCTCGACGTCGCCGTCCCAGAACCCGTGCCTGCCTTCGCCCAGCGCCGGCACGACGTCGACGTGGCCGGACAGGAGCAGCGAGCGGCCGCCGCCCGCGCCGCTGTGACGGCCAACCACGCACGGGCGGCCCTCGTAGCTTCGCCCCGGCCACCACAGCGGATGGGCCACTGCGGCCTCGACCTCGTCCGGCCGGAACACGTCGACCTCGGCGCCGGCCTCGTGCAGGCGCGCCGCAACCAGCTGCTGACAGGGCCCTTCGTTCCCGTCCGGCGGACGGTTCTCGCTGGCGAACGCGACCAGCTCGCGAGTCAGCTCGACCAGGTCCTGGCGGTGGCTGCGGAGCCACTCGTCGGTGCGCTCGGCGCTCCACATTGAACGATCAAGTAAACCACACTAGACTGGCCCGGTGGACAGCGAGCGGCTCTCGGCGATGCTGGCGGAGGTGGGCCTGAGCCCGCCGGCACGGGACTGGCCGGAGTCGGGCGGGCGGTTCGAGGACGGCCGCCGCCACCGCATCGAGATCGCCAGCGTCGAGGGCCCCCGCGTGCTGCGCGCGGTGCTGGACGAGGCCGACCGGCAGGGCGTCGGGGTGCAGCGGGTCTCGCAGGGCTCCGGCGTGATGATGCTGTCCGACGAGGAGCTGGATGAGATGGCTGCGCTTGGCCACGACCGTGGCGTCGAGGTGTGCCTGTTCCTGGGGCCGCGCGGCGGCTGGGACACCGGCGGCCAGGCGCTGGTGACCGACGCGGCGGCCGGCGTCGCGCGCGGGGCGGAGGCGGTCGAGGCCTGCCTGGCCGAGGCCGGCCGCGCCTGCGCGCACGGCATCCGCAGCCTGCTGGTGGGAGACATCGGCGTGCTCGACGTGCTCGCGCGGCTGCGGGCCTCGGGATCGCTGCCGTCCGACCTGCGGTTCAAGACCTCGGCGGTGCTGTGCGCCGCCAACCCCGCTACCGCGGCGCTCTATGACCGGCTCGGCGCCGACACCATCAACGTCGCCACCGACCTCAGCATCGGCATGCTGGCGGCGATGCGCCGGGTGACGGAGCTGCCGCTCGACCTCTACATCGAGTCTCCCGACGACCTGGGTGGCTTCGTGCGCAGCTACGAGGTACCCGACATCGTGCGGGTCGCGGCGCCCGTGCACCTCAAGTTCGGCCTGCGCAACGCTCGCTCCGTGTATCCCAGCGGCATCCATCTCGAGGAGGTGGCGGTCGCCCAGGCGCGCGAGAAGGTGCGGCGTGCGGCGCTGGCGGAGCGGCTGTTGCGCGAGCTTGCGCCCCGCCTCGCTTAGCCCGTCAGGTCATCGGCACGCCCGCGCTGAGCCCGCCGTCGGCGATGAAGGGCGCCGCGGTGCAGAAGCTGGACTCGTCCGAGCAGAGGAACAGCGCCACTGCCGCGACCTCCTCGGGCCCTCCGATCCGGCCCAGCGCGTGCATGCGGCCGGCCTCGGCGCGGGCGGCGCCGGGGTCGTCCTGGATCTCGAAGTACCGCTGCGCCATGCCGGTGTCGATGTAGCCGGGGCAGATGCAGTTGCAGCGAATGCCGTGGCGCCCGTTCTCGAGCGCGATCGACCGCGTCAGGTTGATGACGGCGCCCTTGGCGGCGCAGTACGCGCCGAGGGCGGGCTCGACCCAGAACCCGTTTACCGACGCCATGTTCACGATCGAGCCGCCGCCCAGCGCCCGCATGCGGGGAATGGCGGCCCGGGCGCACAGGTACACGCCCTTCAGGTTCACGCCCAGCACCATGTCCCAGTCCTCCGGTGGCGTGTCCTCGACCGTCCGCTCGTACTGGACGGCGGCGTTCGAGACGATCGCGTGCGGGCCGCCGTGCCGCTCGGCGGCCGCCATCACGGCCTCCACCTGCGCGGCGTCGGAGACGTCGCAGACGTGGGCCTCGGCCCGCCCGCCCGCCGCATCGATGCCCGCGGCGGTCGCCCGCGCGCCGTCGGCGTCGATGTCCGCGCACAGCGTGAGCGCCCCCTCGCTCGCCAGGCGCTCGGCGATCGCCCTGCCGATGCCCGTCCCCGCGCCGGTGACGACGCAGACCTTGTCCTGCATGCGCACGTGTCCATTCCTTTCGATATGGGAGCGCCCATCCTCTCCCTCTTTGACGATCAAGTAAAGTGGATGGATGACGGGCACGATTCGCAGACGGCCCACCATGCGCGACGTGGCCGAGCACTCAGGCGTATCGGTGCAGACCGTTTCCAACCTGGTCAACAACCGCCTGCGGCAGATGTCCGAGGTGACGCGGCTGCGGATCGAGGAGGCGATGGCCGAGCTCGGCTATCACCCCAACCTGACCGCCCGCGGGCTGCGCTCGGCCCGCACCGCCACGATCGGATTCCTGCTGCTGGACGAGGGCGCGCGCTACCTCGCCGACCCGATGACCGATCAGGTGATCGCGGGCGTTGGCGATGTCGCGCGCGACCGCGGCTACAGCGTGCTGATCCATGCCGGCCGCCCGGGTCCCCCCGACAGCGGCCTGCTCAAGCCCGTGCTGGAGTCGCGGGTGGACGGCGCGCTCCTGTTTCTGTCCGGGCCCCGCGAGCAACGCGCCTGGTATCCGGCGCGTGCGGCCGAACTACACGTGCCGGTGGTGCTGCTCGAGGAGCCGCGGGGCGGGGGCGCGGCAACCATGTCGGTGCGGGCGGACAACCGCGCCGGCGCGCGGCGGCTGGCCGAGCACCTGATCGAGCGCGGGCACCGCCGGATCGCATTCATCGCCGCGCACCAGCCCTGGCCGATGCTCGAGCAGCGCCACCGCGGCTACCACGACGCGCTGGCCGCCGCCGACATCGCCGTCGACCGCGAGCTGGAGCTGTTCGAGGGCACCTGGGATACGGCCGTGGCCGCGACCATGGTCGACCGCCTGCTGTCCATGCCCGACCCGCCCACGGCGATCATGGGAGGCAACGACCTGCTCGCGATCGGAGCCATGCGGCAGGCCCGCGCCCGCGGCCTGCGCGTCCCGCAGGACCTCGCCGTCACCGGGTTCAACGACTTCGCGTTTGCCGAGTTCGTCGAGCCGCCGCTGACCACGGTGCACGTGCCGGGCTACGAGATGGGCTGTGAGGCTGCGCAGCTGCTGATCGACCACCTCGACGGTGTGGCCATCAAGCGGCGCCACGTGATGCTGCCCGTCGAGCTGCGCATCCGAGGATCGGCGTGAGCGTCAACGGCTCCCGGATCCTGCCGGACGTGATCGAGGAGAGCCGACGGCTGTCGGACGTGCTCGAGGCCCAGGGCATTCCGGTGCGACTGCTGGGCGGGCTCGGGATCCGGCTGGTGGCCGCGGCCGCCTATCCGCCCGAGCTGGCGCGTGAGTACAACGACATCGACCTGGTCACCGACTCTCGCCACGGCCGCCAGCTGGCGCAGAGCCTGGCCGAGCAGGGCTACGAGCCAAACCAGATGTTCAACCGCATGCACGGCGCCCGCCGGCTGCTGTTCTATGACGAGCCGAACAAGCGCCAGCTGGACGTGTTCGTGGGCACCTTCGAGATGTGCCACACGCTGCCGATCGCCGAGCGGCTGAACGTCGTGCCGCTGACCCTTCCCGCCGCCGACCTGCTGCTGACAAAGCTCCAGATCGTGCGGCTGAACGAGAAGGACCGAAACGACGCCTACGCGCTGCTCCTGGCGCTGGACGTCGGTACGACCGACGACGGGGCCATCAACGCGGCCTGGGTGGCCCGCCTCTGCGCCCGCGACTGGGGGCTCTACCGGACGCTGCAGCTGAACCTCGAGAAGCTGCGCGAGGGGCTGAGCGGCGCCCCGCTCAGCGACGCCGAGCGCGACCTGATCACCCAGCGGCTGGCCGCGATCGAGACCGCCATGGAGGACGAGCCGAAGGGCTCGAAGTGGAAGCTGCGCGCGCGCGTCGGCGACAAGGTTCGATGGTACGAGGATCCCGAGGAGGTGGAACGGCA